>Ga0299915_10001627_pt1 | contig 16558 bp, 14 predicted proteins | sample RVTome_13_FD_200263 | JGI IMG/M metagenome (GOLD analysis project Ga0299915, IMG submission 200263) | Soil microbial communities from uranium-contaminated site in the Upper Colorado River Basin, Wyoming, United States - RVT92D227 (version 2) ... | reverse complement strand
CTCCTTTTTCGCATATGTACTCGTCTCCTTCCGTCAAAAGCATTTATTAAAAGTCTTAAAAAGATAGACTGAGATTGGTCGGTGTACCACCTAAAATATCAGTAAGAATCACAACGCCATCTCCATCATCTATTTCTGCAACTTTCCTTCTAATCCGGTCTTTGACTTCTTCTCTTCTTTCCGCTGGCCAAATCGAAATCCCCATGATCTTTTGAAGATTTCCTGTGATAGATTGAACCGAAGAGATTAAAGCCTCTGCCAATTTGCCATGAGATACAATGAGAACCCCAACCATTTCTTACCTCCTTACCATTCTTGCTTTGACGGAGATTGCCTCGTGGATTATTTCCTTCAATTTATAAAAATGGACTGGTTTTTCTAAATAGGCCGTGGCTCCTCTCTCAAGAGCTCTCTGACGGATATCCTCGCTTCCGAAAGCCGTGATGGCAATAATCGGTACCTCGGGTTGAAGTTTTCTGATTCCGGGAAGAATATCCAATCCTGTCAAACCGGGCATCCGAATATCCGTAATGACGAGAGCGAAAGATTCCTTGACCAGCTTTCGAAAGGCCTCGGAACCATTACTTACGGAATCTGTTTCAAACCCCTCCTCCAGAAAAAAGTCTTTCAGCAAAGCCCTCATCTCTTCATCGTCTTCAACAATCAGTATTTTTTTAGGAGGTTCCATCTCTCAGCCCGAATCAAACAATGCGTCAGAAAACAAAATCAGAGGGCTATGGTCAAGGTAAGGATGCCGTTTTTGTTTCTGGGGCAAGGCAAGGGGGTTAATCATTATTCTTGATCCAATGACCTCTTACAAAACCAGCTTCATATTCCTCACCACTTCACCTTGCCTAAAAGGTCATTTTCATCGTTAAAGGGTGATGCTACCGTCATTAAGGATTACTCGGTAATATTGAAGGAGGCCTGGCCAGAGAGGGTTCCTGTGAAATCCACATCCATCAATGAGGAGGTGATGACAAACTGACCTGGCCTCCTTCAATTCTTTTAGTAGCAAATAAGATACCAAAGTCGAAAGGGCAAATTCTCTTTAGATTTTCAATAATTGAAAACTCGATAAAATTACGGAAAGCAAACGGGCGGGGTTAAATGAAACAGTCTGTGGCAAAATGGGACAATAAATCTCTGGGGGTTGGAAAGGTGATTACATCTCTTCGAGTTTTCGGTAGAGGGTTTTTCGGTCGAGTCCCAGTTTTTCAGCTGCTTTAGACTTGTTCCCTCCTGTTTCAATCAGAACTCTCCTGATATATTCTTTCTCCAATTGATCCAAGGTAAACTTCTCTTCCATCGCCTTCTCAAACAATTTCTCATCTGCCTTTTGAATGATAGACGCTGGTAAATCCTCCGGAGAAATAACCTCATGCTGGCTCAGGGTAATTGCCCTCTGAATGATATTCTCCAATTCTCTTACATTTCCGGGCCAGGGATAGTTTAACAGAATTCTTAAGGCATCTCCTGAAACGCCTGAAACAGCCTTCTTCAGTTCTTTGCTGAATTTTTGGATGAAATGCTGCATAAGCAGTGGGATATCTTCCCTTCTCTCACGAAGAGGTGGCAATTGAATATCGATCACATTTAATCGGTAATAGAGGTCTTCGCGAAACCGTCCATCTTGAATCGTTGATTTAATATCTCTGTTCGATGAAGAGATGATTCTCACATCAATGGGATAGGAACTCGTATCCCCAAGAGGTCGAACTTCTCTGTCTTCAATCACTCGTAGCAATTTTGCCTGGAGTGTAAGCTGCATTTCTGTAATCTCATCCAAAAAGAGCGCCCCTGCATTGGCTTCAAAAATGAGCCCTTTCTTGTCCGATTTGGCGTCGGTGAACGCTCCTTTCTTATAACCGAAGAGTTCGCTCTCAAGAAGGGATTCAGGAATGGCTGCACAGTTAATGGCGACCAAGGGTCCCTCTTTTCTGGTCCCACTATAGTGGATCGCCTTTGCCACAAGCTCCTTGCCTGTCCCGCTCTCTCCGGTAATCAGAACATTGCTTGAGGTGCTACTGATCCTCTCGACGAGGTCATAGACTTTCCGCATTGAAGGGCTTTTCCCGATGAGCCCATGGAAATCGTATCGGGACTCCACTTCCTTTTGCAACCGAAGGACTTCTTTCCTTAACAGACGGTTTTCCAGAGCCTTTCTCACCGTTAGGACGAGTTCATCCATTTGAAAGGGCTTCGTGATGTAGTCATAGGCGCCCATCTTCATTGCTTTGATAGCGGACTCAACTGTTCCGAAAGCAGTGATGATAATAACGGGCGTTAGAGGAGCCACCTTATTCGCCTCATCCAGAAGGTCAAGGCCTTTCAGCCCTTTCATTTTTAAATCGGTGATGAAGACATCGAATTCCTCTCTCTTGAGTAATTGGGAAGCCTCTAAACTTTCATTCGTGGTGAGGACAGAGAACCCTTCCTCTCTCAGGACATCGGAGAGCATCTGACACATTTCGAGATCATCATCCACGACTAAAATGTTATAATTTTTACCTTTCATTCCTCACCTCTCCCTGCAAAGCGGGGAGATAGACTTTAAACGTGGACCCTTCCCCTACTTCACTATTGACTTCAATCCATCCCTCATGGTCCTGTATGATCCCCTGAGTGACCATCAAGCCCAATCCCGTTCCTGCATCCTTCGTGGTGAAGAAAGGATTAAAGATATTCTTCAGCACCTCGCGCGCCATCCCCACGCCGGTATCCTTCACGCAAACCTCCGCATAGAGACTCTGATTGTCTTCAAACCCCTCCCTTGAAAGCCGCTTGCTCGAAGTGGAGAGGCGGAGTTCTCCTCCCTCAGGCATTGATTGGATGGCATTGAGGATAAGATTTGAGAAGACCTGCTGGAGTTGATCCGGGTCTCCCATCACGGACGGAAGATGATCTGTCAACTCTTTTATCACCTTCACTCTCTGTTTCTGCAATTGATGGTCAAGAAAGTCGAGTGTGGTCTCTAACAGGGCATTAAGGCCCAATGTTTTCTGTTCAGGCCTCTTTTTTCTCACAAATCCGAGGAGTTGTTGGATAATTTTTGTGATTTTTTCTGTCTGTTGAAGAATCGTATCTAAATTCTTTTGGACCCCCTCCTCATCTTCGAGCCTTCTCTTCGCTAATTCCGCTCTTCCACCAATGATATTTAAAGGCGTCCCAATCTCATGGGCTAAACCGGAGGCCAATTGGCCTATCACAGCTAACTTTTCGGACTGACGGAGTTCTCTTTCCAACTCCAATCTCGTCTCGGCTTCCTGAATGACCTTCTCCTGGGCTTTCTTCAAATCGACGGCCATCTGATTGAAGGCCTTTGCCAATTCAGCGAGTTCATCCTTCCTTTTTAAATTGATCTGTAAATTGAGATCTCCGTTTGCTAAAGTCTTAATCCCGTCCATCAATCTAGAGATGGGTTCGGAAATCCACTTTCGAGTTACAAAAAGGATCAATACCACTATCCCAATGATAAGTGAAATAATCATTGCGAAAATGTCCCATTTTGCTTTTCTGATATCTTCCTCCATAAAAGAGGTGCGCTGAAGAATAGAGACTCCACCAATATTTCGTCCCCTTCTGTCTTTAAGCGGGAAGGCGTATGAAAATACAGGAGACTTATTATAAACCCCAAATTCTTCTTGGTGAAGATCTTGTCGAATCGATCTTCTGATGATCTCTAAGTAAGGCTCAAAGCCTTCCTCTATTGAGCGGGATCGAAAGATGAGGTTTTTCTCTTGATGGTAAACAACAACGCCCAAGGTCCTCTCATACTCTTCCACGGCATCGATCAAATCCTGGACATACTCCATCTCCCTCGGTATGGAGATCTTTTCAAGAGCTACCTTTAGCGTTCGGCCGGTGCTTCTCACTTCAACCACCATCTTTCTGATGAGGATGTCCCGGCGAGATAAAATATGAAGATAGCCATACCCTGAGAGCACAACAATGATGATAAGAGAAAGATAAAGGGTCAGCTTTGTGCCGAGTTTCAAAACGCAGCCTCCATCAGCCAGTTTGTTTAATACAATTTACCAATAAGAAATTGAGATGTCAAAATGTGTAATTTAAGGATATTCAAAAGAAGATAGGGTGGAGGCCAACACCTATTCTACGGTTTCCACCTTTATCAGATTCGTTGTTCCTGGGATACTGATAGGGACGCCAGCGATGATGACAATCCGGTCTCCTGCTGAAGCCATCCCCAGTTTTTTCGGAAGTTGTTTTGATCTCTCCAGCATATCATCCGTGTCTTTCCAGTTCGGAACGAGAAAAGGAGTAACTCCCCAGCAAAGATTAAGGCTTCTCGCCGTGGAGAGGTGACGGCTCAGGGCAAGAATGGGTTGCCGGGGACGAAGCCTCGAGACCCATCTTGCCGTGCTTCCGGACTCGGTTGGTACAACGATCGCCACTGCCTCCACCTTTCCAGCCAGGAAAGAGGCAGCGTAACTGATCGCCTGAGGAAGACCGGCCGCCTCCGCTATCTCACGACTCAAGAATTGATCAAATGGAAACTCCTCCTCGGCCGCACAGGAAATCTTTGCCATCATCTGAACGGTTTCAACAGGAAACCGGCCAACGGCTGTCTCTTCGGAGAGCATCACAGCATCCGTCCCATCATAGATGGCGTTCACCACATCCGTCGCCTCTGCCCGTGTGGGTCGGTTCTGATCAACCATCGATTTGAGCATCTGGGTGGCAGTGATCACAGGCTTCCCCAAAACATTCGCCTTCCGGATCAACATCTTCTGGACATTGGGGACCTTTTCAATCGGAGTTTCTACGCCCAGATCGCCTCGGGCAACCATGATTCCATCCGAGGCTAAAAGGATTTCGTCGATCTTCTCCAGGGCTTCCTTTCTCTCGATCTTGGCAATGACCGGGAGAAGGGCGGAATTTTTCATTAAGAATCTCTTAACCCTTTCGATATCTCCCGCATCTTTGACATAGGAAAGGCTGACCATATCTATTCCGTTTCGAATGCCGAAGAGGAGGTCTTTCTGGTCTTTCTTCGTAAAGGGAGAGACGCGGATTGTTCCGGTTGGAAAGTTGATTCCTTTATTGGAGGTAAGTCTGCCCCCCACAATCACCCGGCACTCAATATCTTGGTCATCGCTCTTCAGGACCTGGAGTTCGATCGCTCCATCGGCAAGGAGAAGAGTGTCTCCTAACTTCACCTCCATAGGGAGGGATGAATAAGTAACAGAAACCTTTTTCTCATCTCCCAAAATCCTTCGATTGGTCAGGATGAATTTTTCTCCCCGCTTTAAGTCTATTCCGTCTTCCTTCACCTTGCCGACCCGGATTTTCGGTCCGGAAAGATCCTGCAGGATGGTCACAGGCATTTTTAACCGTTCCGACAGTTTTCGGATCTCTTTGATCTTCCTTAGATGCTCTTCATGAGTCCCATGAGAAAAATTGAGCCTTGCCACATCCATGCCGGCCTGGATCAATGATTTCAGAACCTGTGAGGATTCGCTGGCAGGGCCAATGGTGCAAACGATCTTGGTCTTTCTCTCTTTTTTCTTCATTACGGGTTGAAACCCTTTTTTCTTCATTTTAACACCTCTATCCAATCGGTTGAACAAGGCTTTTTGAAATAATAATATCCCATGGCCTTTTCTCTGTCCACAACATTCCTTCCCTTTGCTTTTGATCAAAATACTCTTTTCGCGGAAATGTTGGCTTCATACTCATAAGCTGCTTAACGCTAACGAAAGGCCAACGAAAGGTTCTTGACTAATCATAACGTTTCAGCTAAATCAAAGAAGGACATGAAACGAATTGCTGTACTGACGAGTGGGGGCGATGCCCCTGGAATGAATGCTGCTATCCGGGCCGTGGTGCGGACAGCAGTTGAAAAGGGGTGGGAGGTCTTTGGCATCTATCGGGGCTACGAAGGATTGGTTTCCGGAAATCTAAAAAGCCTCGGACTTCGGGATGTCAGCGGCATCATCCAATTAGGTGGCACTCTGCTCGGAAGCGCCCGCTCCCTCGAATTTAAAACCGATGAGGGACAGCAGAAAGCCCTTAAGTTTCTTGAGCAGCATGGCATCGAGGGGTTGGTAGTGATCGGAGGCAACGGTTCCCAGACAGGGGCTTATGCCCTATCTCAAAGAAGGTTCCCGGTCGTGGGAATCGCCTCAACCATTGACAACGACCTCTATGGTTCAGAGATCACCCTTGGCGTGGACACAGCCCTCAATATTGCTCTTGAAGCAATCGATCGGCTGAAAGTGACCGCCTCCTCTCACCATCGGGCTATCCTCGTCGAGGTGATGGGCAGGGATTGTGGCTATTTGGCTCTGATGACGGGGATTGCTGGTGGAGCTGAAACCATCATCCTCCCGGAGATGGAAACTGACCCAGAGAGGGTGGCGAAAGAACTTCGTGAAGCCTATCAACGGGGAAAATCCCACGCCCTGATTGTAGTCGCCGAAGGGGCATACTATAATGCTCAGAGACTCTCCGAATATTTCAAGGAACACCAGGAACTCGGTTTTGAGTTACGAATCACAACCCTTGGCCATGTTCAGCGGGGAGGCAATCCAACTGCGTTTGACCGTCTACTTGGAACACGCTTTGGAGCAGCAGCCACCGACTGTTTGGAAAGGACGGATCATGGCGTATTGATCGGTTTCGCCAAGGGAAAGGTTGCCATCACACCTTTGGGCGATGTTGCCTTAAAAAAGAAGCCTCTCGATCTCTCGCTCTGGAAAGTCTCCCAGGTTCTGGCGAAGTAAACCTTATAATATTGGAGGGAATAATAAACCGTGGTCTTCGTCGAACTTCTCCAGTGCCTTCCATAGGAGGTCAAATCTCCTTCCGGCTCCTTTCAATATTCTTGTTCTTTCCATAATGCTTCTTCTTTATTCGCTTCTCATCGCTTTCTTCAATAGGGGCTGGCAAGGAAGGAGTCTAAAATATCGGTCAGGGCCTGGTTGACCACCTCTTCAACCCTTTCCGGTGTCAATCTGGCAAAAGTCGCCTCCTTCTCTACTTCCACATTTTTTATAAAAACCTTCTCCTCTCTCTTTACCCCCAGGTGAATAACAAGGTGAATCGATGTATCGGCATTCGTCCTGAAAGTAGCAGCCTTCCCCTCGATCCAGAATTTTTTGATCTCAATCATCAAGATCGAGTCGGTTTCCATCTCCTTCAATGATTCCGGTTTTCCGTCCCATTTCGAATGGGAAACTGTTTTTATCCCATAACGGGAAAGAACCTGGGATAGGGATTCCTGGATAGCCTTTTCCAGGGAAGACGGGCCAGTTTTAAAAAAACTTGTAATGCCTTGAAGGGACGTGTGTCGGCCAATATATAAGGTATCGGGACGCTCATCTTTGAAGGGAACCAATGCAAGCACAGGTCCAATCTTCTGTCGGAGTGAAGAGAACTCTTTGACAGGTTGATACCGGATGAGAAGGAAATGGGTCCCCGGTTTGGCACAACCCAAAAGGAGGAAACTTAAAAAGAGAATGATGGAATAACGAAATGATTTCATAAACAATCTCCTAAAGGTAAGTTTGTCTTGGCAATGTAATTATTAGTCAGTCCATAATACTACATGCCCAGGGGGCACCCTCGAACCATGAAAATAACCAACAGTCCTCCTCCCCCTTGACGGGGGAGGATTGAGGTGGGGGTGCAGACAGACTTTCCCCCTCCTCACCTCCCTTTTCCAAAGGGAGGCACCGCCGTCCAGAGCCGCATTACTTACTCCAAGGCCGGTATTGGGACTCTGGCGCCGGACGGAATTACCCCTCTTTGGCAAAGAGGGGCGACCTGCCTGCGCGAAGCCCCGCCTCCCAGAGCCTCGTGCGGCGGGCAGGCGCTTCGGCAAAGGCAGGGCGGCACCACTTAAGGATTGACTCCAGACATTCCAACACTAATAAAAAACCCGTTTTCATTGACTAAGGAAATTTCTGTTAAACTTCTAATGATCCACAATTCTAAAGATTTCGGAGTCTGGTCCACTTACCTCTCTAAGGTCCTTTCTGTCATCACGAAATTGGAGAGGCTTCCCCCGAAGCCTTGTGTATGTATCCTATTTGGATAGGATGACAAAATGGGCTCTCCGGTTCTTTGACCACGCATCTTCACTATGCCCGGGATCAAAGGGTTTCTCCTCTCCGTAACTGATCGTCGATATTCGGCCTTCCGGAAACCCAAGCGAGATGAGATACTTCTTGGTACTGTTGGCCCGCCTCTGCCCAAGGGCCAGGTTATACTCTCCGGTTCCTCTCTCATCGCAATGCCCTTCAATCTGGATTTTCATAGTGGGATGCTTCATCAGCAGGGCTGAATTCCCTTTTAGAATCTCCGTGTCTGCGGGACGAATGTCATATTTATCAAATTCGAAATAGATATCCTTGAGCAACTTGCTTTCATAAACCGTTCCTTCGATCCCCGGTGTTTTCTTGGCGACTAAACTCTTTTCAAATTCTTTCGCAGCGGCTGCCTTCTTTGCTTCCTCCTCCTTGATCCTGGCCATCTCTTTTGCTTCCTTTTCTTTCCGTTCAGCCTCCAGCTTGGCTGCCTTTTCTCTTTCGATGGCCAGTTGTTCTGCCTTCTTACTCGACGGCTCTTCCTTCATGACAGTTTTTTTCGGGCATCCGGCCAATGTGAGACCCACGCAAAGAATGAGGATAACGATGGAACAATGTTTAACCATGATAAACCTCCTTTAAAATGGATTTTTGTTATCTTTTCTCTTCCAATTCCTTTGATTGAGTTGAACCCAGCTTCCCCTTTCCCACGAGTTAAATCTCCACTTCTATCCCTGATCAAAAAAGAAAGTGACTTTCACATCCTGGGCCTCCATAATTTCAACCAATTTCTGGAGGGAATCGTAGATGAGACCCAGTCTCTCCTTGGTTAATTTCCCCAACCCATAAACCATCTTTCCCTGGATCGGATTGGGAGTTCTCTTCACTAATCTTTTTCCCCTGGGAGTTAATTGGACCTTCACGACCCGCCTGTCCCTCTGATCCCTCTCCCTAAAGACATACTCTTTCTTCTCCAATCGATCCATCACCCCTGATACTGTGCTGGGATGCAAATACATCCTTTTGCTCAGTTCACCCAGGGATAGGTTCTCGTTAATCGATAAGGTTTTCAGCGCCCAAAGCTGTGGACCAGTAATCCCATATTCTTCAGAGACCTTGTGAGAATAGTTTTGGAGCGTTTTAATGATCCGACGAAGGGATTGCATGATCTCCGAGATCGCGACGTAACGGGTGATCGGCCTGGGCATCTCACCTCCTCTTCTCACCTAATTTTGTGGTGTACAAAATATTTGCATACAACATAATAAATTTTTTTAAATTCGTCAATAAAAATATTTTCCTCAATTTCCGATGGGTGGAAAGATCAGGAACGGATCCGTCATAACCCTTTAACGATTATTTAACCTCCCAACAGGCAGAAATCTCTATATAGACATTTTGCCAAAAATATTGTAGAAATGAAGTAACTATTTATTTTTAATACAATTCTTCTTCCAATTCGTGAAGGAGGTCATATGAATTTTCCTCAATACAGGCTGAGAAGGCTGCGGAAAGACGAGACCTTTCGAAGGATGGTTCGTGAAACCCATCTCCAACCGGATGACTTCATCCTTCCTCTCTTTGTCCGACCTGGAAAGGGTGTAAAAAAACCCATCTCTTCGATGCCCGGTAATTTTCAGTTATCGATCGACCTTTTGATGAAAGAGGTGAAGGAGGCAAAATCCTTGGGCGTGTCAGGTGTGATCCTTTTTGGAATTCCCGAAAAGAAGGACGAATTGGGCTCTGAAGCTTATTCGGAGGACGGAATCATTCAGAGGGCGATCAAGCAGATTAAGGAGAAAGTGAGCGAGATCCTCGTTATCACGGATGTCTGCCTTTGTGAATATACCAGTCATGGCCATTGCGGAGTCGTCAAGGATGGCCGGGTTTTAAACGATGAAACCCTTGATCTCCTTTCGCGCCAGGCCCTCTCCCACGCTGAGGCAGGAGCGGATATCATTGCCCCGTCGGATATGATGGATGGAAGGGTGGGAGCGATCCGGAAGAACCTTGACGAAAACCAGTTCGAAGAGATACCGATCCTCGCTTATTCCGCAAAATACGCTTCGAGTTTTTATGGACCCTTCAGGGTGGCAGCTGAATCAAAGCCCCAGTTCGGTGACCGGAAATCTTATCAGATGGACCCTGCTAACAGCGATGAGGCGATGAGAGAGGTTCAACTTGATATCGAGGAAGGCGCGGATATGGTCATGATCAAACCTGCCCTCCCCTACCTTGATATCATCTACCGGGTCAAGCAAACCTTTAATATTCCGGTGGCTGCTTACAACGTCAGCGGGGAGTTCGCCATGATCAAGGCAGCCTCAAAGCTGGGCTGGATCGATGGAGAGCAGACGATGATGGAATCCCTGATTGCTATTAAAAGAGCAGGCGCGGACCTGATCCTCACCTACTTTGCCAAAGAAGCCGCCAGGAAGTTATGAGTGATGAATTATGAATGTTGAGTTAAAAGTTAAGAATCAAAAATTGAAAACTCCGAACTCCGAACTCCGAACTCCGAACTTTCAGTTGCGGATGGTGGCTTGGGAGTTGACCCGGAGTTGTAATCTGGCTTGCACTCACTGCCGGGCCTCTGCAGAGCGAGGCCCTTACCCAGGAGAATTGACCACCGAAGAGGTGAAACGGGTGGTCGACGAGATCGCCTCCATCAGCAAACCTATAATCATCATGACCGGAGGAGAGCCTCTGCTTCGAAATGATATTTTCGATCTCGCCCGCTACGGAACGGACAAGGGATTAAGGATGGTCATGGCCACCAATGGCACGTTGATCACCGAGGGGACCGTGAAGGAAATGAAAGCCTCGGGGATTCAGAGAATCAGCATCAGCCTGGATGGCCCTGACGCAGAAACGCACGATACCTTCCGAAAGGTCAGGGGCTCTTTTGAGGGATCCCTTCAGGGAGTCGAATTCGCTAAAAGAGGGGGACTCGAGTTCCAGATCAATACCACGATCACCCAGGTCAACCTTCGGTTTCTTCCGGATATTCTAAAACTCGCCGTCGATCTCGGGGCGGTCGCTCACCACATCTTTCTTCTGGTCCCCACGGGAAGAGGAAAAGAATTGAAGGATCAGGAGATCACGGCTCAAGATTATGAAAATGCACTCCATTGGTTTTACGAGCAGATGGAAAAGGTTCCTCTCCAACTAAAAGCCACCTGTGCTCCCCATTATTACCGTATCCTCCGCCAGGAGGCGAAGAAAGAGGGAAAGAAGGTCACTCCTAAAACTCACGGACTGGACGCCATGACCCGTGGATGCCTGGGAGGGATCTCGTTCTGTTTCATCTCCCATGTTGGCCAGGTTCAACCCTGCGGCTACCTCGAGCTCAATTGTGGAAATGTGCGGGAGAAGCCTTTCCGGGAGATCTGGGCTAATTCCGAGATCTTCAGGAATCTTCGAAACACCGATGGGTATCAGGGGAAGTGTGGACAGTGTGAATTCCGGAAGGTCTGCGGAGGTTGTCGGGCCCGGGCTTACGAAATTTCCGGAGATTATATGGCAGAAGAACCTTATTGCATCTATGAACCGCTTTAAATGAATGGATACGATCCATTCACTGTCATTCGTCCTATTTCATTCAGAATCTCTATGATGGAATATGAATTCATTTTTTAAATCCTTTTTCCGTTTCCGAATCAGCTTGACCATAAAATTTCTGACGGCCATGGTCCTTCTGGTGTTGATCACCTTAGCTGCCTTTGGGTGGTTTTTCCTCGGAAGGGAGACAGCCCAGCTTCGGAATCAATTGGATGCCCAAGGGAGAGTGATTATAAACAATTTTCTTTCCAGGCATTCGGTTGTCCATCTGCTGGAGCATGGAACTGCCCTTTCAAATCGTTCCATTTTACAGGACATTGTTGAAAAAATGGTCATGGAGAAGGACATCCTTTTCTGTACCCTGGCGGACAGTCAAGGAGAATGGCTGGCCCATGCCGTTAAAAAAGGGGCTTCTCCTAATTTACAGCAAACCCATCTGATCGCTCACCCCATCGAATCCAAAGGAGGCCAGATCGTAGGGGCTCTCCAGGTTGGATTTTCTTTGAACCGTCTCGATGAGGGAATATTTGAATTAAAAAGGGATATCCTCTTCGTCGCCCTGGGAGTGATTGGCATCGGATTTTTACTCATCCTCATCTTTACCCGGATTCTTCTCAAACCGATTGAAAAGCTGGCTTCAGCCACGGAGGAAATCATCCGGGGCGAATTATCTCAAACCGTTGATATCCGCTCAAGGGATGAAATCGGAGACCTGGCCATAGCTTTCAACCAGATGACCATCCAGTTGAAAGAGTCTCGAAACGATCTGGAACAGAAGGTGGAAGAGCGCACCCATCAGTTGGAAGTAAATATCGAAGAATTGAACCGGACGAAGACCACCACCTTGAAAACGCTTGAGGATCTTCAGACGGCCACAGAGGAACTGGGGAGGGTCAACCTGGAGCTAAAGATTGCGGATGAGACCAAAATGAAATTTATCGGTATGGCCTCCCACGAATTGAAGACCCCGCTCACCGCAGTGAAAGCCAATATTGACTTTATCCTCTCGGGGAAGGAAGGAGATGTTCCTGACCATTTGAGACCCTATCTTCTCACCATTCAGAGAAACACCAAAAGGATCCAGGAAACCATGGATCATATGCTGGACCTGACCCGTATCAAATCAGGCCATCTGCCACTCGATCGAGAAAAGATTAATCTCTCTGAAGTGGTGGGTGGATATATCGATGAAGTGAAACCAGTGGACAAGAACCTCACCATTGAGGTTGATATCCCGAAGAGCCTCTCTGTCAATGCCGATAAAAATCGGCTTCATGATATTTTTATCAACCTTCTCTCCAATGCCTTTAAATTCACCCCGGATGGGGGAAAGGTCTCGATCATCGCCAGACCACAGGACGGTGAAATTCTCCATGAGATTCGGGATACCGGAGTGGGCATCCCGGAAGACAAGCTTCAGAAGATCTTTGAGGAATTCTACCAGGTCGAAGGGGCCAAACATGGTGGAACAGGATTGGGCCTTTCCATTGCAAAAAGGGTGATCGAAGAACACGGAGGGAAGATCTGGGTGAAATCTCAAATGGGAAAAGGCTCTGTTTTTTATTTCACCCTTCCTGCTTAAAGGAAAAGGAAGATGGAAATTCAGCTCCTTTCTAAAGAGACAAAAGGCAAGGTATTGATTGTCGATGATGTTCCAGACACACTGGAGATCATTCAGAAACTTCTCCACTACGAAGGGTACGAGGTCATCACAGCATTGACTGGAGAGGAAGGGGTGATGAAAGCGGAGAAAGAGAAGCCGGATGTCGTCCTGATGGATATCAATCTCCCGGGAATCGATGGAAACGAAGCTTTAAGGAAACTCAAGAACACGGACCCCATCCAATGCGTCATCATGCTGACCGCCTATGCCACAGTGGACGGAGCGATCCAGGCTCTTAAGGAAGGGGCCTTCGATTTTGTTAAAAAGCCTTTCGAGAATGAACATCTCATCCATATCGTCAATCAGGCTCTGGAAAAGTCCCTTACCTTGAGGGAGAAGGATAAGCTGGAAGAGGAGGTGCGGAGACTCTCCATCACCGATGACCTGACAGGGCTCTACAATCACCGCCATTTTTTCAAGACCCTTGAATCCGAACTGGTTCGGAGGGAGCGCCAGAAAACCTCGCTCTCCTTATTGATGTTCGATGTCGATAATTTTAAAAATTATAATGATCGTTACGGACACCTGGAGGGGGATCGGGTTTTGAAAAAGATCGGTGAGATTGCTAAACAATCCATCCGGAGCAATGTCGATTCCGGTTATCGTTACGGAGGGGATGAATTCGCTGCCCTCCTCATCGGCGCCACACGTGATCAGGCCATTGCCATTGCCGAACGAATCCGTTCAACGATCGAAGGGGCGGGTTTCGAAAAGATCACAGTCAGCATCGGTCTGGCCGAATTTAAAGACCACTTCGATCTGGAGGGGTTTGTCAAATCGGCGGACGACTCCATGTATATGGCCAAAAACACGGGTGGAAATCGGGTTCACACGCCTTGATCTAATACAAACGTATTAATTTATTCTACCCCCCACCCTCCCCTCCCCCTCAAGGGGGGAGGGTTAGGGAGGGGGTGATGTTTGTATATTTATTGCGTTTGTATTAGTCGTTTGGTCCTATGGTCAGATAGTCTTTCATTTAATGCACAGGACTAAAGGACGACGTGACCATCCGACTATTAGACTCATAAATATATGTCCAATCGCCCCCAACTCTTTTTAGTCGATGGTTCCTCTTACATCTACCGGGCCTTCTACGCCATCCGCCACCTCTCTAATTCAAAAGGGCTTCCGACCAATGCGATTTACGGTTTCACCCAGATGCTTCTCAAGGTGCTCAAAGACCATCGGCCCGACTATCTGGCCGTTGTTTTCGATTCGAAGGCGCCTACCTTCCGGAGCGAGTTCTTTAAGGAATATAAGGCCAACCGGCCTGCGATGCCGGAGGGACTCCCTCCTCAGATCCCGTATATCAAAAGGATCATCGAAGGTTATCGGATTGCCACACTGGAGATGGATGGTTATGAGGCCGATGATCTCATCGGAACCGTAGCAAAAGGTCTGGAGTCGGAGGTTGATGTGGTGGTCATCACCGGAGATAAGGACCTCCTCCAGTTGGTGGGCGACCGGATTCAGATTTATGATACGATGAAAGAGAAAAGGTTTGGGGAAGCCGAGGTCATCGAACGCTTTGGAGTGAGGCCTGACCAGGTGGTGGAGGTGATGGGCTTGGCAGGAGATGCCATTGACAATATTCCAGGTGTCCCTGGCATTGGGGAGAAGACAGCAATCGAATTGATCCAAACCTTTGGATCGATCGAAAACCTCTTAAACCATTTGGACCAGATCCCTAAGAAAAAATTGAAAGAGAAACTTGAAAACCACCGAGACCTGGCACAGCTCAGCCGGAGGTTAGCCACCATTCGGACCGATGTCCCCATCGCCTACCGGAGAGAGGATTTCGTTCTCTCTTCTCCGGACCCGGGAAGTCTCAGGGAACTCTTTAAAGAATTGGAGTTCAATAAACTTCTCAAGGAACTCCCCGTAGACATTCCGCAGGGACAGGCGGAACGGGACTATCGTCTGGTCACAGACCTTGATCAATTCCATTCTTTGATAAAGGACCTGAAAAAATCCTTATGCTTTTCGATCGATCTCGAGACCACCTCCCCCTATCCGGTGTGGGCTGATCTGGTTGGGATCAGCCTCTCCCATACACCCCATCAGGCCTTCTATATTCCCCTCGGCCATCGGCATGGCGAGCAACTCCCTCTTCGCCGCGTGCTGGAAGAGTTAAGACCTCTGCTGGAGGATGAAGGGGTGAAGAAGGTAGGGCAGAACATAAAATATGACTGGATTGTCTTGAAACGTTACGGTATCGACACTCAGGGGATTCACTTCGATACCATGATCGCCTCCTATCTTCTTAATCCCACCAAACATAACCACAACCTCGGCGAGATCAGCCGTGAGTATTTGGATCGGGCAGTGACGGATTACAAAGAGATGGTTGGAGGAAAGGGGATGACCTTCGATCAGGTCGATCTTGAAAGGGCCAGGGATTACAGTTGTGAGGACGCGGATGTGACCCTCCAGCTTTCCCATCTTCTCCTTCCGAAGTTGAAGGAGGGAGGATTTGCGGATCTCTTCGAGCAGGTGGAGATGCCATTGGCCATTGTCCTGGCAAAGATCGAGATGAACGGGGTGAAGATCGACATTGATTTTCTCAGAGATTTTTCTAAAGAGATTGAAAGCCAGCTCCTCAAAAAGATGGAACAGATTTATGGAATGGCAGGAGGCGTCTTCAATATCAACTCATCCCAGCAACTGGGAAAAATCCTCTTTGATAAGTTGAAACTGCCTGTCATCAAAAAAACCAAGACAGGATATTCCACCGATGTGGAGGTTCTTGAAAAACTCTCTTTTCATCATGACCTCCCCCTGGAGATCCTCGGCTATCGGAATCTCACCAAGCTCAAATCGACCTACATCGATGCCCTGCCTAAATTATGCCATCCGGGAACTGGCCGGGTTCACACCTCCTATAACCAGACCGTGACCGCCACAGGACGGCTCTCCTCAAGTGACCCTAATTTGCAGAATATTCCCATCCGCACAGAGGAGGGAAACCGTATTCGGCAGGCCTTTATTCCTGAAAAAGGATGGGGCATGGTCTCAGCAGACTATTCCCAGATAGAATTGCGGATCCTCGCCCACCTCTCACAAGACGAAACCCTGATCGAAGCCTTTGAAAAGGACGAAGACATCCATAGCCGGACCGCCTCTGAGATATTTGGCGTCTCCATGGAAAGCATAACACCTTCCATGAGGAGGGAAGCGAAGGTAATCAATTTCGGGATTATCTACGGGATGAGTGCTTATGGCCTATCACAACAGCTGAAAATCAAACCCAAAATCGCTCAGGCCTATATCGATGAATACT
>Ga0299915_10001625_pt1 | contig 16561 bp, 14 predicted proteins | sample RVTome_13_FD_200263 | JGI IMG/M metagenome (GOLD analysis project Ga0299915, IMG submission 200263) | Soil microbial communities from uranium-contaminated site in the Upper Colorado River Basin, Wyoming, United States - RVT92D227 (version 2) ... | reverse complement strand
CCCGCGTCAACAGGGATTTTCTGGCCGTGAAGTCTACGCGGATGGGCAACAGCCCCATGTCCTGGAGCTTGAGCGCTACAGCGCCATGGTCCGGAGCCTCCATCGTCCCTTCGATAGTTTTCCCTTCCAGCGTGGCTGCCCTGTATGTATACGCCGCCATTTATTGCGTCCTAATCCGGATGAGCCGGAACAATAGAGATGCCTTATACATGCGGCCCAAATATCAGCCGGGCATATGCCCCAGGCTGTCAGCCGTCAGCAATCAGCCATCAGATCTTCCTTAACAGGGCGCCGGCATCCCGGCCGGCGCCTCAGACATCCTGCGTAACGCGCAGCACTTCCGAGAGCGTCGTGACGCCGGCGCGCACCTTGGCCCAGCCGTCGTCACGCAGCGATCTCATGCCGTGCTCCATCGCTTTTTTGCGGATTTGCGCGGCGTCGGCTTTAGCCACCGTCAGTTTGCGCAAATCATCGTTCATGATCATCAGTTCATAGATGCCGATGCGTCCGATAAATCCCGTGTGGCTGCATCGGTCGCAGCCGCGCCCCTCGTAAAACCGGTCTTCCCCGCCGTGACCCCCGGCGCGCCGGAAACCGATTTCATCCAACATCTCCGCAACCGGGAACGCCTCCACCTTGCAGTGCGGGCATATCACGCGCACCAGGCGCTGCGCCAGCACTCCCAGCAGGGAGGACGCGATCAGGTAATCCTCGGCGCCCATGTCGATCAGGCGCGTAATGGCGCTCGGCGCATCGTTGGTATGGAGCGTCGAGAAAACGAGGTGCCCGGTCAGCGCGGCGCGGATTGCGATTTCAGCCGTTTCCAGATCGCGGATCTCGCCGACCATGATGACATCCGGGTCCTGCCGCACGATGTGGCGCAGGCCGGCGGCGAAAGTCAGCCCGATCTGCGGGTTGACGTGGATCTGATTGATGCCGTCAATCTGGTATTCGACCGGGTCCTCGATCGTGATGATCTTTTTATCGGGAAGGTTGATCTTGCTCAGCCCGCAGTAAAGGGTGGTGGTCTTGCCGCTGCCCGTGGGTCCGGTGACCAGCAGGATTCCGTGCGGCCGGCTGATCAACGACTCGAAGCTCCGGAGCGAATCCTGCGGAAAGCCGAGCTTGCGGATGTCGTAGATGTCGCTGCTGCTCTTGTCCAGGATGCGCATGACCGCGCTCTCGCCGTACATGGTGGGAAGCGTCGACACGCGCAAATCGATGTCCTTCCCCAGCACCTTGAGCTTGATCCGTCCGTCCTGGGGCAGGCGCCTCTCGGCGATGTTGAGCTTGGCCATGATCTTGATGCGGCTGGTCACCGCGGCTTTCAGCTTCTTAGGCGGTGATTCCACGTCGTGCAGAATGCCGTCGATGCGATAGCGGACCTTCAGGTCCTTCTCGAAGGGCTCGATATGAATGTCGCTGGCTCTGCTCTCGATGGCCCGGGAAATCAGCAGGTTGACCAGACGGATGACCGGCGCCTCCGATGCCAGGTCCTTCAGCTGTTCGATGTCTTCGATTTCATCCGAGAGGCTATCGATATTGACTTCGTCGATGCCCTCGATGATGCGGCCCAGCGTGCTGGAGGCGGAACCGTAGAGCTTCTCCAGCTCGTCCATGATCTCGCTCTCCGCGCCCAGGAGCGCCTGGACCTGATATCCCGTGGCCTGCCGCACCGAGTCGAGCGTTGCATGGTCGAGCGGGTCGGTCATTGCCAGGGTCAGCTGGTTTTCCTCGAGGGCGATGGGGACAAACTTGCACTGCTTCATGAACTGGAAGGTCAGGACATTCTCGAGCACGGGCACTTCCGGGTAATCCGGACCGCTGACGGCACGGATGCCCAGATGTTCGGAGACGACCGCGAGCGAGTCCCGTTCGGAAACGTAGCCGAGGTCCACCAGAGTTTTGCCCAGCTTCTCCCGCGATTCGGCCTGCAGGTTGAGTGCGGTGCGCAGCTCCTCTTCGTCAATGAGCCCGCGCTCCAGGAAAACCTGGCCGATAAGCTTCCGCGACTTCAGCGCTTCAACTTTAATACTCAATGATCCTCATCCTTTGCTTGAACTCTTTCCAACGATCGGGTTTGCCGGACCATTCGTCCAGGTCTTTCTTTAATACGCTGAGCACCACGGTCCGATTCTGTCTCTCCAGGTCGGGAAAATTCCTGTCTTCGAACAGCGCCGCGATCGTGATCGATTCCTCCGGCCGCAACTGATTCAGGTCGCCGGCGTGCGCCAGCAGCAGGCGCACGAGCCTGTCCTTGAATCCCTCGATCTGCTGCTTCTTGTCGGCCGGCGTCAATGCCCGCCCCGATCCGACTTCACCCCACGGAGTAGTGATTGCAGCCCTCTGCACATTGATCAGAAAGCTGAAAACCTCCCCGTATCCGGGAAGGTAGACGCCCTTGGCCTTGTTGACCAGGCTGAATGGATTCGGGAACGACTCGCCGATGACGCTGTTAAGCACCGCCTCGAAACCCACGATTTCGCGGTAGGCCGAGGCGAAGTCGGTCTCCCGCAAGGCCGCTGCGCGCGGAACGTTCCCTGCCTGCGCCCTCAGCAACGGGACCAAGAATCCCAGCGCGCTGATAATGATAGCTGACCGCCGTGCTACACTCATAGTCTTCACCTTGAGAAATCTCCTCTCGCACCGCGGAGGGACAGGCGCGTGCCCTCAAACCCGCCGCGGCCAAAAGTTCAGCGGATCGAATACCGGCTTTGCATCATCTTCCACTCCTGGTATCGCTGCTCTTCGATGGTATCCAGGAGTCTCTGTATCATGAGAAAGTTGGTCTCAGTCAAACGTGCTTCCGTGCCCTCGAGAGCGGTCCGCAGCAGTGCGTGCACTTCGGCCTTGCTGTATGTTTCTCCGGGGCCCGTCCCTCGGGCAAACAGGTGCGTCCGGAAGGCAAAACCGTTCTGGTTCAACTCGATGTCGGCGTTGGCGAGACTGAGGAACGCCAAAAGCGCCATGGCCGCAATGGCGCCATACTTGACCACTTGCCATCCGAGGGCCGGCCTCTTCCGCAAAGCATAAATGCGCTGGGGGATCGTAACGGACCGCGGCGGCGCCTCATCGGGCCACCGGGCCAGCACCCCGCGGACCTTCGACAGCTCCTCCAGTTCACTTCTGCAGGAGGGGCAGGAGTCGACATGGGTGCGCACGTCCTCGTCCGGAGGCGTTTGCTTCATGGGGTACAGGACCTCGACCAAACGCTCTTTGATTTCATCGCATCTCATATGACTTTACCCACATAATCCGGACAAGCCGGAACCAAAGAAATGACTTATACATGCGGCACGAATACAGATGGGTGAAGCTCTCAAGCTTTCAGCCGTCAGCACTCAGCTATCAGCCTTCCATGAAAGCGCGCAGCATTCCTGCTACCAGGGCGAGCTGAATGCTGATAGCTTTGTGGCAACCAATTACCAGCCCGCTCAGATTCAGTGTCTGACGGCACACAAAACGTGCCGTCAGACACTAAGGGTCTGCGCATGAATAACATGTACATTTTGCTGCGGCTCCCAGGTCCGCTGGCAAGGCGCGAGCGACGAGCATACCCGCTGCGGTATGTAAGGAGCGAGCAACGCAGCCAGCGGGCCTGCGGGATGCAGCCCGTAGGGGCGCGGCGGCGGGTGGGCATCTGCGGCGTTGCCGCTCCTCGACGATGTCGCCACATCGCCTGCGTCGCGGCGCCTTGCATCTGCCCGCCCGGCGCTCGCGCCAAAATGCACATGTTATTCATGCGCAGACCCTAATTTCGGGCCCCCAGGCGCACCAGAGTGCGATGCACGCCCCGGAGCCCGTGATAAACGCGGGATTTGGCGGTAGAGAGCGGGCAATCCATGACCTGCGCAACTTCCTCCAGGGTCAGGCCCAGGTATTCTTTTAATATTATCGCGGTTCGGTGCTCCGGGCTCAGCGCAGTCAGCGCTTTCCGTATCATGTCTCGGACCTCGATCGAGTTCTGCGTTCCCATATTGAGCAGGCCATCGATGGGGCCGTGCCGGCGCTCTCCATCAGCGCCGGCTTCCGCGCCCTCCAGGGCAACCTCGGGAGCCGACGCGCGCCAGTGTGCCCGGCAGTGGTTCAGCGCGATCCGATAGAGCCAGGCGGGGAACCTCGAGGGATCCCGCAGTTCCTCCACCGCGCGAAAGACCGACAGGAAGGTCTCCTGCGCCACATCCTGCGCGTCTTCCCGGTTGCCCAGGAAACGGAGCGCAAGGTTATAGACCTTGCCCTCCCATTGCCGGACCAGCTGAGTGAATGCCTCCTCGTCACCCTTGAGGAACCTGCGGATCACTGCCTCCGAGTCTGAAATCGGACGGTTACTCATCTCAGGCCGGCATATATAGAGATACGGATTGAATGTGAAAAGTCTAAATGAGCGTCTCGAAAATCAGTGGCAACCGTGCCCTCTGCTCATAATCCGAACAGGCCGGAACCAAAGAAATGCCTTGTGCATGCGGCATAAATATCAGCCGGGCAAAGGCCCGAGCTGTCAGCAATCAGCATTCAGCCTGCCCGGATCGAGGTAAAGCGGCGCCCTTATCCGGGAGATCTGAAAGCTGATTGCCGACAGCTGACAGCTTTGAGGCCATACGATACCGACCCGCCCAGATTTAGCGCCTTGCGGCACACAAGACGTGCCGTAAGGCGCTATGGGCGCACCTGCGGCCGGGCTATCTTTCCGTCCTGTAGTTGGGCGCCTCTTTGGTGATGACCACGTCATGCACATGGCTTTCCTTGAGGCCCAGCGTCGTGATGCGCAGGAACCGGCTTGTTTCTCTCAATTCCCTGATGCTGCGGCAACCGCAATACCCCATGCCCGCGCGCAGCCCTCCGGTCAGCTGGGGAATCATCGCCTCGATGCTCCCCTTGTAAGGGACCATCCCTTCGATCCCCTCAGGCACCAGTTTCCCTTCGAAGAAGGCCCCCTCCTGGGCGTAGCGGTCGCGGCTGCCCGCCCTCATGGCCTCCAGCGAGCCCATTCCGCGATACACCTTATAGCTGCGGTTCTGGTAGAGCACGGTCTCGCCAGGGCTCTCATCCGTCCCGGCAAAGAGAGAACCAATCATGACCGAGTCCGCGCCGGCCGCCAACGCCTTGGTGATATCGCCGGAAAACTTGATCCCGCCATCGGCGACGATGGGCACACCGGAGTTGCGCGCGGCCTTGCAGCAGTTCAAAATCGCGGTGATCTGGGGCACCCCGGCGCCGCTCACGACCCGCGTCGTGCAGATTGAGCCCGGCCCCATGCCGACCTTGACGGCATCCACTCCGGCGCGGATAAGCTCGCGCGCGCCATCTTCGGTGGCAACGTTGCCGGCGATGACATCGACATCCGGGTACTTTTTCTTCAGCAGCTTCACAGCGGCCACCACGCGCGCGGAGTGTCCATGCGCCGTGTCGATCGCGAGCACATCGACTCCGGACTTGACCAGGGCCGCGCACCGCTCCGCATAGTCGCCCGTGACGCCGACAGCTCCGCCCACCCGCAAGCGACCGAGCGCATCCTTGCAGGCATTGGGATAGGCAATTCTCTTCTGAATGTCCTTTACCGTGATCAGCCCCTTGAGCCGGCCCTTCTCGTCCACCACCGGCAGTTTTTCCACCCGATGCCGGTGCAGGATGGCCTTGGCCTCTTCCAGAGTGGTGCCGACGGGCACCGTAACCAGATTTTCCTTGGTCATGCGTTCGGAAATGGGCAGGTCCGGGCGGGTTTCGAACAGGAGATCCCGGTTGGTCAGAATGCCGACCAGCTTCCCTTTCGAGGTGATGGGCACTCCCGAAATCTTGTACTCCTTCATCACTTTCATCGCCTCATGGATCTTCTGGTCGGGAGACATGGTGATGGGATTCACAATCATACCGCTCTCCGAGCGCTTGACCCGGTCCACCTCATCCGCCTGCAGATCGATCGGCATGTTCTTGTGGATGACGCCGAGGCCGCCCTGCTGCGCCATGGCAATCGCCATGCGATGGTCCGTCACCGTGTCCATCGCGGCGCTGACCAGCGGGATGTTCAAGGGGATGTTGCGGGTCAAGCGCGTGGTGATGTCAACCTCCGACGGCAGCACGTCGCTCCTTGCCGGCTCGAGCAGCACATCATCAAAGGTCAGAGCTTCGACTAGATTCATGTCTCGCACCATAAGTCATCCCCTGTATCAGTTATCGGTTGTCAGTTGTCAGTTTAGGAAGCGGGCTGCGAGAAGCGCTTTACTGATAACTGATAACTGGAAACTGATTACTATTACTGGCCATGGCACTTCTTGAACTTTTTGCCGCTCCCGCAGGGGCAGGGCTGGTTTCGGCCGACCTTCGCCATTTCGCGTTTGCGCGTGACCACTCCGCCGCCGTCCCCGGAACCGTACACGAGATCATGCTGGCGCGCCTGCCGGCGCCGCATCTCCTCGCGTTCGCGCAGTCGCGCTTCCTGTTCCTCCCGGCTGATGGGCTCGAAAAGATACAGATATCGGATTGTCTCTTCTTCCCGCCGGGTGTTGAGTTCCTCGAACATCGAGAAACTCTCTTTTTTGTACTCGATGAGCGGATCGCGCTGGCCGTACCCCCTCAGGCCGATCCCTTCCTTCAGGTGGTCGAGCGCCCACAGGTGGTCCTTCCACTGTGCATCGAGGACCTGAAGCATAATCATGCGCTCCTGCAGGCGCATGAACTCGGGGCCGATTCTGGCCTCTTTTTCCTCGTAGATCCGTTTGATGGAGCCGGTCGGCCTGTCGGCGATTTCCTCGTACGGAGATTCCTCGAATTGGAGGCCGAGCGAGTTTATGTCCAGGCCGAACTGGTTGCCGATGCTGATCCGGAGTCCGTCCAGGTCCCACTGCTCGCGGGGTTTCTCGCGCGCGGCATGCCGCTCCAACAGCTCGAGTGCGATGTCGTTGGCCAGTTCCAGTATGTATTCCCTCTGGTCGACCCCCTCCAGCAGCTCGCGGCGGATGGCATAGATGGCCTCGCGCTGCTTGTTCATGACATCGTCATACTCAAGCAGGTGTTTGCGGATCTCGAAATTGCGCCCTTCCACCTGTTTCTGAGCTCTCTCAATCTGCCGCGTCACCAGCTTGCTCTCGATCGGCACTCCCTCTTCCATGCCCAGGCTCTGCATGATGCCCGAGATGCGGTCGCTGGCAAAAATCCGCATCAGGTCGTCTTCCAGGGAGAGGTAGAACCGGGAGGAGCCCGGATCTCCCTGGCGGCCGGCGCGTCCGCGGAGCTGGTTGTCGATCCGCCGGGCTTCATGTCGCTCGGTGCCGAGGATGTGGAGGCCGCCGAAACCCACAACCTCGTTATGCTCCTTCTGGCAAACCTCCTGCCAATGATCGCGCATGCGTTTGTGTTCCTGCGGGCTGACGGTCAGCGGATCGATCCCCTTCTCGCGCATGGTCTGGAGCGTGAGAAACTCCGGGTTGCCGCCCAGCAGGATGTCGGTCCCGCGGCCTGCCATGTTGGTGGCAATCGTCACCGCCCCTCTCCGGCCCGCCTGGGCAACGATCTCCGCTTCCTTGGCATGGTATTTGGCGTTGAGGACGACATGATGGACGCCGTGGCGCTTCAGCAGCTGGCTGAGTTTTTCCGACTTTTCGATGGAAACGGTGCCGACCAGCGTGGGCCGGCCGCTCTCGTGCAACTCCTTGATCTCCTCGACTACCGCATTGTACTTCTCGCGCTCGGTCCGGTAGATGACGTCGGGATACTCCGTGCGGACGAGCCTGCGGTTGGGAGGGATAACCAGCACCTCCAGCTTGTAGATCTTGTAAAACTCCGCCGCTTCCGTTTCTGCCGTACCGGTCATCCCGGAAAGCTTTTTATACGTGCGGAAGTAGTTCTGGAATGTCACCGTGGCCAGGGTCTGGTTTTCCCGCTCGATCTTGACGTTCTCCTTGGCCTCGAGCGCCTGGTGCAACCCGTCGCTGTACCGCCGGCCCGGCATGAGGCGCCCGGTGAACTCGTCGACGATGACCACTTCGCCATCTTTCACCATATAGTCGACGTCGCGCTTGAACAGGTGGTGGGCCTTCAGCGCCTGGTAAATGTGGTGCACCCAGTCCATGTTCTGAGGCTCGTACAGATTGCCGACGGCGAGCAGCTTTTCGGACTTCTCGACTCCCTCTTCGGTCAGATTGACCGTCCGGGCCTTTTCATCGATCTGATAGTCGAGGTCGCGGCGCAGCCGGGGGATGATCCGGTCAATCTTGTAATACTTGTCGGTTGATTCCTCGGTGGGTCCGGAGATGATCAGCGGCGTGCGCGCCTCGTCGATCAGGATCGAGTCGACTTCGTCGACGATGCCGAAGTTGAAGCCGCGCTGCACGCAGTCCGCAATATCGTACTTCATGTTGTCGCGGAGGTAGTCGAAGCCGAATTCGTTGTTGGTGCCGTAAGTGATATCGGCGGCGTAGGCAGTGCGGCGCTCGTCGTCGGTGAGCGGGTGCTGGATGCACCCGACGGTCAAACCGAGCGCGCGATAGATTTTGCCCATCCATTCGCTGTCGCGGCCGGCCAGGTAGTCGTTCACCGTCACGATGTGGACGCCCTTACCCTCCAGCGCGTTGAGGTAGGCGGGGAGAGTTGCAACCAGGGTCTTGCCTTCGCCGGTTTTCATCTCGGCGATCTTGCCCTGGTGGAGCGCCATGCCGCCGATCAGTTGTACGTCGAAATGGCGCATGTTGAGCGTGCGCCTGGCCACCTCACGCACGGCCGCGAAGGCTTCCGGCAAGATCTCATCCAGCGTTTCGCCCCCCGCCACGCGCTCGCGGAACCTCGGCGTCAGGTCGGCGAGCTGAACATCGGACAGGCGCAACATCTGCGGCTCCAGCTCGTTGGTCCGCGCCACGACGGGCTGCATCCTTTTCAGGTCCCTCTCGTTCTTGCTGCCGATGATTATGGTGAGGATGGCACTGAACATTCGGGCGCAAGCTCCGGGCGAATATAAACCTCGTACTCTAACAAATGGCCCATGGTGAGTCAACGAACGCAGATGTGCCCGCGCGGCTCAGACAATGGAAACGGGCGGCGGCACTTGGAGCACGGCGTCAGGCCCGCCAAGTCACGGAGCACGCCGTCCTGTGGGGGTGGGTCTCCAGACTAATCCGCGGCCGATCCGCGATTCCGACGCCGGAAACGAGCGGGGCAAAGAAACAAGGGCCGCAGGTCAAATCCTGCGGCCCTGGGGCGCATGCCCGTTTTTCCGGGTAAAAGGTTAGCGGCCGGATAGTGCGATCTTTGTCTTGTTCCTGGCTTCCCGGGCTTCCGGATAAATATAGTCGATGGGATTGACCGCGCGCTCGTTGCGCCAGATCTCGAAATGCAGGTGCGGCCCGGTTGACCGGCCGGAATTCCCCACGAATCCGATGACGTCATAGCGGGACACATGCTGGCCGGGCCTGACATTCAGCTTATACAGGTGCCCATAACGGCTGGTGAGGCCAAACCTGTGGTCGATGATGACCATGGTTCCATAGCCCTCACGGGGACCGGCGAAAATTACGGTCCCATCTGCAGGTGCGATTACTCGAGTCCCATAGGGCGCTGAAATATCAAGACCGTAATGGTATTCCTTCAAATCCGGGTTGAAAGGATCATAGCGGCGCCCCATGCCCTGGGTTACATAGCCGTTTACGGGCGGGATTGTCGGCCGGGCCGCCTCAATCATGGCCATCTCCGAAAGCTGGTATTTGGCTTGCTGCATCTGGGCCTCCAGCTTATCGACGCGCTGACCATAGGAAACAATCGACTGCAGTTCCCCTGATGGGCCGGGGCGCGGCCGGCTGAAGCTGTTATTGGAGTATCCGCCTATACCTCCCAGGCCGTCTTTTCCGATCCCGGCGAGCTGCGTGAGCTTGTGGGACAAATCCTCCAGAAAGCCGACCTTTTCGCCCAGCTGGGCTGTCTTGATCCGGTAGCTGTGATTTTCTGCGCGGAAATCGTCATTCTCCGCGAGGATGCGGTCATAATCCACGACCTTCAGCAGCATCCTGCCGTAATGATAACCCGCGGCGCCGGCGACCGCGAGGCCTATCACGGCCAGGAACCCCGTAAGGACCAACAGACGATTCGGAATCGACAGGCGCCAAACCCTGCTTGCCGCATGATTCGCAATAACGAAGGCGTATATCCTCTTATTGCGCATCGGTCCCCCTTATCAGGATGATCGAAAGCACGCAAAAAACGGTCCCCAGCTGCAAGCCAAGCATCGCATACGATGGCCCGCATTCTATTAACGGACCCCCCGCGTGTCAACCGGATAGATGCAATATTTTGTATCCCACCGCTGCCGGCCCCATCTTGCATTTGACGGGCATGACTGGAATTCCGTATAATGGAAGCGGAACATCGATGCCGAATGGGGGTGAACTGGATTCGACGGGGGTCAAGAGGCTATAGAGGCATGCCGAGTGCTCCGCGACTCGCCAAATCGTGGAAATTAAACATAACTGCTGACACTCAGTTAGCACTGGCTGCCTAAGGCAGCCACGTCCCACCGATCCAGCCTGCGGGATTGGATGGGACGCCCATTAGCAGGATAGGTGATGACCTCGGCCTTTGGGTCTGAACCGAAGCCATAGAAGGCTAGCGGGTGCCTCGACCTTGCTGGTTCGCTCGAGCCGCCTGCGAAAACCAACGAACCGGATAAGCATGTAGGCTCTATACGCTGAGGTCCTTCGGACGCGGGTTCGATTCCCGCCACCTCCACCATCCCGTTTCGCTGGGCGCGATTAACCGGACACACCGGGAAAACCATCAATGTGAGCGGAGGTGCTGGTCAGAAATGCGGGCTAATCCGCCATCCTGAGGTGGGTCGTCACACCCACCCAACGGCTGACCGGACCCAATTCTCTTTGGCTGTCTGAATGGAACTAATGGTCGAGCCCGGTCCTGAACTCACCATTGATGCGGACAGCGATCAGCTGGAACAGCTGCTGATCAATCTGGTGCGGAACGCGGTCGACGCCGCGAACGCAACCGGGGGCAGCGTAAGCATGGGGTGGTCCCTGCATGGTGCCTGGGTCGAACTCAGGATCGCTGACGAAGGTCCCGGACTTCCTGACAGCGCAAACCTGTTTGTTCCGTTTTTCACCACCAAGCCCAGCGGCTCCGGCATCGGCCTGGTTCTCAGCCGGCAGATCGCGGAAGCGCACGGCGGCTCTCTGACACTCGAAAACAGAACCGACACCACGGGCTGCCTGGCCCGGCTCCGTTTGCCCCTGCAACCCTGACTCCAGCGCAGTCCGCATAGGCAATCGGATTCCCGGCTTGGTGCAGCATTCCGTAAATCCCTGATGTGTTTTTCGACGGGATAACAGGATCTAAACAAATACCTCCGGCCGGCAAATGCCCTCTTTCTCCACTGCATATTTCCCGCCCGCGCTTCCCGTGTCCTGCACGCGAGGTTTCTGAGCTGTCGACAAGGACCGAGTCCCGTTGATTCCGTAATCCTGTCAAAAAGATAAGTCACCGTATTTATGGATAGGAGAACTCAGTTCAAAATGCGCGACCGGGAGTTCCGCGGAATCCGTGGAAGAAGAAATATTTTCACTCGTCTGAATCGGGCCTCTGGCGCATGATGCGCAAAGGCGGGATTCATGGCTACGCTCTCGCGTTCACGCAACTCAGGACCATCTCGACCGATATGCCGTCCATGCAGCTGTGCTCCGATGCGGATTCTCCCCGGCATGCGCTGCAGCCGGCGTTGGATCGCACAACCCTCACCTGCGCGCCCGGCGGCGCCCAGTGCCGGGGCTGAGTCGGTCCAAAAAGAACGATGCAGCGTAGGCCAAGTCCGGCGGCCAGATGGGCGATGCCGGAGTCGTTCCCGATCCACATCCGGCAGTGCGACAGGACCCCCGCGAGCAAGTCCAGGGGCAGGCGCCTTGCCACCAGTCGCCGCCCGGAGCCGCGCTCTGAAGCGAGCACCGCGCCCAGCCCCCTCTCCGCCGGACCTTCGATCAGGAGTAGCCGTTGGTCCGGCTTCAACGCCAGCCGGCTGCAAAGTATGGAGAATTTTTCCACCGGCCAGCATTTCGCCGGGCTGCCCGCACCCGGGTGAATTGCCAGCACCGAATCGGATGGCCGGCTTCCGCTGCGCTCCAGCCACTCTCTTCCCTGAGCCACCGCAGACGGCTCCAGGTCAATCCTTGCGGGTACCAGCATGCCTGCCCCCCCCATCCATGGAGAGAGAGAGTCGAGGAAGATCTGGCCGGCGTGGCGGCCGTCCTCGCGTCTGGGCCGCCACGGAGCGACGATAGCATCGGGATTCGCGGAAAGCAGCTTGGCCGCGTATCCTGGATCGCCATGTCCGGTCCAGGATACGATGCGGCCAAACGAGCGCCAGAGGGCAATGTCCTCCGCGGCGAGGGCGTCCGGGCCGTGAAGACGGTGCAGGGGAAGGCTCGAGAGCGAGATAAAACGGTCGGCATAATTCCGCGCAACCGCCGCGGCATGATCCACGTTGCCGGCCAGGGTGATGCGGGCCTGCGGCCATTTGGCTCGCAGCCTTGCGAGCGCAGGAAGGGAAAGAATGATGTCACCCAGGGCGCCGGGGTGAAGAACGAGTATCTCCACTATTGGATGATCATGTCCACGCTGCCGCTGGCGGCAATGCTGACTTGAGCCGCCATCATCCGCGCAACCTGCATGAAGGCTCTGGCAACCGGAGATTCGGGCGCCCCGATCACAACCGGCCGGCCGCGGTCACCCCCCTGGCGAATGGCTACATCCAGAGCGATTTCGCCCAGAAACGGCACTCCGAACCTTTCGGCCGTCTCTTCCGCGCCGCCGTGTGAAAATATGTCGGTGCGCGCCTGACAATGCGGGCATTGAAAATAAGACATGTTTTCAACCAGCCCCAGGACTTCCACCTTCACCTGCCGGAACATGAGAATGGCCTTGCGGGCGTCCTGGAGCGCAACATCCTGAGGGGTGGTGACTACCACCGCACCCGTGAGTGGAACGGTCTGTGTGAGCGTCAGCTGAACATCGCCGGTTCCGGGGGGCAGGTCGATGAGCAGATAGTCCAGCTCACCCCACTCCACCTGGCTGAGGAACTGTTGCATTACGTTGTGCAGCATCGGACCGCGCCAGATGATGGGGGTGTCGGGTGCGGCCAGGAAACCCATCGACATGACGCTGACACCATGGTTGGCAAGAGGCTGAATCCGGTTATCCATCGAGCGCGGCTGACCGTCAATCCCCATCATCAGCGGAATGTTGGGTCCCCAGATATCAGCATCCAGCAAGCCGACCTTGGCACCCGAGAGAGCCAGCCCGACCGCCAGGTTGGCGGTGACAGTGCTCTTTCCAACACCCCCTTTGCCGCTGCCGACGGCAATGATGTTTTTCACCTTGGCCAGCAGTTCGAGGCTAGGCCCCTTCTTCGCCTGCCTGACCGCGGCCGTCATCTGAATCTCAACTTCCCGGACGCCCGGGACCTTGGCCACAGCTTCACGGGCCCACCGCTCCATGTCCTGCTTCACAGGACATGCCGGTGTCGTAAGCTCTATCGCGAACGAGACCTTTCCCCCGTCCACCCTCAGGGTTTTGATGAAGTTGAGTGAAACGATGTCTTTGTGTAGATCGGGATCCTTCACCGTGCGCAGCGCATCGAGCACCGCGCGCTCCAACGGCTCGCTTTCCCTGTCGCTCATGCCCGGAACTATAGCCTGCGGCCCGGAACCTGTCAAACCTCTCCCCAAAAACCACACATTTCGGGGTCAGACCCCGAAATGTGTGATTTCTGTCTGGCTGAAGAAGTAGGCGGTCTCGAACGCCGCGGTCTCGGGAGCGTCCGATCCATGCGTCGTATTCCGTTCAACGGACTGTCCGAAATCCTTTCGGATGGTTCCTTCGGCCGCTTTGGCCGGATCGGTGGCGCCCATCAGGTCGCGCCATTTTTGAATGGCGTTTTCGCCCCACAAAACCATTAACACCACGGGCCCCTCGGACATAAAACAGGTCAGGCTGTCGAAGAAGGGTCGCTGGCGGTGAACGGCATAAAAGCCCTCTGCCTGCTTCTTTGACAGGTGAGCCATTTTCAGCGCGGCGATCCGAAGGCCCGCCGCTTCGATCCGCCGAGTGATCTCGCCGATCAGGTTTCGCGCAACCCCATCGGGTTTGATGATCGCCAGGGTTCGTTCAATCATGTCCGTGCTATCCTTTGAGCACCCGCCGGACGGTATCGCCGATGTCGGCAGGGCTGGCGGCCACATGCAGGCCGCATTCTTTCATCGCGGCGATCTTTTCGGCCGCGGTCCCCTTGCCGCCGGAGATGATCGCGCCCGCATGACCCATGCGACGCCCGGGAGGCGCGGTCTGGCCGGCCACGAATCCGATGACCGGTTTTTTCATTTCCGCCTGAATAAACCTGGCAGCTTCCTCTTCAGCCGTCCCGCCGATCTCGCCGATCATCACGATGGCGTGGGTATCGGGATCCTGATTGAAAAGCCTGAGCGCGTCGATGAAGTTGGTGCCTATGATCGGATCCCCTCCAATTCCCAGGCAGGTCGACTGACCCAGGCTGCGCTCGGTCAGCTGCCAGACAGCTTCGTAGGTCAGGGTGCCGCTGCGGGATATCACTCCCACATTCCCTTCCTTGAAGATCCTTCCGGGCATGATGCCGATTTTGCACTTGCCGGGCGAAATGACGCCGGGGCAGTTGGGCCCGACCAGGCGGCTCCGTGAGCCCATCAACAACGCCGCCACGCGGACCATGTCGATGGTGGGGACGCCCTCGGTAATACACACAATCAAGGGCATTCCCGCGACGATCGCCTCCATGGCCGCATCGGCGGCAAAGGGCGGCGGCACAAAGATTACGGTTGCGTTGGCGCCTTCCTTCTCCATTGCCTCGGCGACGGTGTTGAACACGGGTATTTTCTCGTGCACGGTGCCGCCCTTGCCCGGCGTCACGCCGGCAACGACCTTGGTGCCGTAAGCAATGCTCTGCTGAGTGTGAAATGTGCCCTCGCGGCCCGTGAGGCCCTGCACAGCCAAACGAGTACTCTGATCAACTAATATAGCCAAGGTATTTCTCCTTACTTTGCCAGTGCGACGACTTTTTCAGCAGCGTCCTTCATGCCGTTCGCAATCGTGAATTTCAATCCCGAGTTTTTGAGAATCTCCTGCCCCTTTTCGACGTTGGTGCCCTCCAGTCTTACCACTACCGGTATGTTCACGCCGATCGCCCGGGCGGCCTCCACCACGCCGGTGGCGACGATGTCACAGCGCATGATGCCGCCGAAAATATTGATCAGCACCGCCTTGACGTTCTTGTCGCCCAGGAGGATCTGGAAGGCGTTTTTCACCTGCTCGGCGCTGGCGCCGCCGCCGACGTCGAGAAAATTGGCCGGGCTGCCGCCGGTCATCTTGATGATGTCCATGGTAGCCATGGCCAGGCCGGCGCCGTTGACCATGCAGCCGATGTTGCCGTCGAGGCGAATGTAGTTGATTTCGTAGCGCGACGCCTGAATCTCGAGTAGATCCTCTTCATAGAAGTCGCGGAACTCCGCCAGCTCCTTGTGTCTATACAGGGCGTTGTCGTCAAAATTGACTTTGGCGTCGAGCGCCAGGAGCCGCCCGTCTTCGGTCAGCAAGAAGGGATTGATCTCGACCAGTGAAGCATCCATCTTTTCAAAGGTCTGGTACAGCCCGGTCATTATCTTCACGGCCGGCGAGAGCAGCTCACCCGCCAGTCCGAGCGCGAAGGCGAGCTTGCGCGCATGGAAGGGCTGGAAGCCGACCCGCGGATCGATGTATTCCTTGAAGATCAGGTGGGGCGTTTCGGCGGCGACTTTCTCGATGTCCACGCCGCCCGCGGGGGAGACCATGAACACCGGGCACTGGGCGGCGCGGTCGACCACAATGCCCAGGTAGAACTCTTTCTTGATGGAAAGGCCTTCTTCAATCAGGATGCGCCTGACCTTCCGGCCCTCGGGCCCCGTCTGGTGCGTCACCAGCGTCATGCCGATCATCTCACCGGCGATTTTCTCCGCCTCGGCAGGATTGGCGGCCAGTTTGACTCCTCCGCCTTTGCCTCGGCCGCCGGCGTGGATTTGCGCCTTGACGACGATTTTGCCGCCGAGCCGCCGTGCAATTTCATACGCTTCATACGGGCTGGTGGCAAGTTCGCCTCGCGGGATCGGGACACCGAACTGCGCGAGTATCTTTTTTGCCTGGTATTCGTGTATTTTCACGCGGTTACCCCTTTGTCCGCAGCCGCCCCTACGCGATCCGCGGATAGCTCATGAAAGGATAGTTTCGCAGGGGCCCGCAGGGAGGCCCCAAAGAAAGTGCAGATTTTATTGCAGCGCCCCAAAACAGGGCAACCAAAATCGCTTCGCAAATGAACGTTCCGCGAATCTCTGCACTCTGCGCACCTCAGTGGTAAGGCTCTTTTGGGTTGAGGCTGTGCCGCACCAGGTAATTCCTAGCGCGGCCTAACGGCCGCAACCAAACTAAAAGCAAACCGCAGAGGCGCAGAGGTCGCAGAGAAAACACGGCTGCCGGCGTAGGCACGGGCTTTGGCTGTCATCCGGGCTGGAATCCCGGAAGC
>Ga0299915_10001624_pt1 | contig 16565 bp, 18 predicted proteins | sample RVTome_13_FD_200263 | JGI IMG/M metagenome (GOLD analysis project Ga0299915, IMG submission 200263) | Soil microbial communities from uranium-contaminated site in the Upper Colorado River Basin, Wyoming, United States - RVT92D227 (version 2) ... | reverse complement strand
TATATAGTGTTGGTGAAGCACTAGGTAGACATGGATTTAAATTTTTGGTAATTTGTACATTTCATATGGCAATTACTCATCTAAGGGGTATAAATTCTGCAATGAAAAAACTAGAATCAGTTTATGGTATGAAAGCATGTGAGCCGTGGGGACCGTTTTTTTATAATAAGGAAATCGAAAAACGTGAACCAAAACTAGGTTTTGATACAACAAAAGAGGTTCATGCTTGTTTTCGTGAAACCTCGCTTATGAAATATCAATATCCATATTTAGTTGATGAATCCCATAAAGATCTACAAAGTATTTATCGAGATACAAACTCTCCAAGAGTTCTTGGGAAAAAATTTAAAGAGCTTGGTTTAAAAGACGGTTATATAGGTAGTCCTGCTAGGGCTGATGCTGATTATGGTAGATGGCTGTTTAATGAAATAGTAAATGTTTATGTCGGCTCAACAATCAACCTTTATGAAGGAAAAAAACAACAAGAGTTACCACTTTTTATAAAAACAGCTATGAAAGGGCTTTTTTGGCAATAACTCTCTCAAAATATTCGTTTTTCATTTATTTTTTTAGAAAATGTTTTTTTTAATTTAATATTTTTTTCTAATTTTTTATCTGGTAAATTTAATTAAATTATTAATGGGTTTTATTATAATGAATTCTAGCTATTTCCATAAAGCCCATAGTATCATTTTTTATTTGATTACGCAAAACAACTATCCTTTTAGTAGCATTTTTCCAATTGGTTTCAGCTAATTCTTTTGATAAATTATATTTTTTTATCTTTTCCTCGTGTTTCAAATCCATTTTATTTAGGATACTAAATACTTGAGATTTAATGCAAATTTTTATTGCCCAATAATCTTTTTTATATGGAAATCCGGTATTTTTATTATACTTATTTTGGTTTGTTTCTGCTTTTTTTTCTAATTTAGGATATTTAATGTTAAATCCAAAAGATTGAAGTTTTTGTACCACAGACTCCAAAATCAATTTATCACATGATTTAATTATCCATTGAATGCTACCATATTTCTCTTTTTTAGAAAAATATATAACTATACAGCCTTCAGAGTCAAAATAACCAGATAAAAATGCAAAGAAAAATTTGGTATTATCCATTATCCATGTTGGAATAATATGGGTTTTATTGAGTAAAAAACTAAAAGAATCATCTAAATCAACATATACGCACCAAAAGTATAATTTTCTAGTTTTATGATATTTAGAATAGAAATTGATTTTACTATATTTTTTAAAAGTATTGTTAAATAATTGTAACATTGCAGGGTGTGAGGTTGTCACAATCGCTCGAAAATGACGACCATGTTTTTGTACTGAAATATCCCCGCACCTTAACCCAATTAGATATGCTTTTTCAGGTAAGTCATTTGAAAAAGATGTTCTTTTATATTTTATCAATGCCTCTGAAACAACATCTGTTCTTTCTTTTATAGGTATTTTTAACCTATCCAACCATCTTCTTACAGTTTGACTTTGAACATTAAATAATTCTCCAAGCTTGGTTTGTGACAAATTTTGGTTTATATATAAATTATAAAGAATGTCATAAGCAGATTTATTTTGTAAAGAGAATTTTGTTGTTTTTTTGATATTTGATGTTAAAATTATTCTTGGCGGAGGGCCTCTTTTGTATATTCTAGGAAGATTTAATATATTTTTATTATTAAAATGCGCTTGAGAAATTACCATATTTTATCACTAATTTTTTCAGTTAGAGAAATAATAAACCATCTTTAAATAATTTTTAAGGAGAGTACGTTAAAAGTATGATAGGGTATTGTCTCCTAATTATTTACTATTCTTATGTTTAATAGTGTAATAAAAAGGATTATGATAGATTACTTAATTGAATTTTGTTAGAAAATCATATAGTTTTGGTATGTTTTAATCTGAACATGAAAATATGTCATTGATAAATAAAACATATTCAAATTACATTTTTTTTCTAAATTCTTTCAAATAAAGCCGAGGTCATTAGAGGTAGAATTACTGTAGCATCTCCTTCAATAGTTATATACTTGGCTTTTTCATTGATTTTCCCCCAAGATATTGCCTCACGTGGTCTAGCACCAGATAAACTACCATCATATTCAGCTGCAGTTGTAAGATAAACAGCATAATCTAAACCACCTCTATATTGCATCCACCAAATCACGTGATGCTTTGATATACCACCGCCTATTATCAGTGCACCACTTTTTTTAGCATCAAATATTATATCTGATATATCTTGTTCATCTTTCAATAGATCAATTATTAAATCTCTATGCTCCTGATAATACATCCAAATCTGAGAACCAAATGCACCGTCTGTCACACCAGGGATAAACACAGGGATTTTGTTTTTCCAAGCCCAATAGATAATTGAATCCTCATGGTTTTTCTCTTTTTCAAGACGTTTCCCAAACTCCCAAACAAGCTCTTTTGTTGACCATTTTTGTTTTATTTTATATAGTTCTGAAAGAATTGGTTGCATTTTTTCTTCAAGAATCTTTCCGTAGCATTCGTTTGGTATGAAAATATTACCGAGTCTGTTTATTTTTTGTTTATGAAGATCTTTATCATCCACGTTAAAAGAGCCATGATAATAATTTTTCCAAACTCTGGCTAGATCATGGTCAAGCGTTCCAGCTGTTGTTATAACAACATCAAAAAGTTTTCTTTTAATTAATTCTTTAATTACTCCTCTTGTACCTGTTGCGCAAATACACGCAGGAAATGAAAGGAATTTTACACAATTTTTATCTTTGATCATATTTTCAATTATGTCAACTCCCATTGCAACTTTTTTTGCTGAAAAACCACCTGATTCATACATCTGTTTAACTAGAGTATTTGCACTCATTTTATCTTTAATTTTAAAGTCTTTTATTGGTATTTTTTGCATACTTCTATCCTCTAATAAATTGCTAATGCACCATAACCGACACAGGACGTACCAGGATGCACCTCATATGAAGATCCATATTTAAGCAGTTCTGCTTTGTTTGCACCAAGAATCTTTGATGCTGTAAGCATAGACGCTACAGGTCCGTATCCACACATTGTTATATCGTTTATATGGATACTATCAATTAATCCGGCTGGGTTTAATTCTAAAATTTGTTTAATTGCACGTTTGTCCTGTTTTTCTGCGTAATGATCAACTCTTAGACCTTCAGATGGCATACTCATATAGTTAAAACCGGCATGTGAAAAATCAGTGCTTGCTATTATTACAACATTTTTATCAAGGTTTTTAACTTCATCTGCAATTATTTTTCCCACTTCATCAGATGTTTCAAAATCCTGCATTGCCATACAAATAGGTACGAAATCAAACTTTTTATTTTCAGAACAAAACTGTAAAAATGGTAACTGCACCTCTATGCTGTGTTCATAATAATGTGCATTTTCATCCTTGTCTATAATGCCTTTAATCATGTTTTTCCCTAGATCATTATTGATTGGAACTGCACCAAGCGGTGTCTGCCAGGCTCCTTCAGTCATGATAGATACGCCTGAACCCATACCTGTATGGTTTGGACCTAAAATTACAAATGTATCAGCAAAACCGTTACTTGCTAAGAAATAATACGAGTGAGCAGCAATGGCACCAGAATAGATATAACCCGCATGTGGAACAATTAGTCCCCTTACTTTTTTATTTCCTTTAATTATTTTAGGTAAATCACCAGGTCCACGATCATCTAAAAAACATTCTTTTAGTTTTTCAGATAAAGATATTTTATTTGCATCATAGAATTGTCCTGCTACAGCTGGTTTTCTAATCTTTTCCAATATCTTACCTCCCAACTGCAATATAATTTAAAGTATCATAAAACTTTGTGCACAAAAAATATAAATATGGTTGATTAATTCCCGTTAGACAACTTAGGAAGGTTCTCATGGAGACTGTATGCCACATTGAGATAATAAAGGATGGGCGTGATTTTGTAGCAAGAGCCCATCTAGCAAATGGTACCATAAAAGAATATCGCCATCAGGTTTTTGAGGATGTTCTTACAGAAATGGTAATAGATCTTCAAGAAGAGCTTGCAGATTAATTAACTAAAAATTTAATTTTTCTTTAAATTTTAAATAATTCTTCCGCCAACAATGATTATAACTATAAGTGCAGCAAGCATACCATACATTAGATACAAAATAAGTTTTCTTCTTTTAACTAAGGTTTGAAACTTTTGTTTGCATTCTTCAGAACAAAGTGTTTCTCCAAAAGGAATAGATTTACCGCACATATGACAATGAGCGTGTTGAGGAATTATTTCTACCATAATATCAACCACATAATGTTATTCAAGTATGAAATACTTTCTAAATATTATTTTTGAAAATAACTTTACCATCAATAACATCAATATCAATAATTACTTCAATGTTAACATTGTATTTTTCTATTAAATCTTTCACTGCTTTCCCCTTGTTAATCGCAATATATACACCTTTAATTTCCACACCTAAATTTTTAAGAGCAGAAACAACCGCAGACAAAGTACCACCTGTGCTTAATACATCATCAACTATTATGATCTTGTCTCCGCGTTTTAGGCCGTTGATATAAAGTTTTGATTTGGAGTAACCTGTTGTTTGTTCAACATCGATTTCACCTGGTAAACCATATGTTCTTTTTCTTATTATCACAAAAGGGATCTTCATTTTAAGCGATAAAGCTGTAGCTAGTGGTATACCCATTGCTTCCATTGTCACTATCTTATCGATCTTACCACATTTCTTAATAAGTTTGTACATCTCGTTTACAACTTCTATTAATAAATCATTTTTAATCTCAGGTATGCCATCTGTTATTGGATGAACAACGTATTGATAATCTCCTTTTTTTATAATTGGTGATTCCATCAGGGTTTTTATTAAAATTTCTTTTGTCATATTTCTCCAACCTCCTTACATGCTTTTTCTAAATCTGGGATAAAATCATCTATTATTTTTTTCGTAACATGAGGCATTACAACAATTCTTATAGCTGACAATCTTTCCATATTATTAACTCTCCAGCCATAATCAATCAATTTATTTACTAATTTTTCTGGTCTTTTTATTTTTATTCCTAAAACATTCATAGTAGGTTTAATAACAAGACTGAGTCCTAAATCATTTATTTTTCTTTCCGCATAAAAAGTATTGTCTATACATTTTTTAACCAAACTCTTATAACCATCTTTTCCAAGATATTTGGCAACAGCATAAGCAGCAGCAACCGGTCCACCAGATCTGGTTGCAAGAATCCCTGCTTGTTTTTTAATACTTATATACGGTGTTTCAACGCTTATTTCATCCAACCATTTTTTATCTCTAATTACAAGAGCTCCCAATGGTATTGCAGAATATCCCATTTTATGAGCATCGATTGAAACACTACTTACACCTTTTAATTTGAAATCAAAATCATTAACATTGTATCCTAATTTTTTTAAAAATGGTATTACAAATCCTCCAAATGCCGCGTCAACGTGTAAAAAAATATTCTCATCATTGCATATTTCACCTAATTCATTAATTTGGTCTATTGTCCCAAGTTCTGATGAACCTGCTAATCCAACAACAGCAGCGGTTTTTCTGCTTATTTTTTTCTTCAAACATTCAATATTCATTGTATAATCTTTATTTAAAGGAATATAAACGAGTTTTATATCCATTAGAGAACAAATTTTTTCAAATGAAAAATGAGCGCTTTCTGGTACAATAATTTCTTTATTTCCGCTCAAATTTTTAGAAATCCAAATAGCTGTTGTATTTGATTCTGAACCCCCACTACCAATTAGACCCGTTGCAGTTTTTGGTGCATTCAAGAGATTTGAAATAAATGATAAATATTGAGATTCGATTTTACTTGTACCTGGGAATAGTTCTGGATCTCCAAGATTTGTTTCTAGAAATTCTAAATAAGCTTTTTTTGCTATTGGATGAGGTTGTGTACACATAGAGCCTAGTATGCGACCACTGGAAAAAGTAAAATCTTTATCTTTATAATTTTGAAGTTGATTTAATATTTTGAAATATTTGTTTTCATTAATTTTAATATTCATCTACTAAATGGCATATTTGGTTATACAAAAAAGATTTCGTTTTATTTTTCTAATTGTTTTTTGGCTAAGATCTTCATTATTCTCTGAGCTGCTTTTTTGTCACCTTCCGGTTTTGGTAATATTTGAGAAAGATTCCGTGAGTTTTGTAAAAATTCATCATAATTTTTAAAAATCCTGTTAATAGCTTGTATTAATTTTATTTCGTTAAAATGCTTATTTGACAGCATTAAACCAGAGCCATGTCCGACTATTTTTTCTAGATTTAGATGTTGTTCGTATTGCATTGGAAATCCAATTATTGGTTTACCAGCATATGCTGCTGTAAAAACTGTTCCTTGTCCACCATGGGTAATAGATAAATCTACCATCTTATGAAGTTGCGCAATTGATGGTACAAATTTTTTTAACAAAATATTTTCATTAAATTCAGGTAGTTTTTTTTCTTTTAAAATATTTGAATATACTGCTACAACACGATATGGTGTTTTATTAAGTGCTTGCAATATTTTAAGAAAAAGTTTTTCGTCCCCACTGCTTCCCATTGAAAGAAGAATGGATTTTTCAGATTGATTAAGATGTCTAAGTATATCATCCTCTATTCTATTACTTTTTTCTTCAGTACTTTTATCATTAAATAATTCTTCAAATAGTATTATACCGATATAATTTTCAGTTGGAAAATCTTGTTGATTAGGGAAAATATTTATGAACTCTAAAAAATTTGTTGCAAGTGTAATGTCTCCATAAAATAGTTGATATACATTTTTGAATGGTTTGAGGTTGTTTTCTTTTGCAACCACATTAAATGGTTTTAAAAAATCTTTAGCTTTTTGAAAAAAATAGTTAAAAACATGAATTTTAATAAATTGAGGAATTAATCTTGTTAACACATTTTCATACATATCAGGGATAGATAGATAGAATGACCCAGGACCTGTTGTGATACCAACAAGAGGTATTTTTGCAGCTCGAGCCGATATGGAGCAAGAGTAATTATGGGTTGAAACTATTACATCAACTCCTTCTTTTTTATAAGCAGCAATTTCATTTCTTACTGAATCCCTTAAATAAGAAACATCATAAATTTCACCTTTTTGATCTCCTTTAATAATACTTCTTACTCTTTTGATAAAATCTTCAGAAAAGTAAGGTGCTAGTTTAATAATTTTACAACCTAAATTTTTTATTAAGTATTCATAATCACCGCCGTGGGTAAAAAAAACAACGTTTCCACCAAGTTCCATATATCGTTTTGCAATAACTACTGCTCTTCCTATTTCTGCTAAACTATATGATAGTGGAAAGAACCCTACAAGAGGTGAACTATCCGATAGTGTGTTTATAGTCATCTGAATAACAATCCTTCTTAATATCAATCAAGATATATTTCTATTGGATTAAAAGATTTTAGTGTTTTATCAAATTATTAAAATCAAAAACATAAGGCAGCTTAAAAATTTTAATAAATATTTTTAATATTTTTTTATATTTATGATTTTTAAATATAGGTTTTAATCATACTTTCAGGAAGAAAAATTGTTTTTTTAATATTGAAAGAATCAATATATTTTAATATTAGATAATGTATTTTGGTCACATGATGGAAAATAAAACAAATACTGGCTTAGATGAAGTCACTTGCTACTTAAAATTACCTGTTTATACTCGTGAAGGAATATACATCGGACATGTAAGAAATGTCATACTTGATATGGATGAAAAGAAGGTAAGCAGTCTTCTTGTTACCAATACCAATCCTGTTTTGGTTGAAGGTACTGTTGATGTTGCTGTTCCCTATAGATGGGTTAATGCTATTGGTGATATCATTATATTATCTCATTTTCCTCAAAAAGTAGCAACACCAAAAAAGAAAAAAGAAGTAAAAAAAGATGAGAAAAATGAAAGCGCAGATATAGACATTGTACAATAGAAAACACAATAAATTAAAAAACAGTTTTAATCTTTTAAATAATTGAAATAAATATTATTCTTATTTATTTTTAAAAAGCATTCTCATATAAAATAAAAACGTACATTATTTTTCTAAAAATAATTTTTAAAATTCATTAGCTAACTTTTTGTTAAATATAAAATTCATAAAATAAAAAGGAAAAACATCAAAAGATAAAAAAAATTAAATTATACTTTTTGATACAAATAAGTTAGGAAAAACAAAATATATAATTCCATTTAAGATATACATGATTATTAATAATAAAAAGAAAATGCTTTTATATAAAGAAAGTTATATATAATATTGATATGGAGATTGTATGTATTTAATAAGAAATGTACAACAATCTTTATATATGGGGTAGAGTAAATATATATTGAAAATATTAAAAAAATAGGTGATAATAAATGAAGAAAAACTTCAAATCAATTAAAACTATAATAATCATGGGATTATTACTCTTTAGTATATTTATTGCAACTACGCCTACAACATCAGCAGGAATATTATTTAACCTAGAAAGTTTAGTAACAATCGATTATGATTCTCAAAGTTTATCAAATATTCCTATTCAACCTCGTGGCACTGGTTTTACAACAGATTTAAACCTTTCATATTCAGTTACCTATTCAGGAGGAATATTTAATGCATTAGGATCAGTAATGTATCAAATACATAAAGGTCGAACTCTTATAATAACTATTGAAGCCTTTGGACCTGAATGGGCATCTGTAACTGTTAGTGAAAGTCCAATTGTAACTGTTGATGAAGTTCCTAGAACTTATCCAATCTACCTTACTGTAAAAATAGGCTCTGATGCACCAGCGTTTGGAGCCGGAGATATCAAACTTAAAATTACTGTTCCAAAAGTAGGTTTAATCAAAGGATACACAAAAGAAGTTGGAATTTCATTCTCAGCAGGTTATATACCATTAGTTCAACCTACTTTTCCTGAAGGAAAATCCACATTAATAGGCCCTATGGATACAGCTGATATTCCTATTGAAATTCAAAATATGGGAAACGCAAGAACAAGAGTTTATCTTGAATTAGTAGGTATTCCTAAAGATTGGTCAGCCAGTATTACAAATGAAGTTCTAATAGAGGAAGGTTTAGGTTCAAAAGCAACTGCTTATCTCACTGTTAAACCTCCAAAAGGTTTTGGTTTTCATGATGATACTATAAGCATCTTGATAAAATATTATCCAGAAATGGCAGAAAATCCAGAATATCGAGGAGATTCTAAAACAATAGATGTATTAATAGAAAGTAGAGGTTTTTCAATAATAGGAATAGAAATATTGATATTACCAATAATAATAGTTATTATTGTGGTATTATTGATCTACTTCTTTATAATTAAAAAAAGATTAGAAAAATGAGTATAAACTCATTTTCTATCATTTATTATATTTCAAATTGGGGGTAACAAAATATTAATGAATAGAAGAAGATTACTAACAATATCTGTTGTTTTCCTAATATGTTTTTGTTTTATTAATCAGATTATATCAACAAATGTGATAGCTCAAGAAAATCAAATACCAAAACCGAAAGGAATTCTTCAAAGGATTGGAAAAATTTTATCAAAAATTGTTCTAGTAATGCAACTTTTTCCTGTAACAAGTGGTGTAGTTCCTCAAGCAATAGAAATTGGTTATAATGAAACTGTAAACGTTGAAGTTGGTATGATAAATCTTTATACCAATGCCTTTGAATATTACAAGGGTGGGGGTCGACTTCAAAAGCAAAGATATTTGTATTTCGATGTTTTAGAATATCCAAGCGGTAATGAATATGGTAACTGGCAGGTTGTTTTTAATCCTCCAATTGTAAATGTTGTAAATGGGACCATTACTAAAACAAATGTTTCAATTAAATTAAGGTCTAATAGATTAAGTGATAAACCAATTCAAAGTGGAGTTTTAAAAATTGGAATTGTACATGTTCAAGCATTCGGTAATTTATATAGACCCCCAAAAGGATTTTCTTATTGGGATTCTCTTGGTTTTAGATCTCTTTGGACTTTTTTTGCATTGGTATTCCCAGGTTGGGGTAAATATTTTAATGGAAAAGTACTTACCGAGACTTTTAATGTTTCTGTACTTGTAAAAGTAAAACCAGTTCATAAAGCTAATTTTTATTCAGTACCTTACATGGTTTTTAAACCAAATGAAGTCGTCTCAGTTCCAATTACTTTGCAAAACCTAGGTAACTATAATGATACATATGGTTTTAGAGTTATTAGTGGAAACAATGATATAAAATATGCTGAGCCAACTAGTTTGACATTGGCTCCAGGGGAAAAAAAAGATACTTACTTAGGCATAACTATTCCACAAAATTTTTTAGATTATGGAACTCTTCATAAAATAAAGATACAGGTTTATTCAATAGACCAAGAAAATTTTACTATTGCTGAAAGGATGCTTAATTTAGAATCAAAAGGGATTTATTTTTCAGAAATGAGTGGTTTTGGAATAATTGGTTTGATTTTTATTTTGATAATTATTTTTGCTTTCATATTTTTTACTCGTAGGCGCATAATGGAAAAAATATGTGTCAAACCAGAAAAACCATGGGATATTCCAGAGGAGAAAGAATATCTAGATCAACTAAAAAAACAGGATAAACAAAAATACAATGAAGTCTTAAATATGATGAATGATGAATATAAATCTTCATTACTTTGGTATAATGATTATCTTAAATCTATTTCTAAACCAAAACCATTAATAAAAGAAATACCAAAAAAGAAAGAAAAATTTTTCATAAAAAAAGAAGAAAAACCAAAAATCGAAAAAGTAGAAGAAGAAATTCAAAAGAAGTCAATACCAAAAATACAGAAAAAAGAAGAAAAAGAAGTCGTTGAATTTAAAGAAAAAACTTTATCTAAAATAGATAAAGAAGTTGAAAACCAGAAACTAAAGAAGGAAAAAGCTTTGCAAAGGATAAAAGTGGAACAAGAAAAACAGAAAAGAAAATTAAATAAGTTAGGTTTGTAAAAGGAGAATTAACACAATATGTTTCAACAAAATAGAAAAATCAAATCAATTTTTGTTTTATCTATTTTGATATTTACTATATTTAGTTTAATTAATCCAAGTTCAAAATCAATACAGTTATACAACGCTAATATTATTTTAGATGTAGACTGGGATTTGAAAACTGCAGAAATTCCAATAATTCCTAGAGACGAAATAAAAGAGTTAGATCTACTTATCAAATTTAGTATTGTATCAGATGAGTTCATTGGGAAAGGAGCATTTATTGGTTATGCTAAACAAGGTGTATCAGCATTTAATAAAATAGAGATTGTTGAATCCTCGTCATGGTGTCATGCCGTACTTGAGCGAAATCTAGTTCCAACAAATTTATCAGAATATGAAGAAGCTAAAGTAAAATTATTTTTAACTTTAGATGAAAATGCTCCTGCTTACGGTAATGGTTATATTAAAATAAAAGCTTCGTGTGAAGATTTGGGTTTAATAAAGGGTTTTGAGAGTATATTTATTTTAACCTTTAATCCATCTTATCTACCTATTATTATATTAAACCTACCTCAGGATAATACTATAAGCATAAATCCTGACAAAAACGCAGTTTTTCCTTTACAGATCGAAAATGCAGGTAATGCCAGAACGAATGTACGTTTTGATATCGAAGAAATACCTGAGGGTTGGGATGCAACTGTATCAGAGGTTGTTATTCTAAATGAAGAAATTGGCTCAAAAGCTACAGCATATCTTACTGTTGTTCCTCCAAATCAATTTGGTTATCACAATGAGGATGTAAGTATAAAAGTTAAAATAACCCCGGTTCAAGCTGAAAACGAAAATGAGGTAGGAAATCCACTTTATGCATCATTTATTATTCAAAATAGAGGTTTTTCATCTGGTGGATTAGAATATTACTTAATAATTTTCATCATAATTATAATTATACTGGCTTTATTAATGAGAATTTTTAGAAAAAAACGTAAAAGAGAAAAATTTTCCTAAATTTTTAGAATCTAAATCATCCAACTAATTTTTATAAACACCAACACTAAAACTATTGTCGATGTCATCAACATAATACTCCAAATAGTTGCATTCCATTTAATAATTTTTATACCATCAAGTGGACCAAGGGGTAATAAATTGAAAGTTGCCATAAAAGAGTTTATTAAACACACAAATCCTATTATTTGTGATTCATAAAATACTGAGAAATATAGAATAAAGGCTACAAAAGCAATTATAATATTTGCTAAAGGACCTGATGCGGCAATTTGTCCTGTTTCATGGGTTTTTGCACCTCCCTGAAACATTACCGCGCCTGGTGCAGCAAAAACAAAAGGTGTCAAAATCCCTAGCAATAAGGCTAAAAATAAGCCTTGTGGAAACATTCTGTACTCTGACCATAAACCATGTTTCTGAGCCATGAATTTGTGTGAAAGCTCATGGAAAAAAAAAGCTGTTGTAATTCCTAAAAAAGATAGTGGAATATATAAAGTTAGTTCATCCAACCTAAATCCAGAGGTAAATCCTATGAATAAATTGTTTGTTGATAAAGCAAAAGAAAAAGCTATTGTCAAAATAAAAATTGAAATAATTAGGTGAAAAATCTCAACTTTGCTAAATTTACCGGGTTTACCTACTTCTAAAATTCCTTTCGGAAAATACATATACTCTCTAACAGGAATGTCATGAAATGATGTGTAGATCTTTTTCTCCTCAGCCATAAAAGTACTTCCTTTCCCATTATCAAGTTTATATTTATGTAAGTTTTTAAGAAAAAATATTTTTTTATCAAAACACTAAACTAGCAATATAAGGGAAAGCAACAAGAGTACCAATCATACTTCCTAGATTTGCAAGTGCAACGACCATCAATAGTCTTATTACCTTATTGTTCCAAAAATCCTTTAGGCCTTCAATTTTCCTTAATTCATGAAAATCCTTAACAACAGGTGTTCTAAATTTAGCTTCCACTAGACCAGCAAACCAACCTGGTGCAAAAAATGGCTCCAGTGAAGTAAAAGGAGCAGCAACAAATGCTGTTAAAATGGAAAGAGGATGACCACGAGCAATAGCTGCACCAGCGGCTGATAAGGCTCCATGAATTATAAACCACCAGAAGAAAATATTACCTATTTCAGCCCAAGCATTAGCCCCACGAGACATAATTAACCAAACAACTATTAATGCGAAAACAGCAGGGATTGCAACAGCAACAACTTTACCAACACTTATTCTCTTTTTTGGAACCTGCTCCAATTCGTTTAAATCAACATCAAAATCTTTTTTATCCAAATAATTTTTTATACCGTTGATATGACCCGCACCAACAACGGCAACCACCTTTCCCTTCTTACTTTCGTCATAGATTTTTTTTGCTATATATTTATCTCTTTCAGTGATTAAAACATTTGAAGCACTCGGTGCTATATCACTGAATTCCTTCATCAAAGCAGATATAACATCTTCTTTCATTAACTCCTTAAGATCAAGATCTTCAAGCTCCTCTTCATCATAACCAACCATTGCTTTAATAAACTCCCAAAAAAGCTTAAATTTCTCTCTAAAACCCATCTTACGCCAAGCCCTTTTTAGGGTAACAGAAATATCTCTGTCGACAAGAGCAATATCTAAATTATTTTTCTTTGCTTCCTGGCAAGCTGCAATCATCTCTGAACCTGGTTCAACACCATAATCTTTACCAAGCTTTCTTTGAATAGATGATAAAAATGTTTGAGCAAGTACAAAATAAGCATTATTTGATTTTAAAAGTTGAGTGACAGGAGTGTTATCCCATTTATCCTTTTCTGTGATACTTTCGTATCTTCTTTTACAAAGCTCAACTGCGACAATATCAGGTTTATATTTTTCTATAGTTTGTTTAACTTCATCAACACTGTCCTGTGAAATATGTGCAGTCCCAACTAGAACAATATTATTATTTACTTCAACTTGCAATTTATCTTCCTTTTAACGCTATAAGCAATACGCATATAACAAAAAACTACTTAAATTTCAGCTTCAAAATCCTCAGCGGTTGGTTTGAACTCGTCATAAGCTTTTATTTTACCTGCTTCCTTTAATATTTCCCGAGTTAAAAGCCAGTAAATAAGAGCAAGTGCTTTTCTTCCTTTATTATTTGTTGGTATTACTATATCAAGGTATTTGGTTTCATTATTTGTGTCACATAATCCAATAACAGGGATACCAATATTTTTTGCTTCATGTAGAGCTTGTACATCAGCTAGTGGATCGGTTAAAATCAATAGATCTGGCTCAACAAAACCTTTTGTGTTAGGATTTGTTAAGGTTCCAGGTCTAAAACGGCCATCTATAACCTTTATACCTATTTGCTCTGCAACCTTCTTAATTGGTTTTTGACCATATTGCCTTACAGATACAATCAAAACATTTGCTAGGTCATATTTTGCGATAAACTTTGCAGCGCTTTTTATTCTTTCATCAGTTTTTTTAACATCTATTATGTACAAACCATCATTTCTAACTCTATAAATAAAATTCTTTATATCAGCTGTTTTTTGTCTAGTTCCAATATGGGCGCCAGCAGTCATATAAGTTTCTTCTGGAATTATCATACCTTGGCTTTCTGTTTTGGTTTCTTTCTCCAGTTTTTCTTCAGTCATAGATATTTCCTCTTTTTTAACCCAAGTCATCAATTCTTTTAACAGTTATTGGTATTGCATCCTCATTAAACTCAAACATCGCAATATCTATGGGGGTGATAATATCCTTTGGTAACTTAATAAGAGTGGGTGCTCCCATAGAAATCTGTAGAGCTCTTGCTCCAATAATACGTGCTTTCTCAAATCTAGTATATATCAAATTAATTCACCATATCTTATAAATAGTAGAGCACCAAATACTGGAAGTATTTAAAAAGCTTACCTATAAAAAAACTATTATCTGGTACCCTCCTGGCTTTCAAGAAAATCAGCTGAGCGGTTAGAAAATTCTTCTAGCGCTAGCTGTATATCAACAGTTATATCTCTTAAAAGCTGATCCAAATACTCATTTTTAAACTCCTTTATTCCATCGACATCAGAAAATAGTCTACCAAGATACCCATCATCATCTTTATGGATTTCAATATTGTACAATGTTTCTTCCATAATTAACCCCTCTTCTTAATTTAATAAAACAGGTGATATATAAAAAGTTTTTGGAATATTTAGTGGTTTATTTTATATCATTCGTTCAATAAGTTTATTTATCTCTTTGCCTCGATAACCTAAAGAACCCTTGCGTGTAAACGATCTTTTTATAGTCCTGTAACCTTTTTTAGGTGGGTTAAGTCTAAAGATGGGTTTAACACCAGGAATATCCTTGTACCTGTATTTATTGTCAATAATTGCTTGAGCTAATTTATCAGCATCAGCATATGAAGTTAAAGACTTTAAAGATTCATCTGTTAAACCTTTATCTCCTGCTAGTTTACCTCTTGAAACAATGAGTTTTGTAAGAATATCTTTTTCTATTTCACCCCAGGTTACATAATCCTTTGCAATCTGAAGCATTCCTTTTTCAATTGGATTTTCTTCGAGTAAAACACAATGATTTACCTTTCTTAAATTCATTAGTTGTAAAGTTTTTTTGATATCTGGATTTACATTAACCGTACCTCTAACTCGAACTACTATATAAGTCATTTTAAGATGCCTCCCCTTCAATTGGTTGAACTGGTTGCGTTTTTTCTATAGTCCCTATACCACCTGATATTATACCATTTTTTTTAACTGCAGCTGGCATTATACGCATCTCAGCGTTTTTTTCAAGAGCATTGAAAACAGCTTTTGCAAAGTTAACTGTGGTTTTTGTTTTACCTTTTGTAAAAGTCCAACAATCTTTTATACCTGCAATTGCAAGTATTTTTTTGGCTACATTACCTGCTGCAAGGCTTATACCACGAGGAGCAGGTTTTAATGTAACTTCGACTGATCCACTTTTTCCTGTAACTGAAAAAGGAACAGTATGAGGTGTTCCACAGCCACACTCCCATGAACCGCATCCTCTTCTGATTTCTATAATATTTAGCTTTGCATTTTCAATTGCTTTTCTAATGCTTGTTCCGACTTCTTTTCCTTTAGCTTGACCAAAACCAATAAAGCCATCACTGTTACCAACAGCAACAGTTATTACGAATCTTACTCTTCTGCCAGAGTCGGTCATACGCTGAACCATATTAACATCTATTACTTCATCATTTAAATCAGGAAGTAACAAGTCAACAACCTCAGGCTCTCTTAGAGGTAGACCTGATTTTAAAACATCACTTATATTCGTAAATTGTCCGCTTTTTACCATCAATCCAAGCTTAGTTTTTGGACTCCATGTAACTGAGACTGAAGGTCCGGATTCCGATCTTCTTCTGGAGCTACCTCCTTCCCTTCTTCCTCTACTTGCTGGCATTATTTACCTCCAATAATCTTACTTTTTATGTCATTAACAGATAAAGCAATTTCTTTGTCTAAATGTTTACCCATTATTCTATCTTCACTAGGTAATTTCTCTTCGCCATAAGGA
>Ga0299915_10001623_pt1 | contig 16571 bp, 11 predicted proteins | sample RVTome_13_FD_200263 | JGI IMG/M metagenome (GOLD analysis project Ga0299915, IMG submission 200263) | Soil microbial communities from uranium-contaminated site in the Upper Colorado River Basin, Wyoming, United States - RVT92D227 (version 2) ... | reverse complement strand
TGGTTGGTGGAATTCGTGGAATTCGTGGCCAGCTTTTGATGCTTGTCTTCTATCGCGGCCTGCCCTGGGATTCGATGCCGGGCGGTATGGGCGGCTTCGCTTTCCGCAGCAGCTGTTGGAGCTCCTCAGGCGTGAGCACGGAAGGATCCTTCTTTTGCGGGTCCGGAGGATTGACTAACACCTGTATTTCCAGGCTGGCCATGCCTTCAACGGCAGGCTGAAGCATCAGCGACAGAATATCCCTCTCGCTCCTGCCGGGGTCTTTGAGCAGGTTAATCTTCACCTGAACCGATTCGCCCGGCGGGATGGAAATCGGAAGCGGCTGCATCGAGAACGCGCTGGTCTGGCTGTAGATCGAGCCGATCTGAACCGCAGACTGGGAGTTGTTTTTGACGACGACCTCTTTTTCTTTTTCGCCTTTCATGAACCGCAGGACGGGCGGCACGGCGGACACCGGCGCATAGACGTTTGCGCGGAGCATCAAGCTGAAGGGCACGCTGACTTCGCGGTAGCGCACCAGCATCGTGTGAGTCTGCTCAACGGGACCGTCCAGATTACTGGTGATCAGCTCCAGTTCGATCTGGTGCGGGCCGCCCGGCAGGAGTCTCCACGATTCCAAGCCGCGCACGATCAGGTCGACCGGAGGCTTTTCGAAGTTCAGGCCCATCGCCTCATCCCCGCTCAGTTCATAATGGATGGTTGCCGGGGCCAGGTGACCCTTGCGCACTGTCCCAAAGTCAATTTCCAGATGATCAAAACGGAGGCGATCCATGATTGTCTGTTTCCGCTTCTCCATTTCCTCCGGATCGGGAGTCTCTGCTTTGGCGGATGGAGAGGCTGTGGAAAAGGGCAAGGAGGATTGCTGTATAAGAGCGAACCAGTTGTTGCCCTGGAAAACCCATTTTTCGGTCACCGGATGATCGATCGGTACGGGCAGCGGCGGTATCGAGCGTCTTACCTCGACCGTCACCAATACCTCTTTGCCGTCGCGCGAGGGTTCCAGGCGAACGAGGCGAGGTTCCGAGAAAGGCACAATCTTGCGCGCGAGAAAGAGCTTGCGGCTGCCGGGCTCGACAAAATCCTGCGCTTGCGCCTTTTTGCCGGCCAGCAGCAAGTTCCAGTAGGCCTCGACACGCTGGATCAACTTGTCGAGCGACGGCCGTTTCTGCGCCGGCATCGGGCCGGCCAGTATGGCCGACACCAACAATGCGATTGTTACCCAAATGGCAATCCGGGTTCCGCGGCAACGGAGATAGAAACCTTGCATATTCATGTCAGCCGGGCGTATCGATGCCCCAAGGCCAGTGAAAGCGTAACGCGCCCGGGAGCGTCCGCACAAGTCGGATTTTGCGAATGGCGAAATTCTGTTGGTAGCAGAGAATGTGATCCGGTCGGCCTGTTAACGGCGAGCGGATCGTTTGCCATCATCCTGTGGCCGCCGGTCTCCAGACCGGCGGGCGGCTCGACTCTGCGGCTGAATTTGGGGTGGGTCTGGAGACCCACCCCCACAGGACGGGCTGTCAGCATCGAGCGGCTCGTTATTCATGTTCCGCAACAAAAAAGGGGCTGACCGGAGTCAGCCCCTTTTCAAGCCGGCGAGTTGTGCCGGCAAGAGTTTGATATACGGCTTAGTTGTTCAAACCCTCAGGCGTTACCTTGCGATCGCCGGCAACAACCAGCGCCAGGGCGCCGTAGGCGTCGCCAATCGGGCTGATGATCGCGTACAGGCAGTGCGCGTTGGTGAAGTTGGTGACCACGAATATGTAGCCATCGAAGTCGCCGGTAATGCTCGCAGCCTCGAGCAGCTGGGATATCAGCACAATATAGGTGCTGCCCGCGGGCAACTCTCCGGCGGCGTTCAAGCCCGTTCCAGGAGACGTGGCTCCCGTTGTATAGGTGCCGACCGCCGGCAGTGTTCCGCCGGGTGTAGGCAGCTGTTTGTAGAAGTAGAACGTCATGGTCCCTGACTGCGACGTGGCGGAGGGTGTTGCGACCCCGCCTATGGTACCCATCGCAGTGTTCCCCGGATCAATCGTCGTATTCGCGATCGACAGGCCGGTGTTATAGCCAAGAGCGTTCTTGAATGCGGCGTAGGGGACCAGGAGGGTCGTCTTGCCCGCGCCTGGATTAAAGGTTACCAGGAGTATCGCCGGCGATGGCACTTCGCAGGACTTGAAGCGCGGGATGGGGGTAGTGATTATATTCCCATAAATATCGTATGCCGTGCCAACAGGCGCCAGGGTGGCCGTGACCGTAATGGTGGATCCCGCGGCTGCACTGACCGGCGCTACTATTCCTATGGTTGGATAGACGGTGATATATTCAGCCAGCGTGGGGTCCGTTGTCGTTGTGCTGATGTAGTGCACTGAAAGGCCCGATGTGCTGGTTAAGGCTACAGCTGCGCCGCTAATTACGCCGGCCGAGCTTGCCGTCTGCCAGATCTTACCGTTACTGGCGGTTATGCTGCCCGGGAATGTGATGGTTACTCCGGCGGGCGGAGCTGTACTCAGGGTGAACCGAGTCATCACCGGCACGACATTGGTCCATATTCCAGTGTCGCTCTCAGGATAGGCAAATGCATCGAGGTAGCCCTCGGTGGCACGAAGTGCCGGCGTCCCGGTAGTAACCCCTGTGTATGTGTTAGCCGCCCAAGCCGTACCCACATTTGATGCCGACGACAGTCCCGCCGCGATTCCATTGATTACGCGAACGTAGGTTTGGCCGGCGATCAGGGCGTTTCCAGTCGTCGTCAGGCTGGCGTTTACGTTGCTTACACCGGTGTCGGCGATCGCCACGCGCACGCCCTGGACGATAATTGTGGGCGGATCAGGGAAGGTAACAATCGCCATCCCTGGAGGCACGTTGATGATCAGTGTCTTGGCCTGAAGATTGGAGGCCGGGTTAATCCAAACCCATCCTGCGGGCGGCACGCCGGCCGGGAAAATGCCTTTAATCAAAACCCCCACATTGGCCAGCGGGCTGGTAATCGGCGTGTCGTAAGTAATGGTTACCGTGCCGGCAACCGACAATCCGCCGATCTGCGTCAACGTGATGTCGCCGGTACGTTCCGTATGGCCGCACGTGGTCACCGTGGTAATGGGGGCACTACCGACGGCGAACGTAGCCTGGGCAAAAGCGGCGGCCGAGAAGCCTAGAACCATCGCGGCTGCTACTAGAATTATTCTGAATTTCATCGATTAACTCCTTGAGCTAAGAGACGTGAGGGTGTGATCCCCACTTGAATTTTGTTGATCAACAAGAGAATACGTGCAATCCCAAAAGCACGGTGAGGACATCGTCACAAGCCGCAAGTCCAATCCAGCTGGAATCGAACCAGGGCTATCCTCCTCGAACCGCATCTCCACACACTCGTGGAGAGCGCACTCTAACAATGCCCCGGCAAGCCTGTCAAGAGCTTTCTGGGGCATCCAAAGGGACGAACGCGTCCTAGCCGATGCTTGGAAAACGCGTTCGGCGATATAGATGCATGAGCTCCCAAAAGGTCGCTAGATTTTTCATCCCAAAACTGATCGGTAGAAATGGGCCTCACCATTATGAATTGCTCGCACGAAGCCTCTGGGGACCTTCCAAAAAGCGACCACGGATCGCCACCTGCCCGCATTTCTCACCGGATTTCGTAGCGAGGCGGCGCGGGTGGGTCTGGAGACCCACCCCCTTGGGGATGGCCCGTGCGCGGAAAAAGAACCGATTGTTGCCGTCCTGTGGGCGCCGGTATCCTGGGCGGCGCCGACCTGGGACGGATTGGGCTATTTTCATTCAATTAGTGAAATCCGCGGCCGCTGCCTTCTCGATTTATCAAGAAATTTTGCATTGCGACTTTATGTGGCGCCGCTCATCTGTATAATTGCCGGTCGATGGATCAGGATCGGACTACCAGCGTGCTGGTCAGGAAAGCACAGAGCGGCAACCGCGTTGCAATGGAGGGCATTTATGAACTCTATGCCCCCCGCATCTACAACTTCCTGTTCCGCATGCTGGGATCACGGGAGGAAGCCGAGGACGTCACGCAGCAGACCTTCGTGATTATTCTCAAGCAGTTGGATACTCTGCGGGATGCAAGGCAACTGGAATCGTGGATTTACAGGATCGCGCGCAACGAGGTCTATCAGAAATTCCGGCGCAGGCAGATCGTCCGCGAAGATGGTGATCATCCCCAGGAGAACGGCGCCCCGGCTATCATCGAGCAGCGGCTCCATGCCAATCCCGAGCAGCTCCTTCTCAGCATGGAGCTGCGGGAAGTGCTCCAGTCGACGCTCCTCGATCTTCCCCTCAAGCTCCGCGAAGCATTTGTGCTCGGAGTCATCCAAGGGATGAGCTACAAGGACGTAAGCAGGATTTCGGGCCGCACGGTGCTCTCGGTGAAGACCGATATCTACCGCGCCCGGCTCAGTCTCAGAAAGGAAGTTGCCAGATACCTGAAATCGGCCTCCGGCGCCAGGAACAGCAAAGCATGAAAACGCACATTTCCCAGGAACAGATTTCCGCATGGGTGGACCGCCAGCTCGATCCTGAAGCCATGGCGGAAATCAACCGGCATCTGGAGGCATGCGCCGACTGTCAGGCGGCGGCTCATGAGATGTCCGATCTGACGGCGGCCTTTCGTTCCGCGGCAGCCCTCGAGCTCCCGCCGCACCTGTGGGCCCGGATATCCGCGGGTCTCCAGGAGGCATCCGCAGATCGCCGGGGCCGACTGCGGAGATTGCTCGTTCCTGCATTGGGACAGCCCACATGGGCGCCCGCCGCAGCCGTGGCCGCGGTCGCGGCGCTGATACTGATGGCCGGCGTGTTATGGGTCGAGCAGCGCAGCGCTGCCAGGTTGCAGGAACTGGCATTTGCGGAGATCGAGCAAATGCAGCAGTCCTTGTCTTCCCTCGACGCCGAAAAATTCAACCCATTCCGATTGCCGGATTCAGGCGGTGCGGAGGCGAATCCGTTCACTCGAGGCAATCCGAACCCTGCCCTGAACCCGTTCAGCGGAGCGCACGTAAGCCGGCAATAGGAGAAGCAGTTATGAAGTCATTCGGAACAATCCCTTTCCCCCCCCGGTGCTGCATCGCCCTTGTCATGGGCCTGATAGCACTCGCAATGCCATCTTCCCTGTTGTCGACCGCCGGCGGCGCCCAGTCCCCAGGCTCGCAGGACCGGGAATCGGTTCAGGTCCTGCTCTCCATTGCGGAATCCCAGTACGAAATCGTCAAGCTGCTGATCAAGCAGCAACGGTTTGACCGGGTTCTGCCGGAGATGAAAAAAATCTTCGAACTGAAACTGCCGAACCGCTACGAACAGGCAGTGGCGGAGTCTGCGAGCCTGGTCGCCCGACTGCTGGTGGAAAACAGCCAATTCGAACCGGCCCATGATGTCCTGAATGAAGCCCTGGCCAGGATGACGGACGACCGTAACAAGGCCGCGCTGCTCAAGATACAGGCCCTGGTGTACAAGGAAGAAGGCAGGATTCAGGAGGCCATGGACGTCCTGGAACGCGCTATCGCCATCGAAAAAAGACTGATCCGCCCCTAGAGGTCTGCCGATAAATCCCTTGATAAGCAGAAAAATCGCCGCAAGGCCTGTGTTTTTTTCTCTTTACGGGACTCCCGAAATTGTGTATAAGGTCTTCGCTCATCTAGGCTAGCCGCTCAAAATGGGAACGTTCCGCGCAGGTTCAGCTAATCCGGGGCTCAAGGCAAGAGTTGCTTTCGCCATCTGCATAGGGCTGGTGGGACTCTCATTCGGCGGCTACCTCACATACGAGCGCGTATCGCAGAAGCAAAAACAGGTTGACGATACGCATTTCGCCGGCATCACACCCATATATCGTCAGATATCCGGGCCGGCCGACGCCGCGACGCCGAAGGCGAGAGTTGTTTCCACGGCCTTGGAAGGGCTGGCGCTCCCATCCGCTTTTCTGCTGATGCCCGGAGATCCGGCAGAATTCTCCAGCATGGCAGGTGACGGTTTGGGCTCAGCCGAATCGAGCGGCATCCGAAATGCCCAGAACATCAGAACCGGAGCCCGGGGGTCGGCCACAGCAGCATACCGGCGCAGCTCACGCCAAAACGGCGTGGCGGACGCCGCCGCGCTGGTATTCAACAGCTCTTTCGCATCGCTGTTTGAGAGGCTTTTTGATTCTCGAAGCGATGTCTCCACCAGCGCCAGGAGCGAGAGTGCCGATGGCGAGCGGAACCCATTCGCCGAGGCGAAACTTAAGGAGGAGGCAAGCGCGCCAAAGGTTGCGGCAGAGTCGGCACAGCCTGCGTCAGAAGAACCGGCGTCCGATCCGCCGGCCAAATCGGAGGAAAAAAAGCAGGAAACACAACCTCCACCACCGCCCGAGCAGCCCAATGCTCCCAAGCCCGCGGGCAACCCACGGCCGCTGGTCGGGGACCTGATTTTTCTGGGGGACTTTGACGGATCCGGTTTGCTGACTGCCGTGCCCGCCGAGCGCGCCGGGGAGAACCTGTTCGTTTTTGCCGATGGATCGAGGACCTACAGTCTGTTCATCAATCCCGAAGCGGTCGAATATCAAAGATCTTTTGCGATTGAAGACATCAACAATGATGGGATGACGGACCTCCTCGTGACCAGCCGAGCCGCCTTGTATGGCGGCGTATTTCTTGGAGATCGTGAATGGGGATTTCGCCTAACCGGATTATTCCTGACCGGCTATGAACCCACGGTGGCAACGGCCGGCCCCCGGGCTGAAGGCGGCCGCGACGTTGTGGCGGTTAATGTGAGGACGGGAACTGTTACAGCATTCCGTGCCGCGGGGAACTATTACCGGTCCCTCCGAAGCAGCCAGCTGGGTTTCGTGCCCGATTACATCGCTCACCTTGCTGAACTGGGAACCGGTTCGGATTATCTATTGGCCGCTCAGAACGGTATGGAACCAAGGCTCTATAAATGGCTGGCCGACAGTCGTCTGGAGAATCCTGTGGGCGGAGTGCCCTCCGAGCCCGGTCTCACCATCGGTGCAAGCCAGGCGCCCGAAAGCGGAATCGGATTGCTGCAAGCCCATCAGGTCGGTTCTTATGCTTCTGTGGTTCTGGCCAACAGGGCGGGTCAGGCATTCAATGTTGCCAACATGATCGTGTCACCGCAGATCACGCTCGTTATTGGGAATATAGAGAAACGCGGGGGGTTGGATGTCGCCGTGGCCCTCCTCCTCTCGTTCACGCCCGCGAAATAGCCGAATCCTTTGGATTCCTCCATGCATTCCGCGGACTAGAGAAAAAACCGAAAATTTCCCGGCAGAGCCCCTATCGAAGCGTTCAGAGCCGCGGGCGTGAGCCCGCAGTCCTATGGGCAGGTTTTTAACCTCGATCTCACGATCGCGGCTCTGAATTTCTGTACCTATGGCCACCCGGGCGAGAGTTTGCGCCACGGATGCAATGTGGTGAAATCAGAGGTACACGCTTGTCCCCCAAAGCACCCCGAAAAAAGACCGCCCCGAAGAGCACAAGCACGGACATCTCTTCTCTCTTGCCTAATCTCATTCTCATCGCCGGCACCTTCATTCTCTTTCTGCCGCTCGTGGTGCACACGGGTTTTTACTTCCCCTATATTTTTCTGAAGAGCATCCTCTTCCGCGCCGCCGTACAGGTCATGGCCCTGGCCTATATCGTGCTGGCGGTCCGCAATCCCGAATACCGGCCGCGCTTCCACCGGATCAGCTGGGCCGTCCTGGCATACTTCGCCGCGCTCCTCATCAGCTCCCTGCCCGGCATAAGCATCAGCCCCTGGAGCAGCTGGTGGGGCGACTTCGAGCGCATGGATGGTGTGATAACGCAGTTCCACCTGCTGGCCTATTTCATCATCCTGAGTCAGGCGCTCAGGCGTGAACGTGATTGGCTGCTTCTGTTCGCAACTTCTCTGTTCTGCGGCATCCTGATGGGACTGTCCGGACTGGCGCGCGACCTGCGCCTGGAAATGTTCTATCCCATCGCCCGTGATAACCGGACTCAGGGAGCCGCGGGAAATGCCAATTTTATTGCCGCCCACATGCTGCTGAACCTATTCATCGCCTTCTGGCTCGGCAGCCGCAGGGACCGCGCCGAGGTGTATGCGCTCATCGCAGGGTGGTGGCTCCGGCTCCTGGCGGCGCTTGATGTCTTCCTGTTGATCTGGAGCATCGTGGCTGATGCGCAGGGCCGCCCGAACGTAATCGGCGCCCTGATCTCCCAGCCCGCGGCCCTGCTGATCGCCGTATCGCTGCACGCCATCATCCTGGGCTGGTTTGTGGCCCGCACAGTCCGTCCGGCAGGCCATGTGGCTCTGGGACTCAGTTGCGTCTTCTTTCTCTACTCCATCTACCGGAGTCAGACCCGCGGAGCACTGGTCGGACTGGCCGGCTCTCTCGTACTTTTTTCCATTTTCTATCTTTGGAGCGGCGCTCCAAGAAAAACGAGGCTGGCCGCCGCAATCCTGATGCTGGCGATCATCGCGACCGGCGTGCTGCTCGTCCTGAACCGTGATTCGGCCTGGATCAGGAATTACGAAACCCTTCATCGTCTTGCGACCGTTTCTCCCCGGGACTCGGCCACGGAGGTTCGGCTCCTGGCGTGGAAAGCAGGAGCGGCTGCAATATTCGACCGGCCTATCCTGGGGTGGGGACCTGAGAACTATAAAATCGCTCTCGACCGGCATTTCCCGCCGGCGCTTTTTCGCGACGCCCAAGCCGAGCAGTGGGCCGACCGCGCACACAACCTGGCACTGGACGTCAGCGTAGCCACGGGCATCCTCGGACTGGCTCTCCATGCTCTTTTCTATGCCCTGATCCTCCTCTTTCTGCTGCGGCGTTGGCTCAAGTCAAGAAACGACGACGACGGTCTTCTTCTCGGCGCCTGCATTCTCGCCTATTTGTTCCAGAGCCTGTTCACATTCGACACGGTCAACACCAACGGCATCCTTTTCCTCTTGCTGGCCTATATCTGCTACCTGCACACCTCGACTTCGGGCATCAAGCCGCAGGCAAAGATGAAAAAAATCACCGCGCGCACCCACCTGAGCTGGCAGCTGCGAGCCGCCGTGCTGTTGGCAGCCGTAATGCTGCCGGCTGCGTTCTGGTACGCAGTGCTGAAACCAACGAGCGCCAATCGCCGACTCCTGCAGGCCATATCGACAAGCAGGGCCAAGGACCCGCGGACAGGCGCCAGCAGGGTTGTGTATCGCCCTGCGACGGTCGCCCTTTTCGAACAGGCAATCGGTTTTGACACAACAGGCCGTTACGAAAGCCGGGGGTCTTTCGCCCAATATGCTTTGGACCTGGCCCAGACTCCGGATGTTTCCTCCAGCCAGAAGATCGGCTTGCTGATGAAGGCGGCCGACCGGCTGGAGCAGAACGTGCGGCAGGAACCGGTCAGCTCGCGGCATTACATCTATGCTGCCGGTCTGATTAACCGCCTGGTCAGCCTCCTGCGGCCGACAGACCCTGCGCTGGCCGATGCGCAGGCCCGGAGATGCCTGGATTTAATGGATGCAGCCGAGAGGCTCAGTCCGACGCGCCCCCAGATATTCTTTGAGCGCAGCGAGTCCTGCGGTGCGCTGGGGCTTGCCGACAAGCAGGTCGCCGAATTAGAAAAAGGCCTGAGTTTGAGTCCATACAGCAGCAAGCCGAACCTGGACCTCCTCTGCCTCTATATTGCGCGCGGCCGCTCCGCGGAGGCGGCAAGGCAGTGGCAGAAAATACGGGACCTGGATCTTCCGGTGACGCGTTCGGACTACGACAGGATCATCGGCCTCTACGACCAGCAGAAGCAGTACGCACAAATGGTGGAGCTGTATAGGCAGCAACTCTCCAGGTCGCCGGACGACCTGGAGGTGCTGCCGCGCCTCGCGACGACCTATCGGGAGCTGGGCGAATTCGACCTGGCGCGGCGGACTGCGCTGCGCGCCGCGGAGCTGTCTCCCCAAATCAAAGCCAGCCTCCAGGAGTTTCTCGACAGCCTGGACCAAAAAGAGAAGCAGGGCTCCAGCGGGAAAGAGCAGTCTTCCTCAGGCAACCCGCCGCCTATGGCCGCCGTTCGCCCAGAGCTTTGAGTTCCTGATCGATCGCAGCCGCGTCCTTGGGATTCAGCTGTCTCGACCTCATATAGGCTTGCTGTGCCTGCTCAATCATGCCCTTCCCAGCGTAAGCGCGAGCCAGATTCAGATGGGCATCGCCAAAATCAGGGAATATTCGCAGCGCCTGGCGTGCATACTCGATGGCCTTGTCGTAGTCCTGTTTTGTGTTGAAGACATAAGAGAGGTTGTTGTAGGCCGCCTCATTGCGCGGATTCACCTCGACCGCAGCCTCGAGATACTTGCGCGCCTCGTCAAGGTCTCCAACTGTCAGGTACAGCGCGCCGAGGTTCTGCAGCGTGTAGGCGTTGCGCGGAGCAATTTGGTAGGATTTGAACAGGTATTCGGCCGCCTGGGAGGTATTCCCTCGAAAAAGATAAATCCCGCCGAGAGCGGCGTGGATGGCTGCCTGATCGCCCGGCTTTTGGGAGCCGGACCTGGCAGATATGTCCATAGCAACGCGTAACATCTGCTCAGCTTCGTTGTATTGCCCTCTGTCGAAGTAATAGCGGGCCAGGCTTCTGGCTATGAGTCCCGCTTGCGGCGAGCGCTTCAAGGTCTCGGTATACAGTGTCTCCGTATCCCGCCACATGCCAGTCGTGCCGGCAAGTACCCATCCGAAAGCCAGCAAGAGCGCCGCCAGGGCAAGGGCGGCCGCCTTGCGCTCGTCCCACTGAAACCATGATGGGCGCAATCGCCAGAGCTTCCCTGCCGCGAGCGCGAACACGAGAGATGAACCGAGCGAGGGTAGGTACAAATATCTATCGGCGAACACATTCTCGCCGACACCGGAGATATTCATGACCGGCAGCAAGGAGAGCACAACGAATCCGAGCAGGAAAATCATTTTTCTGTCTGTCCGCAGCCGCCACGCGGCGAAGGCGAAGAGAAGGAGCGCCAGGGTGGCGGCAACAAACCTCGGATCGATGATGCTGGTCGTTGGGCGGAAAACGTGGAATGCATTGAGATCGTAAGGAATAAAGGCCTTGGTCACATATTGCGCCATCAGGACGACCATGCTAAAAGCCCGGCCGGACATATCGATCGGATTCTGCACGACGTGGAAACTCGAGAGAGCTGAAATCCGCATCGCCGCATAGACGGCGAACACACCTGCGAGCAGCGCGTATCGTTGCCAGCGGATTTTGGCCCGCAGGCGCCAGTCGAGCCACAGCATTGCTGCAGGCAAGGTAAAGGCCATTTCCTTGGAGAGGAGGGCGCCCATGAACAGCATCCCGATAATGGGCGTGGCGGCGCGGTTATCGGACTGTTGGCTGCTTTTCAGATGGATGTAGAGCGCCCCAAAATAAAAGATTGCGCATAAGGGATCGGTCACGCCCGCCACCCATGCGACCGATTCCACATGGACCGGATGAAGGGCAAATATCAGCCCTGCCGCAACGCTCGCCGGCCGGCTGCCGGTCAGCCGCAGTCCGAAGAGGGCCACAAGGACCGTGCACGCGCAATGGAGCAGAACATTGATGAGATGGTAGCCATATGGCGCCATCCCGGAGATGGTATAGCCCAGAGCATGGACGGCCATGTGCAGGGGCCTGTAATAATTCGACGGGGTATCATCGGTGTTATAAAAAGCCCAAACATTAGCAGTAAAAAACCGACCCACGTCCGCCCAACTGCGGATCCATGGATTGCGCAGAATCTGGTATTCGTCGTCATAGACCAATTCATAGGAAAGCGTCTGGACGAACGTCACGAAGGCGGCAAGGCTCAGGAGAAGGAGCAGCCACCATTCCAGGCGAGTCGGGGGCGCCTTCGGCGGCGCTTGAGACCTTGAGGGCTTTGCTTGTTTCTTCTTGCCGCTTTTTTTTGCCATGCCGTTGAAACAGCCGGCGCCGGCATGGAGACCGGCGCCCACAGGTCTTGGCTTCACCTGCTGTTGGGGGGAATGACTGGCGGAGCGGGTGGCGGCTCTGGCTTCTTGGTTTCGGCCGGCTGCTTGCTTCGCTCCTTGCGCGCCTTCTCGAGGTCCTCCAGATGCTCGCGCTGATACTGGTCCATAAGCTTGCCCGCATTGCGCAGCGAATCTTTGAGCTCCTGCGTCATTTCCTGGAAGCGCTCCGGCGTCCGGATGACGTGCGGAGTGATCATGATGAGGATTTCCGAGCGCCTGGCGCTGCGGGTGGACCGGCCGAACAGCGCCCCGATCAAGGGAATGTCCGACAGCAGCGGTATGCCGCTCCTCGAGCGCGCATCGGACTGGCGGATCAGGCCGGCGATGGCCACCGTCTGGCCGTCCTTTACCGCGAGGGTGGTTGAAACGCTCGTCTTGTTGAATGTCGGGCCTGACGGCGTGCTGGCGCCGGGTGAACTGAGCTCATGTGCGATTTCCAGCGTCACCGTCCCCGAGGCCGAAATGCGCGGCATGATGAGCAAGGCCACTCCGGTTTCGCGGTATTGCACGCTCGTCGTGGTCCCGCCCGTCGGCGGGATGTAGCTCCCTGCCGGATATGGCACCTCGCCGCCGACCACGACCTTGGCGGGAGTGCCGTCGAGCGCAAGGACGGACGGCGCCTCAAGAACGCGCACGTTGGTCTTTTCACGCAGTGCGCTCAAAGCCAGCAGCAGTTCCCGCCCGTCGCCGATGAACGCAAAGGCGCCGGCCGAGAGCGCCCCGCTTTCACCCGACAATTTGGCGGTCGTGAAACGGGGGTCTCCGATGCGCGCCTGCAAGTCGGCGCCGATTCCGAAGCTGAGCGCGTCGGTCAGATCCACTTCAAATATCCGGGCATCGATGATCACCTGCCGGGGCAGCACGTCGATCTTGTCCACAATCTCAATGATGAGCGCGTAGTCCGCCGGGCTCGCCTGAATGATCAGCGAGTTGTTGATGTCATCGGCGACCAGCCGGACGTCGCCCTGCAATCCGGTAAACACGCCGCCGCGCAGGACCTGCGCGGACATGGCGGGCGCCTGGCTGAGCCGCGGACCCAGCTGCGAGCCGCCCATAAAGCCGCCGCCGAACTGCCCGCCAAAGCCGCCCTGCCCGTAGCCGCCATATCCTCCCTGATAGCCGCCGCCGAACATCGAACCGCCGGCGCCGGCGCCGCCCCAGGGAGTCTGGGCGCCGACGGCCCCGCTGTCGCGGGCGGCGGCGCCTGCGCTGCTACGGGTAGCCCCAACCGCGCCCGCTCCGGCCACGCCCCCGGCCGCTCCGGCGCCGCCCTCGCCGCCATAGAGCATGGAGAGGAGCATGGCAATGTTGGAGGCGGTGGCGTTCTGCACGGTATATACGAAAGTCTGGATGCTCCTGCCGGCCGTCGCATCGAGGCGGGCGATCCAGCGCTTGGCTTCCTCCAGGGCGCGCTTGGAATTGGCCATGACCAGGATGGAATTGATGCGGTCGAGCGAGACAAAATAGACGCCGGTTTGGCTGTCCTTGGCGCCGCTGCCGAATATCTTGCGCATGTCTTCCAGCACATCGGCCGCCGCGTTGTATTTGATTTCGATCACCTCGAGCAGGTCGGCGTCCAGGTAGCTGTCATCCAGGAGGCGTATGATCTCGATCACCTTGGACACGCTGTCGCTGTAATCGGTCACGATCAGCATGTTCAGCCGGTCGTACGGCATGATCACGCCGCCGTCGGTCATGAACAGCTTCAAGGGCTCGATGAGGTCGCGAACCGGAACAAACTCTACCCGGATGACGTGCGTGGCCAACCGGGGCGCTGCCGGCTTCTGTTCCTCCGGCTGAGCTTGCTGCGGGGGCGCCGGCTCGCGGGCGGGAGGCTGCTGGACCTGGGGCTGAACCGGCGGTGGCGCCTGGCCGGGCTTGGCTTCCGCGGCCGCGGGCGGCTGCGCCGGAGGCGCCTCGCCCGGCTTCGGCGGGACTGCCGGCGCCTGTTCGGTCTTCGCCGGGGGCAAGTGCTCGATCACTTCCAGGCCCTTTTTCAAGGCGGCGGAAATCGGCACAACCTGAAAAACCTGACCCTGCTGCACCAGCGCTGCGTTGTTGTTTTTCAGAATGAGGTTGAAGAGCGGGAAGATATCGTCGCGCGACATGGGAGCTGAACTGTAAATCGTCACGCTCCCTTTGATGTCGGGATCGATAATGACCGGCGTAATCCCCAGGGTGCTGGTTATCTGATTGACAAACTCATACAGCTCGACCGCGTCGAAGCTGAGCTGAACCAGCCCGCCGGCCGCCGCAGCGCGCTGTACAGCGCTCGGCAGCGCGGATTGCGGCCGTCCCGGCGCCGGCTGCGCCTGAGCCTGCAGCGTGGTGCTCTTCTGCATCTCCCGCAGCATCATCCCCGTTATCCTGCGCCTCTCTTCCTCCGTCATGGTCGGCCGCTGGGGCGGCTCCTGGGCGACGCTGCTCGCCCGGCTCATCCCCAAGACGGCAGTCGCGAGAAGAACGATCAAACACGCGATGCACGATTTTCTTTTCAGCATTTGGATACGCCTCTCTGTCGTTATTCTTCCCTGGGTGGTGGTTCAGGCGGCCGGACGATATCGCCCCACGGCGTCCGCAGTACGCGTCTTCCCTGGGCGTCCCGGGTCTCGTTCGGCTGCTGTACCGCCTCGGATCCTTGCCTGGGCTGGGCGACTACCCCGGGTTGCACCGCGCCGCCCGGTTGCGACGAGGGCACAACTGTCCGCGCTCCCTGGGCCTGCCGCGGCGCTTCCGCCGAAGAGGCGCCGCCCACGGCCCGAGTCCCGGTGACCACGCCGCCGGAACCCTGGCCGCCAAAGTTCACGACGCGAGTGGCAATGACCGGAGTCTTGCCGCCCTGGGCCGCGCGCTTGGAACCGTCGTATAGCGGAATGATCTCCCTGCGCCCGCCCGATTCCAGCACCATGCGGGTCGGAGCGATCTCGGTGATGGTGTAGCCCTGATATGCGTCGCCGATGCGTTTGGTCTGGGTCCGGCGCCGCGGGTCCGGAGTCGTAGGATCGACGATGGTCGCCGTACTCCCGCTCGCGGCAATGAGCGTCCCCACCAGGATGGGCTTCACTTTCATCTCGGGGATTTCCACCGGCTGCGCCTGCTCCGTAGTCTCCTCCACTCCTCTGGATTCGGCGAACAGGTTCTTCCCGGCAATAGCTTCGTAGTCGGGAGCGTTGTATCGGGGCGCCGGCTGCAGCGGAGGCAGGCCCGATTCGGCGGCCGTTATCTTCTTTTTGACATCCTCAACCGGCACGATCTTGGCGGGATCGTTTTCCTCCCGGAAGCGCTTGATCGACCCGTACAGCTGCCAGCCGAGAAGTCCGGCTGCCAGCAGCAGCACGATATTAATGGCAATCCAGTTTTTCGTCATGCGATCCCCCCGCTGAGCACAAAAGAGAAAAACGGGCCACGAATTTCACTAATTGCGCGCCACAGACACCAGCCTATCCAACCTGCCAACCTGCCAACCTGCTAACCTGCCAACCTGCCAACCTTCCAACCTTAAAACATGAAACTCGCCTCCAAGGCTCCTACTTCGCCTCGCCGGGCTTGTCCTCGGCCTTGGGTTCAGGAGAGGAAATGATGCCCGCCACGGTCATGCTCGGTTTGATCTCATACCTCCGCTGAATCCGATAGCCGTTGATCACCAGCTCATCGAGGAACAGGTACTTCTCATAGCTTTCTATGGCGGCCAGGAACTGCACCAGCTGCTGCGCATTGCAGTTGGTCTCGATCCGGACCGCAACTTTGACAAGGTCGTTCTGCAGCCGCTGCTCTTTCTGGATGTTCTTCTGGGTGATCTCCACTCCCGCCTGCGCCGCCATATTGGTCAGGACCTTCTGCAGCTCCGCGCTCGCCAGCGACGGGTTGTTCTCCGGCAGCAGGCGCGCCATGTTCTGCTTTATCCTCTCCTCATATTCCGTGACGCGCGCCCGAAAGGTTTCCTCCTGCTGCAGCGTTTCCTTCTGCTTGAGCAGCCTCCGTTTGCTGAGCTCGACGTCCCTCGCGAGGTCCGCGCCGCTGGGCAGGAGAGCGGTGGCGGCATACCAGCCGAGGATGGCCGCACAGATGCCGCCGCCGATGATCAGGACCCTCTTTTCCCGAGCCGATATCTTCATGATTCACCTCTCGCACCTGGCTTCAAACTGGAAGCGGTCCTTGCCCGTCTGCGGATCCCTGAATATCGCCGAGCGCTGCGACACCTTGGCCAGCAACGGAGATTTTTCGAGTATCGGTATCAGGTCCGACACCGATGAGCTGGATCCCGAGATGGTGAGCGAGCAGTCCTGGTTTCGGTAAATATTCAGGAAGGTGTCCGCCGGCAGGATATTGGTCAGCTCCAGCAGGATCTCGAGATTCATATCGCGCTTGCGCAGCAGGTCCTCGACATATGCAACCCGCCTTTCAAGCGCCTCCGCCTGCGCGCGAACCGCGGTCACCCGGTCGACCTGCGGCTGCAGTGTCTCGATCTGCTGCCCGAGCTGCCGGGTCAGGGTGCGCTGCTGGATGAGCCGGTGCGCGCCGAAGCCCGTCAGCAGACCTGCAAGCGCAAGTCCCAGGATGATGGTGGGGATGTATGCCCAATGGG
>Ga0299915_10001622_pt1 | contig 16573 bp, 16 predicted proteins | sample RVTome_13_FD_200263 | JGI IMG/M metagenome (GOLD analysis project Ga0299915, IMG submission 200263) | Soil microbial communities from uranium-contaminated site in the Upper Colorado River Basin, Wyoming, United States - RVT92D227 (version 2) ... | reverse complement strand
CACCTATGCCGAGGTGCCGTTGCACCACGCTGCAGCACTGGTTCGGCTCCGCGCGCAACATGTATGACCGTCTGGTGCATTTCAGCTTCGGCCTGCTGATGGTCTACCCGCTGCGCGAGATGGCGCTGCGTGTGGCAAGGGTGCGCGGGGTGTGGGCATACGGGTTTCCGCTGGTGCTGGTGCTGGCCTTTTCTGCGACGTACGAGATCATCGAATGGCGGGTGGCCGACCGCGTCGATCCCTCGGCGGGCCTGGCCTTCCTGGGTGCGCAGGGCGACGCCTGGGACGCGCAGAAGGACATGGCGCTGGCCGTCGTCGGCGCGATGATTTCCTTGCTGGTCGTGGCCCTGATCAACTGGCGCTACGATCCGGAATTCGGCCGCGATCTGCGCGCCAGCCTGAAAATCGGGCGCGGCGACAAGCCTCTGGGGGAGCAGGCCTTGCGGACGATGCTCAAGCGCCGGAACCGGCGACAACCCGGGGCGAGCGACTAAGCTGTTCGCAAGGACCCTCCATGCCTGATCCAAACATTCAGATTCTGCTCTGGCTGCTCGCCGCACTTCTGATCGTGCTTGGTTTTGCCGGCCTGATCCTGCCGGCGGTACCCGGCATCCCGTTGGTGTTTGCCGGCCTGGTATTGCTGGCGTGGGCGGAGAATTTCGCCTACGTCGGCTGGATCACGCTCACGCTGCTGGGGATGCTGGCGCTGTTGAGCTATGGGGTTGATCTTTTGGCGGCAGCGTTCGGCGCCAGGAAATTTGGCGCGTCGCCGAGGGCGGTGGCCGGTGCGGCGCTGGGCGCGCTGGCCGGGCTGTTTTTCGGGCTGCCCGGCATCGTGCTGGGGCCGTTTGTCGGCGCCGTCATCGGCGAGTTCAGCCGCCGGGCTTCGGCGAGGGCGGCGATGCAGGCGGGGGTGGGTGCAACGCTGGGGTTGCTGTTCGGCGTCTTGCTGAAGTTGGCCCTCGCCTTCAGCATGGTGGGCGTGTTCGTGCTGGACCGACTGCTTTGAGCCTGAGCACTCGGTGCATGCCACAGTCGAAGCGTGGCCTGAGTTTTGCCGGCTTGCAGGTTTAGGGGAACGGCGTGCCGATCAAATCGCGTGCAAGGGGTGCGGGAGAGGCTGCTTTGCTGGGGGTGGGCTACCGAAGTCCGTTTCCACCGCCAGTTGCCGTGCAAACGGCATTCTGCGCTGATCGATGAACAGCTTGCTGCCGTCGATGCGCTTGGCCATGCGCTTGGCTTCGGAGGCGGCGCGTGCGACTTCCTGATAATGCTGAAAGTAGGCTGGATCGATCAGGACCGCGCCGATGGACAGCGAGACCAGGGCATGAAAGGCCATGGCGCCGCGCCGGTCTTCGCTGTGGTAGCCGCCAGCCTCGACGTGCTCGGGGTTGAACAGGGACAGGCATTCCCGGTCGAAGCGCGCCAGCATGGCGTGGCAGCGCAATTCCCAGTCCGGGCTTTGAAACAGCACCACGAAATCGTCGCCGCCGATGTGGCCGACGAAATCGAGTTCGGGGTTGCTGCCGTCGCGCAGGATGCGCGCCAGCAACTGGATGATGTTGTCGCCGCGGCGGAAGCCGTAGACGTCGTTGTAGGGCTTGAACTGGTCGAGGTCGAAATAGGCGGCGACGAAAGTCTGTTCGTTGGCGAGCAGGCGCTCCATGTGTTCCTGGATCGGCACGTTGCCGGGCAGGCCGGTCAGCGGGTTGGCGTAGCGCGCGGCGACGATCTGCATTTCGGTGACTTCGCGCATCAGATCGAAGCCCGAACCCAGCCCCAGGTAGCGCCCTTCGGTCGTGATGACGAAGCCCTGGGTGAAGGCGGTCTTGCCTTTCTTGACCACCAGTTCCGACAGTTCGGCCATGCGCGTGGCCTTGTCGACGATGAGCGGGTCGGTGTCCATCAGTTCGCGGCAGGGTTTGCGGCCGTGGAGTTCGCGCCCGTAGAGGGTGATGAATCGATCAAGCAGGGCGGGGCGGTGAATGATGCCGACCGGGATGTCCTGGTCCACCACCGCGACCGCATGCAGTTCGGGATGCTGCATCATCAGTTCGAGTACTTCCTCGCTGACGGTATCCGGTGAAACACAGGGCGCCGGCATGACCAGCTTGTCTGCGGAGACACCGGGGTCGTCGCGTCCCCGCGGCAGGGGAAACACGCTGATCCGCCCCGATTGCAGGCAGGCCTGCACCTCACGCGACGGCAGCCGGATCGGCACCGCCGAGGGGCGTCCAATCAGATAGCCCTGGGCAAAACGGATGCCCAGGTCTTTCAGCACCGCCAGTTCGGACGGGTTCTCCACCCCCTCGGCAATCACGCAGGAGTGAGCGCCTTCGGCCAGTTGCCTGATCGAGCGCACGAACTGGATCTTGTGGGGGTCCTGGTGGATGTCGGTGATGAAATGCTTGTCGATCTTGACGAAGGCGGGGCGCAGCTCCGACCACAGGCGCAGACTGGAAAAACCCTCGCCGAGGTCGTCGATGGCCACTTCAATGCCGGCTGCACGCATTCCCGATACCGCTTGCCGCAGATCACCGTAATCGAGCGCAGAAGCGTTTTCGGTGATTTCGATCACCACCTGATTACCGGTCAGGCCAACGTTTGCCAGTTCAGCCAGCAACTCGTCCGGCGCAAAACTGGCGTCCAGCAGGCTGCTGGGCGAGAGGTTCACAAACAGTTTTCCCGGCAGATTCAGCCGTGCGAAGGTCCTGAGCGCCGTGCATACGCAAACCCAGTCCAGCTCGGTCAGCAGACCGTGGAGTTCGGCCACGCGGAACATCGCCTGCGGGGCGTGCAGCGGGCTGTTCGATGGCCCGCGCGACAGGGCCTCGTAGCCCATCACCCGCTGTTCGATCAGGTCGAGCACCGGCTGCAACAGGGTTATCAGCCGCGCATCGGCCAGAATGTGTTCCAGATGGAGGCGCAGCTCTTCGTGGCTCATGCAGGGGATTGGTAATTGGGATGCGGGGACGATAGGCGGGAAGCGTTACGTTTGTGTGACATCGGCGCCTTGCTAAAGATTGCCATGCCGTTCACCATGTTGGGCGTGTTCGGCGGACGTTACCCCGTGCCGGATTTTGCCTGGAGAGACCACATGAAAATCCGTACCGTTATTGCGATGGGCCTGCTGCTGGCGATGCTCGGCTGCAGCAAGGTCACGCTGGAAAACTACAGCAAGATCAGCGTGGGCATGAGTTACGACGAGGTCACTCAGCTGATCGGCCCACCTGATGAATGCGACGATGTGATGGGAGTGCGCAACTGCCTGTGGGGCGACGAAAAGCGCTCCATCAAGGTGAGTTTCGTCGGCAGCAAGGTTCTGCTGTTCTCGTCCAGCAATCTCAAATAAGCCGTGACCGATACAGGGGCCTGCCCATTGGGCGGGCCCCTTGCAGCTCAAACGATACATCCGGCCGTTTATTTATTCACGGCACAAACCCAGACTGGAGTGAGTCGATGAAGCGGGAATTTCTCCTGATACCGATGCTTGTGCTGACGATCCATTCGCAGCATGCCGATGCGAATGACGTGGCCCCGTGGGGCAGCGCCACCGAGATTCAGCAAACCTATCGCGGACAGAAGGTGGTGTTCGATACGACATCGGGGTCGCTTGCCGGCCTGACGAGCGTGCTCGACCGGGCAAGCCTCATCAGCATGCTGAACGGTGCCGATCCACTGGACAACAAAATCGTGATCGTGCTGCATGGAGCCGCCATTCCGTTTTTTGCGATCAGGAACTATGCGAAGAACAAGGACCTGATGCATCGGGCGCAGAGCCTTTCGGTGGGGGAGGTGGTCGAATACCGGATGTGCAGGGCGGCCGCCCGCCTCCAGGGCTTCGATCCGCGGGATATCCATGGCTTCGTCAAGATGGTCCCGATGGCCGATGCGGAAATTGTGCGGCTGCAGCAGGAAGAAGGCTTCGCCTATATGCGATAAGGCTCACGACGGCGGTTCAACTCCGGTTGTGGCCGGATGTGGAAGGCCGCATGACCCTCCTGTCATGCGGTGACCGGCCCGCGCGGCCTCAAGTAACGGCTGCACATACCGATTAGACTGGTATCAGTATCGGGTAGCGCGCTTGCTATAGTCAGTCTGACGTACCGTCGTGGAGGGATGATGCCGCAGCAACCGAAAAGCCTGGCAGACTGGCTCGTTTTTTTCGGACAGGCTGAAATTCCCGTGTTGCGGCATACGGTGCGCGAGCTGGAACGCCTGTGCGCCGATGAAACGCTGCTCAATGCCCGCAGCGTGGCCGATGTGGTGACCGACGATCCGCTGATGACGGTCAAGCTGCTGCGCTATCTGCAGACACACAAGCATCGCAACCAGAAATACGAGCTGGTCGACGTGAAGCAGGCGCTGCTCATGCTGGGCCTGGACACCTTCTTCCGCGAGGTGCCGGCGATGCCGGTGGCCGAGGACATGCTGAGCGATCATCGCGCTGCGCTGGTGCACCTCCTGCAAACCGTCAGGCGGGCGCGGCGCGCGGCGCATTATGCATACGATTGGGCGTTGCGCCTGCACGACCTGCACGCGGAAGAGGTGCTTGTGTCCGCGTTGCTGACGTGCTTCCCGGAAATGCTGATGTGGTGCTTCAATCCGGTGCCGATGCTCGAGATCGACAGGCGGCAGGCGGCTGATCCCGCCCTGCGCAGTGTGGATGCTCAGAAGCAGGTGCTGGGGTTTGCCGGCGCGGAATTGCTGCGCCAGTTGACGGACGAATGGCGTCTGCCCGAATTGTTGCGGAATTTGACGGATCCCGCCCTGGCGCATACGGCCCGGGTGCGCAATGTGATGCTGGCGGTCAATCTGGCCCGGCATTCCGCCCAGGGCTGGGATAACGCCGCCCTGCCGGACGATTTCCGCGAGATCGCCGCGTTGCTGAGGATGGAGCCGGACAAGGTGATGGCGCTGGTCAAGGCCACTCCCGCAGTCACCGAAGACCAGGCAGGGCCACCGGGTTGAGCAGAAACTAGGCCGGCTTGGGAATAACGGTTTTTTCCAGCTTGCCGGCAATTTGCGAGATGGCCTGGCCGGCAGGGCAGCCGGGCGTGGTCTGCATCATCAACTGGCGGCGCATCACCGCCTGGCGCACTTCGGGGTCGACGGGAATGTCGCCCATGTGAATCAGGCGGATGGGCCGTTCGGTGACGACGAAGCGGTCGAGCACCTGCTGCAGCTGATGGGTGATGGCCTGGCCGATTCCAGCGCGGGGGGCCTGGTTGATGATCACCCGCACGGTCTGCCGCTGTTGCTGACCCACCAGCACCTTGATGGTGGCGTAGGCATCGGTGAGCGAGGTGGGCTCGGGCGTGGCCACCATCAGCACTTCGGATGCCAGCGAAACGGCGAACAGCACGACATCCGAAATCCCCGCGCCGGTATCCAGCAGTACGACGTCGTAATGCGGCACCAGGCCGCTGATGATGCGCAGGAATTCGTCGCGCACTTCGGTGGTCAGGCGCGAATACTCGACCATGCCGGAGCCGGCCAGCAGCACGGAAAAGCCGCCAGGGGCCGGGAGAATGGCCTCCTCCAGCTTGGCCTTGCCGGTGAATACATCGTGCAGGGTGACTTTGGGGTAGAGGTTGAGCACCACGTCGAGATTGGCGAGACCGAGGTCGGCATCGAGCACCAGCACCTTGTAGCCGCGTTTGACCAGGGCGGCGGCGAGGTTGGCGGACACAAAGGTCTTGCCGACGCCGCCCTTGCCGCTGGTGACGGCGAGCACTTTGCCCAACGGCTTCAGAGGGACCTTGGCCGCATCCTGGCTTTCCGCGGTGGGGGTCAATAGATCGATCATGCGTTTACCCGGTTCGTAGCCTTGTCCGCGGCATCGGTGGGCGTGTCGCCCGGGATGGCTTCCATCGTGACCATCTCGTTCATGTCGAGATTGCCGAACAACAGGCCTTTTTCTTCTGCGCTGACCGAGAGTTCCTGGGGTAGCTCCAGACGTATCTGATCGCGGCCTTCGGATTTCGCGCGGTAAAGCTGCAGGTCGGCGCGCTCGATCCACAAGTCGGCGGTGGATCGCACCCATTCCGGCGCGTAGGCGCCGCCGATGCTGATCGTGGTCTGGATGTTGAGAAGCGGCGTCACGGGAATCGAGAGCGATGCGATGGTCTGGCGAATCCGCTCGGCCACGGCGCGCCCGAAAAGGGGCCGGCAGTTGGGCAGGATCACGGCGAACTCCTCGCCGCCGTAGCGAGCGACGGTATCCATGGGGCGCACGCAGTGCGCCAGGCAGGTGGCGACGGCCTGCAGCACCTGGTCGCCGGCCATGTGGCCATGGGTATCGTTGATGGATTTGAAGCGGTCGATGTCCAGCAGCAGCAGCAGCACCGACTCGCCGGAACGGGCGACGGATTCGATCGAACGTTCGAGTACCGAACAGAAATGCCGGCGGTTGCTCAGGCCGGTCAACGGGTCCTTGAGCGAAAGTTCGCACAGGCCGTCGATCATGCGCTGCAAATAGTCGGTGGGCGACTCGCCGGCTTCCTGTTCGCTGTTCCTTGCGTCGTGCCTCAGCAGCGCGCGCGCGTCGTCGAGTTGCAGGGCCTGCAGGTCGATTCGGGGAGATGCGGTCAGGTCAGCCACAGTGGGTTTCTATACATGGCGTCAAAGTTGGGCAAAGGGCATGGAGAGGGGACTCGACGGCCTTTTTAGCGAGTATGTGGGGATTATCGGCTTTGATCAAGCGCCGGATGCGCGTCCAGGCGTGCCGGACGCATGCACGGGGGGACTGTTTGCCGGCGTGTCGGGCTTGCGGCCAACAACGATCCGGATCAGGTTTCAGGGTCGATGCGTGGGTTGTGCTGGCCGACAGACGCCCTCGCGGGCGCAGCGCCATGGATCGATTTGCGCGGCAGCCTGAATGGGGCTGCGCGCTGTGGCAAGACTGCTAAGCCACGCTGCCGAAGCTGAGGTCGGTGGCGGTGAACGGCGCCTTTAGCCCGGCAAGGCGACAACTCTGGGCGACGGGCCCCCCGGGGAACAGGGTGTACAGGTACTTGATGCCGCCTTTCTGGTGGAAGTGCTCGTCCAGGGCGTCGTGCAGATCGCGCAGGCTGATGACGGTGTCGTCTGCATGGTGTGCGTAATAATTCTGCAGCGCGCGAATGGTTTCCCAATGGTCTTCCGTGAGTTCAAGTCCTTCTTCCCGCGCCGCTTTCAGGGTTTCCTCGCGCGTCCAGTCCAGCGGCGCATGGGGGAAATCAGGATCGGTTGCCGGTTCGTTGATAAGCTGTTTGATATCGGTTGAAACGTGCAGCATGACGACTCTCCTTCAAACTTCCAGACACTTAATTCAAAGTAGGCCACGCCTTCCCCGGATTCAAGGACCGTCAACCGGAATGGCAGCCCTGGCAGGTTCCGCCGAGGCCATCCTCGATGCGCAGTGCGCTTGATGAATCACGCCAAGGCATGCCGGACGGACTAAGCTGAAGGCGTCCCATCCCGCGAAGGAGCCCGGCCATGGCAAAACGATCCTATCCGCTCGCGAAGGTCTACGGCCTGCTGGAGCCGGGGCCGGTGGTGCTGGTGACGACCGCCCGCAAGGGCCGCAACAACATCATGACGATGTCGTGGCACACCATGATGGAGTTCGAGCCGCCGCTGATCGGCTGCGTGATCAGCGGCCGCAATGCCTCGTTCGACACGCTGCGCGCGACGAAGGAATGCGCGATCAACATTCCGACGCGGGAGCTGGCGAAGCAGGTGGTGGGCATCGGAAACTGCTCCGGACTCACGGTCGACAAATTTGCAAAATTCGGGCTCACGTCGGTCGAGGCCTCGCAGGTCGAGGCCCCGCTGATCGGCGAATGCTATGCCAGCCTGGAATGCAAGGTGGCCGATACGCGGCTGGTGAACCGCTACAACTTTTTCATCCTCGAGGTGGTTCAGGCGTGGGCCGACGCCGCAGTCAAAAACCCGCAGACGCTGCACCATCGCGGCAACGGTGTGTTTGCGGTGGCCGGCGAGACGGTCAAGGTGCGCTCCGCTATGAAATAGGAAGCAATGAAATAGGAATTGGCGAAATAGGATCGGCCGGATTTTTTTGCGGGAGGGCCGGCTTTCCGGTTGGATTCCGCGTGCAAGTTGATAGTCTGAGTACTGGACATCCTGTTCAAGCAGAAGGGGGCATCATGAGCATCGCAAAAACCATCGAAGTCACGGCGAATTCCAAGAAAGGGTTTGAGGACGCGATCAAGCAGGGCGTCGCGAAAGCGGCCGAGTCGCTGGAAAACATCACCGGCGCCTGGGTGATGGATCAGAGCGTGAAGGTGAACAAGGGCAAGATTGCCGAATACACCGTCAGGATGAAACTGACTTTTGTCCTGAAGTAGGCCGCACCCGGAAGGTAGGGCACGCCTGTGCTGAAGCCGGGCGGCGTGCCCGGCGTTTGATCGCGCCGACGTTTCCCGCATTCATTCCGAAGCCGCATAATGCGCGCTGCGTTTTGGCCGCTGCGCGGCAGTCCGAGTTCATGCCCAATCTTCCCTACTGGCGTCTGTCCGGTTTCTATTTCTTCTACTTCGCCTTCGTCGGCGCGATGTCGCCGTTCTGGGGGCTGTATCTGCAGTCGCTGGCTTTCAATGCCTTCCAGATCGGCGTCCTGATGTCGCTCTTGCAGGTGATGCGGATTTTCGCGCCCAACATCTGGGGGCACATCGCCGACCGCACCGGGCGCCGGACCACCATCGTGCAAATTGCGGCGCTCGGCAGCGTGGTCGTTTTCGCCGGCGTGTTCTTCGGCAGCAGTTTCTGGTGGCTATTCGCGGTGATGGCTTGCTTGAGCTTCTTCTGGAGCGCGTCGCTGCCGCTGGTCGAGGCGATGACGCTGTCGCATCTGGGCGAGCGCACCGACGCCTACGGCCGCATCCGCCTGTGGGGCTCGGTCGGCTTCATCCTGATGGTGGTGGGGCTGGGCTATGCCTTCGATTATGTTGCGATCAGCTGGCTGCCCTGGGCGGTTCTGGCGGTGATGCTGGGCATCGTCGCTTTTGCGCGGGTGATTCCCGAAGCGGAGATCCTGCCACATCCCACCGACCATCATTCGGTGTGGGACATCGTGAAACGTCCGGAGGTGGCTTCGCTGCTCGCCGCCTGCCTGCTGATGGCGGTGACGCACGGGCCGTATTACACGTTCTATTCGATCTATCTGGTCGACCACGGCTACGACAAGTCCACCGTCGGCTGGCTGTGGGCGCTCGGCGTGATCTGTGAGATCGGCATTTTCCTGATCATTCCGCGCATCTTTGCGCAGGTGACGCCGCGCAAGCTGATCCTGGCGAGCTTCGCGCTGGCAGTGCTGCGCTTCCTGCTGATCGCCTGGGGGGTGGAATCGGCCTGGCTGGTGTGGGGCGCGCAGACGCTGCATGCCTTCACCTTCGGCACCTATCACGCGGCGGCGGTGGCGCTGATCCACCAGCATTTCCGTGGGCGCCACCAGGCGCGCGGGCAGGCGCTTTACACCAGCCTGTCATACGGCATCGGCGGCACCATCGGCGGCCTGGCGAGCGGCTTGACCTGGGAGTCGCTGGGCTCGGCCTGGACGTTTACCCTGGCTGCCGCGAGCGCCGCGCTGGCCTGGTTGGTTTATGCCGTGTGGGGGAATACAAAAACCGTGCCCGCACCCGGCAAGCTATGAAATAATCAGCGTTTTACGCGCTTTAAAGCCTGATTCCGCATGTCCGGTCAAACCTTATTTGAAAAATTGTGGGACGCCCACGTGGTCCACGTCGAGGCTGACGGCACCACGCTGCTCTACATCGACCGCCATCTGGTGCACGAAGTCACCAGCCCGCAGGCGTTCGAGGGGCTGAAGCTGGCCCACCGCACGCCGCGCCGCACTGACGCGGCGATCGCCGTGCCCGACCACAACGTGCCGACCACCGACCGCAGCCAAGGCATCGCCGATCCGATCTCGCGCCTGCAGGTCGAAACGCTCGACGCCAATTGCGCCGAGTTCGGCATCACCGAATTCAGGATGGACGACATCCGCCAGGGCATCGTCCACGTCATCGGCCCCGAAGAGGGACTGACCCTGCCCGGCATGACCGTGGTGTGCGGCGACTCGCACACCTCGACCCACGGCGCGTTCGGCGCGCTGGCGTTCGGCATCGGCACCTCCGAGGTCGAGCACGTGCTGGCCACGCAATGCCTGTGGCAGAAGCCGTCGAAGACCATGCTGGTGAAGGTCGAGGGCCAGCTCGGGAAAGGGGTGACGGCCAAGGACATCGCGCTTGCCGTCATCGGCGAGATCGGCACCGCCGGCGGCACCGGCTATGCGCTGGAGTTCGGCGGCTCGGCGATCCGCGCGCTCTCCATGGAAGGCCGCATGACGCTATGCAACATGGCGATCGAGGCGGGCGCCCGCGCCGGCATGGTGGCGGTCGACCAGACCACCATCGACTACGTCAAAGGGCGTCCCTATGCGCCCAAGGGCGAGGCGTGGGACCAGGCGGTGGCGTGGTGGAACACCCTGCATTCTGACGCCGACGCCGTTTTCGACCGCGAGGTCGTACTCGATGCGGCGAAGATCGAACCGCAAGTTACCTGGGGCACCTCGCCCGAGATGGTGACGACCATCAACGGCCGTGTGCCGAACCCGGCCGACGCGCCGAGCGAGGTCAAACGGCACGACTGGACGCGCGCCCTCGAATACATGGGTCTGGCGGCCGGCACGCCGGTCGCCGAGATTCCGGTCGACAAGGTGTTCATCGGCTCCTGCACCAATTCCCGGATCGAAGACCTGCGCGAAGCCGCCAGCGTGGCGAAGGGGCGCACGGTCGCGTCCAGCGTCAAGCTGGCAATGGTGGTGCCGGGGTCCGGCCTGGTCAAACAGCAGGCCGAGGCCGAAGGCCTGGACAAGATTTTCGTCGAGGCCGGCTTCGAATGGCGCGAGCCCGGCTGCTCGATGTGCCTGGCGATGAACGCCGACCGGCTGGAGCCGGGCGAGCGCTGCGCTTCGACCAGCAACCGTAATTTCGAAGGCCGGCAGGGGCAGGGCGGAAGAACCCATCTGGTCAGTCCGGCGATGGCGGCTGCCGCCGCCTGTGCCGGCCATTTTGTCGATGTGCGACATTTTTAAGGAGAACCCATGAAACCGATGATTTCCGCGCTGATCGCCGCCATGATGATGATGCTGGCGGGCTGCAACACTTTCCAGGGGCTTGGCCAGGATATCGAAAAGGCCGGTGAATCGATTCAGAAGGCTACCAAGTAAATGCAGGCTTTCACTGTTCTCGACGGGCTGGTGGTGCCGCTCGACCGCGCCAACGTCGACACCGACGCCATCATTCCCAAGCAGTTCCTGAAGTCGATCAAGCGCGCCGGCTTCGGCCCCAACCTGTTCGACGAGTGGCGTTATCTCGACCACGGCGAGCCGGGCATGGATCCCGCCACGCGCCAGCCGAATCCCGAATTCGTGCTGAACTTCCCGCGCTACAAGGGCGCTTCGGTGCTGCTCGCGCGCGACAACTTCGGCTGCGGGTCGAGCCGCGAGCACGCGCCGTGGGCGCTGGAAGACTACGGCATCCGCGCCATCATCGCGCCGTCCTACGCCGACATCTTCTACAACAACTGCTTCAAGAACGGCATCCTGCCGATCATGCTCGATGCCGCGGTGGTCGACCGCTTGTTCCGCGAATGCGAAGCGTCTGCGGGCTACCGCCTCAATGTCGATCTCGACCGCCAGACCGTGACCACGCCGGGCGGCGAGGTGCTGGCATTCGAGGTCGACGGCGGCCGCAAGCATCGTTTGCTCAACGGCCTGGACGATATTGGTCTGACCCTGTTGCAGGCCGACAAGATCAAGGCGTATGAAGAGCGGCGCAAGGTCGAAGCGCCGTGGTTGTTTGCTTGATTGAATATTCATCCGCGAAAGACGCGAAGAAACGCGAAGGGAAGGTTCTTCTTCGTGTTCTTCGCGGAAAAAAGGTTTTAAGAACATGAAAATTGCAGTCTTGCCGGGTGACGGCATCGGTCCGGAAATTGTCGCGCAGGCGGTCAAAGTGCTGGAGGCGCTGCGTGCCGACGGCGCGAAAATCGAAATGGAAACCGCGCCCATCGGCGGCGCAGGCTACGACGCGGCGGGCGATCCGCTGCCGGACGCGACCCTGAAACTCGCGCGCGAAGCCGACGCGGTGCTGCTAGGCGCCGTCGGCGGTCCGCAGTACGACACGCTCGACCGCCCGCTGCGTCCCGAGCGCGGCCTCTTGCGCATCCGCAAGGAACTGAATCTGTTTGCCAACCTGCGCCCGGCGCTGCTGTACCCGGAACTGGCATCGGCTTCGTCGCTGAAGCCCGAGGTCGTCTCGGGGCTCGACCTCATGATCGTGCGCGAGCTCACCGGCGACGTGTATTTCGGCCAGCCGCGCGGCATCGAAATCCGCAACGGCGAGCGCGTCGGCTTCAACACCATGCTGTATTCCGAGTCGGAAGTGCGCCGCGTCGCGCACGTCGCGTTCGGCATCGCGATGAAGCGTGGCAGGAAGCTGTGCTCGGTGGAAAAGGCCAACGTGCTGGAGTGCTCCGAGCTGTGGAAGGAGGTGGTGATCGAGGTGTCGAAAGATTATCCCGAGGTCGCGCTCTCGCACATGTACGTCGACAACGCGGCGATGCAGCTGATCCGCGCGCCCAAGCAGTTCGACACCATCGTCACCGGCAATATCTTCGGCGACATCCTGTCCGACGCGGCCTCGATGCTGTCGGGCTCGATCGGCATGCTGCCGTCGGCCTCGCTCGACGAGCACAACAAGGGCATGTACGAGCCGATCCACGGCTCCGCGCCCGACATCGCCGGCAGGAACCTGGCGAATCCGCTGGCGACCATCCTGTCGGTTGCGATGATGTACCGCTACACCTTCGCCGACCTGGCCACCGCCGACCGCATCGAGGCCGCGGTGAAGAAAGTGATCGCACAGGGCCTGCGCACCGGCGACATCTGGACCGAAGGCACACAGAAAGTCTCGTGCAGCGAGATGGGCGATGCGGTGGTGAAGGCGATTTGAAAACAAGCGGAGAGTCGAGAGCGGAGAGTCGAGAGGGCACCACAAACTCTCGACTCTCCACTCTTGGCTCTCGACTAAAGGAGTTGTAATGATGAAAGTTGGACTGATCGGCTGGCGCGGCATGGTGGGATCCGTGCTGATGGGACGAATGAAGGAGGAACACGATTTCGACCATATCGATCCGGTGTTCTTCACCACGTCGAACGTCGGTGGCAAGGGCCCGGACATCGGCCGTGAGGTGTCGCCGCTGAAGGATGCCAACAGCATCGACGACCTGAAGCTGTGCGACACCATCATCACCTGCCAGGGTGGCGACTATACGAAGGAGATCTACCCGCAGCTGCGCGCGGCGGGCTGGAACGGCTACTGGATCGACGCCGCCTCGACGCTCAGGATGAAAGACGACGCCATCATCATCCTCGACCCGGTCAACAAGAACGTCATCACGGATGGCATCGCCCATGGCGTCAAGACCTACGTCGGCGGCAACTGCACGGTGTCGCTGATGTTGATGGCGATGGGCGGGCTGTTCGATGCCGGTCTGGTCGAATGGGTGTCGCCGATGACCTACCAGGCGGCCTCCGGCGCCGGCGCGCGCAACATGCGCGAGTTGATCCAGCAGATGGGTGCGGTGCATGCCGAAGTCACCGACCTGATCGGCGACCCGGCCTCCGCCATTCTCGAAATCGATCGCAGGGTGTCCGACTTCATCCGCTCCGACCGTTACCCGGCCGATGCCTGGCCGGTGCCGCTGGCCGGCAACCTGATTCCCTGGATCGACGTCGCACTCGAATCCGGCCAGAGCAAGGAAGAATGGAAGGCGCAGGTCGAAGCCAACAAGATCATGCGCCGCAGCGACAACCCGATTCCCATCGACGGCCTGTGCGTGCGGGTCGGCGCGATGCGTTGCCATTCGCAGGCCCTCACCATCAAGCTGACGAAGGATGTGCCGCTGGCCGACATCCATGGCCTGATCGCCGCCCACAACCCGTGGGTGAAAGTGGTGCCGAACGACCGCGAGATCACCATGCGCGAACTCACCCCGGCGGCGGTGACCGGCACGCTGACCGTGCCGATCGGCCGCATGCGCAAGCTCAACATGGGCCCCGAGTACCTGACCGCGTTTACGGTTGGCGACCAACTGCTGTGGGGCGCGGCGGAACCCTTGCGCCGCATGCTGCGGATCCTGCTGGAAGCCTGACAGGACGCGGTCCGGGTAAGGTAAATCCGGTGCTGGTGCGTTTAATGCATTAAAGATTGCGGCTGACGAGCCGTCAATAGTGGCGTCAAGGATTCAACAGCCCCGCCGCGCGGGGCGAATTGGGAGATACGGGATGAAATTGAAGCGATTCACTACCCAACTGGTGGCCGCCGGTCTGATTGCCGTGCCGCTGCTGGCGAACGCCGCCGGGTTGGGCAGGCTGTCGGTCACGTCGGCCTTGGGCCAGCCCCTTGCTGCCGAGATCGAACTGTTCGCGGCGGACAAGGCTGAACTCGACAGCCTGTCGGCAAACCTCGCATCCGATCAGGCATTTCGCGATGCGCGGGTTGATTTCGCCCCCGTCCTGTCTTCCCTGCGGTTCACAGTCGAGAAGAAGCCCGACGGCAGGGCGGTGCTGAAGGTGACTTCCAGCCGCCCGGTGACCGATCCCTTCATCGACTTGCTGGTCGAATTGAACTGGGCGTCGGGACGGCTGGTGCGCGAATACACCATGCTGCTCGACCCGCCTGGCATGGGCGCCCCCCAAACCGTGGCACCGGTGGCCGTGACGCCGGCCCAAACCCCCGTTGCCAAGCCCGCACCCGCACCCGCTCCGCAGGCCGCGACGGCGCCGGCCGCCGCGAAAGCGGCGCCACCAACCGTCGCAAGCAAGCCCGTACCGGCGCCGCCGCTCGAGGCACCGGATCGCGTGACGGTCAAGCGGGGCGACACGCTGAGCGGAATCGCAAGCCGCGTGCGGCCTGAAGGCGTCAGCCTGGAACAGACCCTGCTGGGCCTGTATCGCGAAAATACCCAGGCGTTCGACGGCAATGTGAACCGGCTGAAAGCGGGCAAAACGCTCAACGTGCCGTCGGCTGAACAAGTAGCCGCCATTCCGCAGCAGGAAGCGGTGCGGGAGCTCAAGCTGCAGGCAGACGACTGGCGCGCCTACCGCCAGAAACTGGCCGGCACGGTGAGCGCCGCCCCCGAGGCCAAGGCTGCCCCGGATCAGGCCAGCAGCGGCAAGATCACGCCCAAGGTGCAAGACCGCGCCAAGCCGGCGCCGGAAGCCCAGCGGGATGTGGTGAAACTGTCCAAAGCCGCACCGCCGGCAGTTGCGGGCAAGGCCGGCGAAGCCCGTGCCCTGCAGGAAAAGCTGCGCGCCCAGGAAGAAGATGCGACTGCGCGTGAAAAAGCGCTGCAGGAGTCGGGTCGGCGAGTGGCCATGCTGGAAAAGCAGGTTCAGGACATGCAGAAGCTGGCCGACATGAAGGAAAAGGCGCGGGCTGATGCAGCGGTTCCCGCTCCGCCTGCCCCGGCGCCAGCGCCTGCCCCCGCCCCGGTAGAAACCAAACCCGCACCCGTTCCAGCGCCGGTCGTTCCCGTTGTCAAGGCACCGCCGGTCAGCCCCGAATCCGCCGAAAACTGGTTCGACCCCCTGCTCGCCAACCCGCTTTACTGGGGGGGTGGCCTGGCCGCGCTCGGTCTCGGCGGTGTGCTGTGGTGGATGATGGCGAGCGGCGGCCGTCGCCGCAAGGCCAACACTACACTGGAAGACAGCCTTCTCACGGGCGGCGATGTGCGTCCCAACACCGTCATCGGCGCCGCGTCCGGGGGCAGCGTCAACACCGGCGACACCTCCTTCCTGACCGATTTCAGCCAGGCGGGGCTGGGCACCATCGACACGCATGATGTCGACCCGATCGCCGAAGCCGAGGTCTACATGGCCTACGGCCGCGATGCCCAGGCTGAGGAAATCCTCAAGGAGGCGATCAACAAGAATCCGGATCGCCACGAGATCCGCGTCAAGCTGCTTGAAATTTATGCTGCCCAGCGCAACACCTCGGCGTTCGAGTCGGTGGCTGGCGAACTTTTTGCTGCGATTGGCGGCAAGACAAGCCCGCTGTGGGACAAGGCGTGCGAAATGGGTCGCAGCATCGACCCGACCAATCCGCTGTATGGCGGCGAGCAGTCGAGTGCCGCCCCTGCGGCAACGGTGGCCGCCACGGATGCGGTTGCCGGTGGTGCCGTGACGTTTGCGGACGAATTTGCATCCGAATCCGCGGCTGTCGAGCCGACCGTAGCCCCGGTCGAAATCGAGGCCGTTGCCGAACCGGTGCTGGAAGCCGTATCGGCCGGTGCGCCGATGGAATTCGAATCCGCGGGTCATGTGCTCAATTTCGATGCGCAGCCCGAGGTGGCCGCGGCACCCGAAACGGGCTACGTGGAAATGGATACCCTCGGCCTCAACTTCGACCTGCCGGATCTGGATGTGCCGGCGACGTCGGATGACGCGCTGAAACTCGACTTGGGGCTGGAGGAAGACAACGGCCCGGACAGCAAATTCGACTTC
>Ga0299915_10001621_pt1 | contig 16577 bp, 16 predicted proteins | sample RVTome_13_FD_200263 | JGI IMG/M metagenome (GOLD analysis project Ga0299915, IMG submission 200263) | Soil microbial communities from uranium-contaminated site in the Upper Colorado River Basin, Wyoming, United States - RVT92D227 (version 2) ... | reverse complement strand
CCGGCCCGGGCCAGCCGCGAGGTGCGCGGTCGATTGCCATGATGACAAACCTATTAAGGAGACTAATACGATGACAGGGAAGTACGTATATGCTTTTGGGAATGGAAAGGCTGACGGACATGGAGGTATGAAGGATCTTCTCGGCGGCAAAGGTGCGGGGCTGGCCGAGATGACCAATGCCGCCTTGCCGGTGCCTCCAGGATTCACCATTACCACGGAAGCCTGCAATGCCTATTACGCAGGCGGTGCAACGTTCCCGGACGGCATGTGGAGCGAGGTGCTGGAAGCCATGAAAACGATCGAGCGGGCCACCGGCAAGAAATTCGGGGATGCCGCGAATCCCCTGCTGGTTTCCGTGCGATCAGGAGCGAAATTCTCCATGCCCGGGATGATGGACACGGTGTTGAACCTGGGCTTGAACGATGAAACGGTTCAGGGAATGGCCCGGCTCACCGGCAACGAGAGGTTTGCCAATGATGCCTATCGCCGTTTCATCCAAATGTTCGGCAAAATCGTGCTCAATGTGGACGGAGAAATGTTCGAACATGCCCTGGAGCTGGCGAAGAAGAAAGCCAGGGCCAAGCTGGACACCGATTTGAACGCACAGCAGCTTCAGGCAGTCTGCGAGGAATTCAAGGCCATCATTCGGCGCTCCGTCGGCACCGGCTTCCCTTCGGATCCTTACCAGCAGCTCGAGGAGTCGGTAAAGGCAGTATTCCGCTCATGGAACGGGGACCGGGCCATCGCCTACCGACGCCGCGAGCGCATTCCCGACAACCTCGGCACGGCCGTGAATGTCGTCACCATGGTTTTCGGAAACATGGGCAGCGATTCGGGGACCGGCGTCGCCTTCACGCGGAATCCGGCGACCGGCGAGAAGGTCCTCTTTGGAGACTATCTGTCAAACGCGCAGGGCGAGGATGTAGTGGCGGGGATCCGGACGCCGAAGCATATCGCCGAACTGCACCAGGACATGCCGGAAATCTACTCCCAGTTTGTGCAGATGGCCGAAAAACTCGAACGGCACTACCGCGACATTCAGGATCTGGAGTTCACCGTAGAAAGGGGCAAGCTCTGGATGCTGCAGACCCGCAGCGGAAAGCGGACAGGCCCGGCGGCGGTCAAGATTGCCGTCGATATGGTCCGCGAAGGCCTGATCGACGAAAAAACCGCGGTATTGAGAGTCCCGGCGGCCGACCTCGATCAGCTGCTCCACAAGATGATCGATCCCAAGGCCAAGCTAAATGTCCTGACCACCGGTATCAATGCCAGCCCCGGAGCTGGGTCCGGTCGCGTTGTATTCACACCCAAGGATGCCGAGGCGTGGAAGGAAAAGGGCGAAAGAGTCATCCTTGTCCGCCGCGAAACCTCACCCGAAGACGTCCGGGGAATGGATGCAGCGCAGGCGATTCTCACATCCACCGGAGGGCCAACCAGTCACGCTGCGGTGGTGGCGCGCGGCTGGGGCAAGCCTTGTATTGTCGGCGCGGGCCAGATCAACATCGACTATGAGAAGAATGAATTCAGCGTCGACGGCACGCGTGTGCGCCGCGGCGATTGGATAACCGTGGATGGAACAAGCGGCCGTGTCATCCTCGGACAAGCGCCGCTCGTTGATCCGGATCTGGGCGCCGACTTCCACCAGTTGATGGCATGGGCAGACAAGTTCCGCCGCCTCGGTGTGCGCACCAACGCCGACACCCCGGCCGATTCGCGTGTGGCGCGAAGTTTCGGCGCCGAGGGAATCGGCCTGTGCCGCACCGAGCACATGTTCTTTGAGGGCAACCGGATCGACTTTATGCGCCAGATGATCCTCGGCTCGCTCGATTACAAGCGCATCGAGCGCGAGCTCAATGCCGTGGCCGGCGAAATCAAGCGAACCAAGTCCGCTCAGCGGAAAGGCGCCCTGACAGCGGCGCGCAAGCGGCTCATGCACGACATGAAACAACCCAAGCGCCTCTATCTCGGCGGCCTCAATCAGCTGCTCAAGCTGCAGCGCAAGGACTTCGAGGGAATCTTTATGGCCATGGACGGCTTCCCGGTCACCATCCGTACGCTCGATCCGCCGCTGCACGAGTTTTTGCCCCACGATGAGGCGCATACGAAAAAGCTGGCGCGCAAGCTCAAGGTCAGCGCCAGGCACCTGTGGGATCGCGTGCAGTCCCTCCATGAGGCCAATCCCATGCTCGGTCACCGCGGTTGCCGGCTCGGCCTGGTATTTCCCGAAATAACGGAGATGCAGGCGCGAGCCATCTTTGAGGCGGCCGCCAACGTCCAGAAAAAGGGCGTCAAGGTACTCCCTGAAATCATGATCCCGCTGGTCGCGGATGTAAACGAGCTGCGGCTGCAGGCGGATGTCGTACGGCGGGTCGCTGCTGAGGTTGCCGAAAAAACAAAGCGGGCAATCCCCTATCTGGTTGGCACCATGATCGAGCTGCCCCGGGCAGCGCTCACGGCCGACCAGATCGCCGGAGTGGCTGAATTCTTCTCCTTCGGCACCAACGACCTGACGCAGACCACCTTCGGAATTTCCCGCGACGATTCGGGAAAGTTCTTGCCGTTCTACATCGAGAACCGGATATTCAAATACGATCCGTTCCAGATCATGGATATTGAAGGCGTAGGACAGCTTGTCACGCTGGCCACCGAGCGGGGACGCGCCACGCGCGCCGATCTGAAAGTCGGCATTTGCGGTGAACACGGCGGCGAACCGGCTTCCGTGAAGTTCTGTCACGCCGCGAACCTCAACTACGTCTCATGCTCGCCGTATCGCGTACCGATAGCCAGGCTGGCTGCCGCACAGGCGGCCCTGGGATCCGAACAGGACGCCATCTCGCACACGGCGTAGTGCCGGGGCGGTCACAGAACCCAGACAAAGGCCCGCGGCATACCTGCCGCGGGCCTTTGTCATTTTTGCGGAAGATGCGGCGGGGCCGCGCGCAGCGGCGCGGGATCAGTTGGTCGGTTCGATGGTGATCAGCGAGATATCCGCAACGCCCAGGAACATGTCTGCCACACGCTTCAGGATCGCGAGGCGGTTGCTCCTTACCAGCGGATCCTCGTCCATGACCAGAACCCTGTCGAAGAAGCGGTCGACGGCGGTGCGCAGAGAAGCCAGAGCGCGCAGCGCCGAACCATAATCCCGGTTGACCCGCGCCGCTTCCACGCGCGCACGCAGATTCGACGCCTGGCGCCACAGTTCAATCTCTGCCGGATCGTTCATGCGCGCTGGATCCGGCTCGCCATCCGGCGCGGCAGCCTGGATCAGGATGTTGGAGATGCGCTTGAAGCTGGAGGCAAGCGCAAGAAAATCAGGCTCGGCGCGCACCTGCTGCAGCGCCTGCACGCGGGCACGGACATCGAACGGGTCATCGCAACCGACTGCGAAGGCGGCATTGATGGTGTCGTATGAAAAGCCCATCTCTTCCAGAATAAATCTCAGTCGGCCTTCGAGAAATACGCCCAGTTCGGCTTCGGCTTCCACGCGCTCGCAACCGACGCTTTCAAGGCCCCACGTGGCCAATTGTCCGATCGACAAGCTTATTTTGTGATCCAGGATGATCTTGATGATGCCGTTCCCCTGCCTGCGGACTGCAAACGGGTCCTTCGATCCGGAGGGAATGAGGCCGATGGAGAAGCACCCGCACACCGTGTCCAATCGGTCGGCCAGCGAGAGAATGGCGCCTGCGCGGGTGCAGGGGGACGGAGCCGCCGAAGAACTGGGCTGGTATTGCTCAGAGACGGCGCGCCAGATGATCTCCGGATAACCCTCGGCGCGCGCATACAGGCCGCCCACAACGCCCTGGAGATCCGTAAACTCCTTGACCATTTCCGTAACCAGGTCGCATTTCATAAGGCGGCCCGCCGTCTGCAACGCGGCCAGCTCGTCTGTACCTCCCGTCACCGCGGCAATCTTCGGCAGCAATGACACCACCCTCTGCGTTTTGTCGTAATAGGATCCCAGCTTTTCATGATAAACCACATTCCTGAGCCCATCCTCCCTGTCCTTCAGAGGGATCCTGACATCGATATTCCAGAAGAACTCCGCGTCCGCAAGCCGGGCTTTTAATACCCGCCCGTGGCCCGCGCGGATCATTCCCTGCGGGTCGTCCGGCAGATTGATCACCGCAAGGAAATGGGGGAGCAGGCAGCCCTCCGGCCCCGTTACCGCGAAATATTTCTGGTGCTGGCGCATGACCGTGATGAGTATCTCCTGCGGCAGGCGCAGGAAACGGCTTTCAAAGTCTCCCAGGATTACGGAGGGGTATTCGTTCAGGTTGACAACGGCCTCCAGCAGATCAGCGTCCTCGAGCACACTACCGCCCGCAGCGGCAGCCGCTTGGGCCAATCCCCGCTCAATCATGGCCCTGCGCTCTTGTGGATCGATGATCACACCGTTTTCACGCAGCGCCTCCCTGAATGCCGCAATCGAATGGACTTTGACCCGGCGCTTGCCGAGGAAACGATGTCCGCTGGTGTAGCGGGAGGAAGAAACCCCCGCGATGGCGACTGCGACCGCTCTGTCCTGGAAAAGTGCCAGCAGCCAGCGTATCGGGCGCGGGAATCGGTATTTCTCGGGGGTCCAGTACATGGTCTTCGCGAACTGAACCCTGGAGAGCGCCTCCGGGACGAGCCGCTGCAGGATCTTCGCAGTCGCGGTCCCTTTCACGGTCCGCTCCAACGCCACATACTCGCCCTTGGGTGTTTGCACGGTCTTCAAGCGCGAAACGTCGGCGCCATGTTTCTGCACAAAGGCCAGTGCCGCCCGGGTGGGCGCGCCCTTGCCATCGTAAGCGGCTTTGCACGGCGGCCCGATAACGGTTTCCACCAGGTCGTCCTGGCGCGTCGGCACCTGGTCCAGGCGCACAACGATCCGGCGGGGCGTATACCATACGGGACCCTTCCGGACCTTCAGGCGCTCTCCTTCGAGCGCGGCGACCAGGGCCGCGGCGAACTGGGCCGCAGCGTCCGGCAGTGCGGCTGCCGGGATCTCTTCGGTTCCAATCTCTATCAGAAGCGCTGCGCTTTTCATGATCCTTGACGCGCCGGCCGCGCCGCCGCGGTTCGAGCGCTGGAAGTCTTCAGCAGCGGGAATCCCTGCTCTTCGCGACTGGCGATGTATTTGCGCGCCACCCGACAGGCCAGCTGGCGGATGCGGCCGATGATCCCGACCCGCTCGGTGACGCTGATCGCCCCCCGAGAGTCGAGCAGATTGAATGCATGCGAGCACTTCAGGCAATAATCAAAGGCCGGAAGAATCAGGTTGTGCTCCAGCAGGCGGCTGCATTCATTCTCGTATGCGCTCAGCAGCGCGTAGAGCATGCCCACGTCGGCCACCTCGAAGTTATAGCGCGAGAACTCGACCTCTTCTCGGTGCCGAATGTCCCCGTAGGTAATGCCCTTTGCCCATTCCAGCTCGTAAATGCTGTCCACCTGCGCAATGAAGGTCCCGATGCGTTCCAGGCCATAAGTCAGCTCGGCGCTGATCGGATCCAAGTCCAACCCTCCTGCCTGCTGAAAATAGGTAAACTGGGTGATCTCCAGCCCGTCGAGCAGAACCTGCCACCCAATGCCCCATGCGCCCAGTGTCGGCGACTCCCAGTTGTCCTCCTCAAATCGCAGGTCATGGTTTGCCAGGTCGATTCCGAGCGCCTGCAGGCTGTCCAGATAGAGATCCTGAACGTTGACGGGGGGGGGCTTGAGGATGACCTGAAACTGGTAGTGCTTCTGCACGCGGTTGGGATTGTCGCCGTATCGGCCGTCGGCGGGACGGCGTGAGGGCATGACATAGGCCACCCGATAGGGTTCCGGTCCCAGGACTCTGAGGAATGTCTCCGGCGCCATCGTGCCGGCGCCCATTTCGTTGTCGTACGGCTGCTGGATCACACAGTCCTGCTTGTCCCAGAAATGATGCAGCCTGAGGATGATCTGCTGAAAGCTCGTCGTGGGCATCTTTCTATTTCCCTTCCAGCACTTCCTGGAGTACCCGGAAGGATTTCAATTTTCTCTCCAGGTGCCAGTCCAGAAGGCTCCGGCTCAGATCCTCCAGTTCCCGGGACGCCTGCTCCGACCAATGCAACGCGGCAAAAACCTCGGGCGGGAGGCGCTGAAGCCTGTGCAGGATCGCGGCGGCTTCCGGGCCCACCTTCAGGCCGCGGCTGCCGGAACACGCTTCGCAGCGTCCCTGCCCGCCCTCCAACCATGCATAAAAACCCTTCTGTTTAACACATAGGCCGCAATTGGAGCAATAGTCATAATCGGGCAGCAGCCCGCTGAGGCGCAGCATCCACAACTCGAAGTAACGCAGCAGCTGATTATTGACTCCCAGCTGTTCACCCGACCTCAGCGAAGCCAACAGAAGGCGGAAGACGACGGGATTCGGATTGTTTTCCTGCGACATTTCCTGCGCGAGTTCTGCAAAATAGGTGAAGCCGCAGACGCGGTCGAGCGAGCGCACTCGCCCCAGAAAAGAGTACACGATTTCGCACTGGATTATCCGCGCCAGGTCCGCACCTTCCCGCAGATAATATTGGACTATTGCATGGTTGAGCGGTTCCAGGCAGGCCCCCAACCGGCTCGTTGGCTTTTTGGCGCCTCGAACCACACCCCGCAGCAGTCCGACTTCCCGGGTGAGCAGAACGATTAGGCGGTCAGCCTCAGACAATGGGTAGTGGCGGAGGATAATGGCTTCCGCTTCATGGAGTGACATTTGTACCCAGACGAACGAGCCATGAATCAGTGTTCCTCAATCGGCGCTGCAATGTGCACCTCTTCGCCCGGGCGTTTCCGGCGCACGAGTGCATACACGCGCAGCACGGGAGCCGAGAGGCCGTATGAGACCGCGAGGATGAGCAGAGTCCACCTGGAATAGTTGTATATCAGGGCGACCAGCAGTGCGAGTATCAGGATGGTGATGTGCGACTTTTTCCCCAGCGTCAGTTGTTTCATGCTGCTGTATCGGAATGTGCTGATCATGAGGAATGAGAGCGCGAAAACCATACCGGTCATCAGCAGGGCGGGGACGGGGCCTTGTATGGGCTCGACAAAAAAATGGACCACTGCGGCAATCGACCCCCCGGCCGCCGGGATGGGAAGTCCGACAAAATGCTTCAGGTTTCCCGCCTGAACGTTGAAGCGCGCCAAGCGCATTGCCCCGCAGATCGTGAAGGTAAACGCCGCAATCCAGCCCAGACGGTGGTTGATCGGGCCCAGCCCCCATTGCAGGGCCAGGATGGAAGGGGCAATGCCGAAGGAGATGACATCGGCGAGCGAATCGAGCTGCAGCCCGAATCCCGTAGCCGAGTTGGTCAAGCGCGCAATTTTGCCATCCAGCATGTCCATAACGATGGCAATGCCGATCGCTATCGCGGCCCGGTCATAGTCTCCGCGCATGGTTGTGATGATCGAGTAGAAGCCGCAAAAAATATTGCCGACGGTAAAGATGCTGGGGAGAATGAACACCCCGCGCTTCAGACGGCGCCGCTGCTGGTTCAGGCTTGCTTCGAGCAATTTGTGTGGCGCTTTCATCTAGACATACTCTCCCAGGACGGTTGTTCCGCCCCGCACACGATCACCTTCGGAAACGAGCAGTTTGACATTCGGCGGCAGCTCTATGTCAACACGCGAACCAAAACGGATCAGCCCGATCAGCTCACCGCGCCGCATATGCTGCCCCGCCTGTTTCCAACATACCACGCGGCGGGCGACAACGCCCGCAATTTGCTTTACGATCACCCGCATTTCGCCGCTGCGAATAGTCAAAACGTTTTGCTCGTTCACATCCGAAGCCTCGTGCCGGAATGCGGCTTTGAATCTCCCCCGCCGGTACTCGATTTCCTCCAGGATGCCGTCCACGGGCGCCCGGTTGACGTGGACATCGAATAGGCCGAGGAAAATGCTGACCAACCGGCCGCCGGTTGCCGCGGGCGACATCGGCGCGGGCGCGATCCTCACAATCCTGCCGTCGGCCGGAGACACGACCAGATTCCGCCCCTGGGGGATCCGGCGTCGGGGATTGCGGAAAAAATAGCAGACGAAGCAACCCAGGGCCAGCAATAGAAGGGCCAGCAGGCTAAACCCTGCGGCCCAGCTGGCGACCGCGAGCGCAAGAATGGGAATAATGAACCTCAGAGCGTCTTTGATCATTCGGCACCCGCCTCATCGGCTGCCAGGCAAATTCCCTCGCGAATCAGGGGCGGCCGCACCACGCGGCCCGTCGCCCCCTGCGCCTGATGCCTCGGCGCAATCCCAGGGCGTCAAGCCTCGGACAGGCCGTGCGGGATTCACACCATACCCCGCCGATCATCCCAGAGACATATCGGCGCCTGCGTGATACAGCAGCTGTAGTTTAGATCTCGGCTTCCATCTGTTTGCGATAGCGCAGCAGCATATGGTGCATTTGGTCTTTCAGCCGCAGTTTTTTCTTCTTCAGCGTGACTTCCTGTATCTTTTCCTCCTCGGTTAAAAAGGATCGGGTGCTGAACTTTTCCAGCTGTTGGGCATAGGATTGGTGTTCCTGTGCCAATTGACGAAACTTGTCGCTGGTGAGCATCAGTTTCTCATGCAGGTCGGCTTCACCCAGAATCACGCTCATAACTCACGCACTCCTTTCATGTTCGATAGTGACGTTTTCAATGATCGCGCAGTGCGCGGTTCGATCATCGCCACGGTTCGACGCCGCTCAATCGTTTCCAAAAATTCGTTGCCGCGCTCTCTCCGCATGGCGCTCCATACCCAGCTCTATCAGCCTCCGGACCAGATCGACGAACGATACGCCGCTTGCCGCCCAGAGCTTGCTGTACATGCTGATCGGAGTGAAACCGGGCATGGTGTTGATCTCGTTCACATAGACTTTATTGTTGGCACGCTCCAGGAAGAAATCGACGCGCGCCAGCCCGGATCCTTCAATGGTCTGGAATGCCCTCACGGCGAAAGAACGGATCGTTGCGCTCAGCCCAGCGGCAATCCGGGCGGGTATTTCCAGGCGGCTGGCCGGATCGGTGTATTTGGCATGATAGTCGTAGAACTCGCGGGCCGGAATGATCTCCCCGACTACGGAAGCATGCGCTGCATCGTTCCCCAGGATGGCACATTCGATTTCGCGTGCATCGATTCCCTTTTCAATCAGAATCTTCCGGTCGAAGGAGGCCGCATAGCGCACGGCATCGGAGAATTCTTCTTCCGAATGGATTTTGCAGACGCCCACCGAGGATCCCAGATTGGCGGGCTTTGAAAAAACCGGGTAGCCGAACTCCTCGGCAACTGTTTTTTTCAGGTTGCCCATCTGTCCTTCCAGATCGCGGCAGGCAACAACCCGGAATGGAACCACGGGCAGGCCGGCTTGCTGGAACAGGCGCTTCATGACTGCCTTGTCCATACCCACAGCCGACGACAGAACGCCGCAGCCGATATACGGGAGGCCCGCGATCTCCAGCAGTCCCTGAATGGTGCCGTCTTCGCCGAAGGGGCCATGCAAAAGCGGGAACACGATGTCCGGCCCCGGGTGGTCCGCACTCCCCGGCTCGACAGCGGTATCCGATACCAGGCGCATTCGCGACGCAGCACCCTCCAGTGCCCCGCGCAGGCGGATGCGCTCGTGCAGGTGAGCGGGTACCATGGAGAGCAGCTCCTGAGGGGCGGCCAGCCTTCCATCCCGGGTGATTCCGATAGCCGTAATTTCGAATTCAGAGGGGTCAAGCGCCTCAATGACCGAGGCTGCGGATGAGAGGGAGACCTCATGCTCGCCGGATTTGCCGCCCAGCAAGATGCCCAGCCTGATCCTACAGCCTTGTTCCATTTGCGTCTACCTGACCCGAGAGCGCGCTCTGCGCACGTTCCTGATATGCCTTGATGATGAGCCGGACCAGGTGATGGCGTACCACATCGCCTTCGTTGAAGTAGCAGAATGACAGGCCCTCAATCCCGGCCAAAATGTTCTCCGCCTCGACCAGTCCCGAAGTACGTCCGAAGGGAAGATCAATCTGGGTGATATCTCCAGTAATGACCGCCTTGGACTGCTGGCCAATGCGCGTCAAAAACATCTTCATCTGCTCCGAGGTCGTATTTTGAGCCTCATCCAGAATGATGAACGCATCGCTCAGGGTGCGCCCGCGCATGAAAGCCAGGGGCGCGATTTCGATCACGCCGGTCTCCATGTACCGGCCGATTTTTTCAGTTTCCACCAGCGTGTAAAGAGCATCGTACAGCGGCCGCAAGTAAGGGTTGATCTTTTCTTCAATGTCGCCCGGCAGAAAACCCAGCCGTTCCCCGGCCTCCACGGCCGGCCGCGTCAGAATGATCCGCGTTACCGACTTTTCCATCAGATAGGTCAACGCCATCACGACCGCCAGAAACGTCTTTCCTGTCCCGCCCGGACCGATGGCAAAGACAAGATCGTAACTGCGGATGGCTTCGACATAGCGTCGCTGGTTGATGGTTTTCGGCGTAACCTGTCGCTTCCCGGCACTGAGCAGCTGCATTTTGGGGAAAAAATCATGCAACGATAAGGCGGCGTCCTCGGCTATCTGTTTGAAAGCCGACTGGAGGTCTCCATTCGCGATGCTGTGCCCCCTGTCGACCAGAAGGGAGAAGTCTGCCAGTATCTTTTCCAATGCACTCACATCCCGCTCTTCCCCATGGATGATCAGGGATGAGTCGCGCGCCTGGATGGTCACGCCGAAGAGCTTTTCCAGGAATTTGATATTTTCATCAAGCGGTCCAAAAAGCAGTTGAAGGCTGCGATCCGACAGGAGGATTTTCTTCATCAGCCGATGCGTTTTTCCCAACTGCTGCTGCGGGGATAGCAGCAACCTTGATCCCTTAGTTCCCACAGGCTAGTTCTAGAGTAGGCTCCCTGTGACCGATATTGCATGTCTGACATCATTCTAGGTCTCAAAACCGTGAGAGTCAATGCCAAAATAGGATTTGACTGATTAGGCAAATGCTTGTATGCTAAGAGTTTTATTTGCGTCCATTTGCCGACGGAGGGACGGAATTTGACAGCTGCTTTCCATACCGACGCTCGCCGCGCCAGTCCATATATCCCGAAGGGACGCGGAGAGGCAAGCCCGGGACGTAATTTCAAGGTTCACCGAGACGGAGGGGAGAGTCCCGGAGGGATGGGACAACAGCACTCCCGGATAAACAAACTTTGCCCTGCCGGGGCGCCTTGAATGCAATATCCGATCCGGGAGCTTCGCCACAGGGGCGTTGAGAGAGTTAAGCGACGGTGACCCGCAATACAGGAACGGAGTAACACGGCATGGCCAACCACCCTTCTGCACTCAAAGCACATCGCCAGAGCATCCAGCGGCGGACCAGGAATAGAGCCAATCGCGGCGCGCTGCGGACAGCCTTGAAGTCCTTCTCCCATTCGACTGCCGACATGACGACGGAAGTGGCTGCCGGCGCCCTCTCAGGCTTGTATTCCAAGGTGGATCAGGCGGTCCGCAAAGGAGTCTTGCACAAGAACGCCGCCGCCCGCCGCAAATCCCGGCTGACCAGGCGCCTGAACGCCGCTCACGCCGGCACCGTCCCCGCCCCAGAGCAATAGGACGGCAACCGCAGTCACCGCGGGCTGACGCCTGAGCCAGCATCCGGATGCGCCGGCATTTCGAATATGAGCCGCTCCAGGAGTCCGCGTTCATCCGAGCCCGTGCTCTTCATCCTGCGATCAATCGCACCCAGCCGTATATATAGGTTTTCGGCCGTGCGTCGGTCCATGCCTTTGGCCCGGCGCAGGAAATCGGACAGCAGGAATTCAGGAATTTGAGCTGCCAGTCCGATTTCCCGCGGGCTGTGGCCGCCGGCGAGCATCTCCTTGGCGATGAGGACCTGGCGGTAGTGCCGCGCCATCATGCTCAGCACCCGTGGAGGTTCGTCGCCGGAATCGAGCAGATTGCCCAGCGACCTGAGCGCAGACTGCCGGTCTTTCCTGCCCAGCGCGTCCGTCAGCTCGAAAATGCTGTGCTGCCTGCTTCCGGCGATCATGGCGTCGACTGCCGCCGCCGATATGCTCTTCTCGTTGCCGGTGTAAAGGAGCAGCTTTTCGATCTCATTCTGGAGGACTTGCAGATCGGCGCCCACCAGATCAATCAGGCGTCGGAGCGCCTCCGGCGCTATGTGGCGGCCCCCCTTGCGGATGCGCTCTTGCGCCCAAGAAGCCAGAGCATGACCCTTCAGCTTCGGCGCCTCGACGACCTGGGCGGAACTGGTGAACGCCTTGTATAACGTCGTCCGGCGGTCCATGGCCTGCGCCTCAAGTATGAGCGTACTCCGGCGATTTGGCTGGTCCAGATAGGATCTCAGCGATTCCAGGCCGCTCGCATCGAGGTCCTCGCAGCTTCGGACCACGACAACACGGCGCGGCGACATCATCGGCATCGTATTCACGGCCTGCAAAATCTGTTCGGCCGTGTTTTTTCCGCCGCTGAACTCCTGATAGTCGAAATCCGCAACGCTGTCCTTCAACAGGCTGCGCCGGAGCGCTCCCAGCGCCTGCTGGCGGAAATACTCCTCCGGTCCGACCACCAGATAAACCGGGTGGAATTGATTGCGCTGGAGCGCGCGTTCGAGTTCTTCCAGCGTGAGGATGCTCATCGATGGCTACTGATTCAAAACAGTGGCGGCAAGGCTCGCTGCGAAATCACGCGCCAGACGTTCCAGCGCCGGGTTTTGTTCCGAAAAAAACTCCGTCACTCGCGCGTTGAGCACATACCTTTCGCGGAAGAGAAAGTCGTTCTTTTCCCAAAGCACCTTGCCATCGCGGGGTCGAATCAGCCTCACCGAGGCATATACCGACACCAGGAATGCGGATCCGAAGGTATCCGCCCCAAAGGTCACGGGATTGGAGTTTAAATTCCGTATCTCGCCGTAAAGCACCGCATCCACGCCCTCGGAGGACGAGACTATCCGGATGCGTGTTCTGGACGCAAACTCGGCCAGAACAGCTCGGGTAACCTGCTGTTCGAGCCTGAAGCCCTGAGTAAGGTTCGAGAAGGCTGGAATTCCCAGCGACTGTATCCCTTCCGGCATCGGCCTGACAGAACTGGCCATGCGGTACCCGCATGCGCAGAGATTCCATGCCGCAAACACTGCCATGCACACAAATACAATGGAAAATATCCGCAACGGCAGTCTCATGGCGCGATCTGCCTGCTCATTATGCAGGGCCACGGCTCGAACTCCCGGAAAATGGGGACAAAAACCGTTGCCGCGTGTGAGAAACCTAGATTTTCGATAATTCAATGCGCCTCTGAGCCTGATATTTGCCGCGCTTGTCTGCATAGGAAATGTTACACTCCGCCTCGGCGCGAAGGAAGATTATCTGTGCAATTCCTTCTCCCGCGTAGACTTTTACCGGCGAATGAGAGGAATTGACCAATGCGATCGTCGCGTAACCCTCCCATTCAGGCTCGAACGGAGTGACGTTTACGATCAACCCGCAGCGGGCGTAGGTCGATTTCCCCTGGCAAATCACCAGTACGTCTCTGGGGATGCGGAAGTATTCGAGGGACCGGCCCAGAATATACCTATGGCCCGGGATCACAATACTGCTCTGGCGGACATCGGCAAACTGCAGTTGCCCTATCCTTTTGGGATCGATCGGGTTATGGGTATCGAATTCAGGAACTCGGAATTCGGCGGCCAACCTGTAATCATATCCGTAGGAGGTAGTCCCAAATGAGATCCGACCCTTGCGCGGTTTTCCTTCGGCGAAGGGCTCAATCATGCCGCGCTTAAGAGCCATTTCTCTGATCCAGTTGTCGGGCAAGATCCCCATTTTGGTTTTCCTTCCGTTGTGTCGCTGAGAGTGCGCAGTCTAGCACTCCGGAATAAGGCTGTAAACAGAATTGCCTTGACAGTCCCGGCGACTGCAAATAATATCTTTGCACCAACTTAGGGAGGCTCAGCGTGATCAAACAGGACATTGTGAACCGTGTCGCAGATCGGTTGAACATGACCAAGGTCAAGGCTGAAATTGCGGTCGAGTCCGTCTTTACTTCGCTTAAGGAGGCGCTGAGGCACGGCGACAGGATTGAACTCAGGGGATTTGGAGTTTTTGTGGTGAAGCCGCGCAAAAGCGGTGTGGGAAGGAATCCGCGCACTGGAGAGGAGGTCGCCATACCGCCGGGAAAAACCATTCGCTTCAAGCCGGGCAAGGAGATTCGATCGGAAAAGATAGGCTAGTCTCTCGCCTGGTTTCCCCCAAATATCCACGATATTCAAGAAAGTCTGTATTTTAGTGACCGGCAGTTCCGCATCCAATCCTCTCGGCCCCTCGCTGGAAGGCGATCAGGCATCTCCCCCGATACCGCTGCTTCCATCCGGTTACGCCAGGAAGCGCCTTGCCCGGCCTGGATGGACGCTTTCGATACTCTTGTTCTTCGCAACATTTCTAAGCACGACCCTCGCGGGCTTGTTTTATGCAACCGGCGAAGGTGATCTTCTCTGGATTTTGGGGACATCGTTTCGCAGCCCCTCGATGCTGCTGCTTGGGCTTCCATTCTCTTTTACGCTGATGGGCATCCTGCTTGCGCATGAAATGGGGCACTACCTGGCCTGCCGCTATCATGGCATCCGCTGCACGCCTCCCTATTTCATACCGCTGCCGATTTCTTTTATCGGAACCCTCGGAGCATTTATCCGCATCAAGTCTCCATTCCGGGACAAAAAGGTCCTGTTTGATGTCGGGGTCGCAGGCCCTTTCGCGGGTTTCGTGTTTATCCTTCCGGCGCTGGCAATCGGCATCAGGTATTCTGAGATCGTCCCGAAAGGCGCTCTGGAGGAGGGCATTTTTTTTGGCGAACCCCTTCTGTTCCGCTGGATCGCACAGCTGGTCCTCGGGTATTCACCGGCTACTCAGGATATGATCGCGCATCCTATTGCCATTGCAGCCTGGTTCGGCGTGCTGGCCACCTGCCTGAATCTGCTCCCGATCTGGCAACTGGATGGGGGACACATCGCTTATGCCATTCTGGGACGCGAACGGCAGCGCCGCCTTTCCATCGCCGCTACCGTAGCGCTTGTGATGGTCAGCTTCCTCGGTTGGCCAATGCTTTCCTATCTGGCATTTGGACTTTTGCTGCTGATCTTCGGAGCCAGGTTCCGCTTTTATCACCCGCCGACTCTCTTCGACGAGGCCGGCCTGAATCGCCGCCGGGTGATTCTGGGTCTCCTGGCGCTGCTGGTATTGGCGGTCTCTTTCACGCCGGTCCCGTTCTCGATCTCTTAGTGTCTGACGGCACGTTTCGTGTGCCGGAAGACACCCGTTTCAAGCTGATGTCGTATCGAATGGCGGCAAAGCTTTCAGCTATCAGCCGTCAGCATTCAGCTGTCAGCTGTCAGCATCTAGCTCGTCCTGATAGCGGGCAAGCTGTACGCACCCACCGAGGGGCTGGCGCGGCTGACTGCTCGGGGCATTCGCGGTGCCGATATTTGAACTGTATTCTCACGCGCTTGGTTGGCTCTGGCTTGTTGTCAGGGTTGGGGTCTGCGTGGAAATTACATGTACACTTTCCCGCGAGCGCCGGGCTGGCTTTCCGTTTGACAGCGTGTAGGGCATCAAGGATAATTCCCGCGTCGTCGCGCAGGGCTGAAGGGCGGTTAGCTCAGCTGGGAGAGCGCCGCGTTCGCAACGCGGAGGCCGAGGGTTCGAATCCCTTACCGTCCACCAATTCCCTGCCGCAATCGTGAGACTGCGGAACCAATCAACACTCCTACGTGGGGAACGCACGCTCACGCCCGCAGCTCTGAGCGCCTCGCTACGAAATCCGGTGAGAAATATGGATTAACAGAAATGCAATCCCTATCTTCGTGCACTTGGGTGCGCACCCTGCGCGTGGGACACTGGGGAAAAAAGCGGGCTAGAGCACAGGCTGACGGAAGACGCAGACCGCAAAGGCGTCGGATGCGACGGCGGTTCCCGACTCATCCCTGGCCGGCGCAAGTCTCCATTTCTGCACAGAATCGCGGCAGGCTGCGGTCAGTCCGCCGAGCCCTTTGATCACTTCGATTTTGGAGATTCTGCCTTTGGGATCAACCTGCAGTTGAAGAGTGACGCTTCCTTGACCCAATGAATTGGTGGGATAGGAGGGCTCCACGATGGAGTCAGGCTGCGGCAGCAGGTCAGGCTTTTGAACGAGCTTGAGCTTCCGCTCTGCCGAACCCACGGCATAAAGGGTAGGTCCGCGAAAGTTCACAATCACCAGGGCCGGCCGGTCCTCCCGCTCTTTTGGAAAGCGCCAGCGCAGCAATGCCGTTCGCGTCGGCTCCACAAAGGGTTCCTCACCGCTGAGGACCGACACCCGGTCAACGGATCCTCTCTTGAGCTCGAGCGCCGCCACCACAGTCCCGCCCTGATAGGCCTTAGCAGGATAGGCAAGATCGAAGGGAGTCACGCCTCCCTGACTCAGGATCGCCGCCAGTGCGGTTAAAATCAGTGCTTTCATGGCTTGGCTATAGTTTATGACGCCGACGGCCCTGGTGCAAGCCTGGGAGTCTGTCATCCCAGGAGACGCCAGGCGCTGCCCGCGGAAACAGCAGCCGCCCGATCCGGGATTATTTCAATACATCCGCGC
>Ga0299915_10001620_pt1 | contig 16583 bp, 13 predicted proteins | sample RVTome_13_FD_200263 | JGI IMG/M metagenome (GOLD analysis project Ga0299915, IMG submission 200263) | Soil microbial communities from uranium-contaminated site in the Upper Colorado River Basin, Wyoming, United States - RVT92D227 (version 2) ... | reverse complement strand
TGCGCATGGCTAAAGAGCAGGGTGTGGCTGAGGTCTATATCCATGGGTTCATCGGGCGCCGCGGGGAGAAACCCGAGAGCGGCGCCATCTACGTCGAAAAGGTCGAGCAGATGGGCAGGGAGCTGGGTCTTGGCGAGGTGGTCACAATCATGGGTCGACACTGGTCCCTCGACCGCGAGCACAACTGGGACCGGGTGGAGAAGGCTTATCGGGCCCTGGTCCAAGGCGTGGGCACCCGGGTTCTGGGCTGAACCGAGGGTTGCGGTCTGAACTTCCCCAGGTTGCCCAACGTATGATATAGAGAGGCTGTAAGAGTTGCTGCCAGCGCAAGGACAATGATCGCCGAAATCTCCGACCTGCAGTTTTCTTACGGACCTATCAAAGCCCTGGACGGCATCAGCTTGAACCTGACCGAGGGAGCTGTCGGCTTGCTGGGCCCGAACGGCGCCGGGAAAAGCACGCTGCTTCGCATCTTGCTCGGATTCCTGGCTCCGCAGCACGGCCGGGGACGGGTCCTCGGTTTTGATATCCGGCTGGAGCAGGCGCGCATCCGTCGCCATGTCGGCTACATGCCGGAGGACGACTGCCTGATCCCCGGCATGGACGCCGTGACCTTCACGGCCCACTTCGGAGAGCTCTCGGGAATGCCGCGCCAGGAGGCGATGAAGAGAGCTCATGACGTCCTCTTTTATGTCGGGCTGGGGGAGTCGCGCTACCGCTTTCTCGAGACCTATTCGGCGGGGATGAAACAGCGCCTCAAGCTGGCCCAGGCGATCGTCCATGACCCCAAGCTGCTCTTCCTTGACGAGCCGACCAGCAACCTGGACCCGCAGGGACGCCGAGAGATCCTGGAGCTCATTCAGGACATTTCCTCTAAAAAAGATATCCAGGTTCTCATCTGCTCGCATATCCTCTCGGACATCGAGTCGGTCTGCTCCGAAGTGGTCATCCTGAACAAAGGCCGGTTGGCCGCGCAGGGGAAGCTCAGCGAGCTCCGGGAGCTCCAATATCGCCTCTACGAGATCAGGATCAAGGGAGAAGGGGAGGGGTTCACGGCCAAGATCAAGGCGCTCGGCTGCCGTGTCGAGGAGACCGAGGACAAGCTCTTAAAAGTGTATGTGCCCACGGAAACGGACATCCGGGAGATCTTTCGGGCCGCTGAGGAAGAAAAGTCCCAGGTCCGTCATTTCGTCCGCAGCCGGACCTCGCTCGAGGACCTCTTTGCCCGGGCGGTGGGAGTCGATTGATGACCATCCGGGAGAAAGGCTACGCGCACTGGGACGGGCAGTTGAGGGAACGGCGCTTCCCGTGGGCTCCGATCACCTGGCTGGGCATCCGTCTCGCCTTTAAAAAGAAATACTTCAAGTTCATCATCTTCAGCTCACTTGTCCCGGCGGTCGTCTTCCTCGTCGGCATTTACATCTCAGAGAGGATCGAAGATTTCCAGTACATGTTCAAGGGCAACAAGCAGATCCTCGAGGTCAACCCGGCCTATTTTAAAACCTACTTGAGCGGCGATTTCCTGCTTTTTATGATGGTGATGATCATGGTGGTCAGCGGGGCCGGCCTGATCTCCGACGACCTGAAGCACAACTCCCTCCAGCTCTACTTCGCTCGTCCGCTGAGTAAAAGCGGCTATCTCCTTGGAAAGGCGAACGTGATCGTCTTTTTTCTGCTGCTTCTGACGCTCGTCCCCGGGCTGGTCTTTATCATTTTTAAACTTCTGTTCGCCGGGGACTTCCGCTTCCTGGCCTCTTATCCCTGGCTGCCGCTCTCGGTCATCGGCTATTCCCTGTTCGTCACCGGGTTCTTCTGCTCCTACACTCTCCTTTTTTCTTCTCTGAGCAAGAACAGAAGATATGTCTCCATCCTGATCTTCGCCGTCTATCTTTTCTCCGACATCCTCTTCGGCTTTTTCTATGAGAACTACAAAAACCCGGCCTTCGCTCTGCTCTCGCTCAAGGCGAACCTCCAGCAGGTCGGATCCTGGTTTTTCAGGCTAAAGCCGGCCTATGCCGTCCCGTGGTACTGGTCGCTCCTTATCCTCTTGGCCTTTGGAATCGCTGCCAGCATCGTTTTGAATAGGAAGGTCCGTGGCGTGGAGGTCGTCAGATGACGGCCGTGATCGAGACCTCGAAGCTCTCCAAATGGTATGGCAACATTCTCGGGCTGAGCGATGTCAGCCTGGAGATCGAGCCGGGTGTCACCGGGCTCCTTGGGCCCAACGGAGCCGGAAAGTCGACCTTCCTCAAGCTCATCACGGGACAGATCAGGCCGAGTATCGGAACCGTCCGGATCTTTGACCAGAAGGTCCAGAACAACCAGGCGCTGTTCAGCCGCATCGGGTTCTGTCCGGAACACGATTCGTTCTACGAGGAGATGACCGGCTGGGTTTTCCTGACCAGCCTCCTTAAGCTGCAGGGTTTTTCAGCGGGGGAAATCCGGTCGCGCGCGGAGCAGGCGCTGGACATCGTCGAGCTGAACGCCGACAAGGACCGGCTCATCAGGGCCTACAGCCGCGGCATGCGCCAGAGGCTCAAGTTCGCCCAGGCCATCGCCCATAACCCGGAGGTCATCATTCTCGACGAGCCGCTCAGCGGCCTGGACCCGCTGGGAAAGCGAAAGCTCATCCGCCTGATCAAAGCCTACAGGGAAGAAGGGAAGACGGTGATCGTCTCGAGCCACGTTCTCCCTGAGATCGAGGCCCTCACCCGGACCATCATCCTTATCCATCAGGGCAAGGTCTTCGCCAAAGGCGATATCCATTACATCCGCGACCTCATCGAATCGCATCCCCATATGGTGTCGATCCGGTGCGACAACCCGCGGGGGCTGGCGGGTCAACTGCTGGGAGAAGATTATGTCCTGAAAGTGCATTTCGGCCCGGACCGTAGGTCTGTCCTTGTCGAGACGAATAACCGGGACAAGTTCTTTGCTCTTCTTCTTTCACTGCTTGTCAAGAATCAGATGGAGGTCGAGGAGATCACTTCGCCCGACGACAACCTCCAGGCCGTCTTTGATTACCTTGTGGGGAAATGACATGACGTCCATACCTCCCACCGATTTTCGCTCTTTTCTGAGCTCTGTGGGACGCGTCTTCGCGGTCTTCTTCCGGCAGGGACGGAAGGCCCGGCGGACTCGTTTCTTCTTCTTTTTCAGCTTCCTTCCGGTCGCCGTCTCCCTGGTCATCAGGTTCAACCAGATCTTCTCGGGGAAGCCGGGGCGAGAAGGAGGCTATCTCTTCACTAACCTGATCATGCTCTTTTATCTCCAGATGATCATCCTCATATTGGCCCTGTTCTACGGAACATCGGTCTGTTCGGAAGAACTGGAAGGAAAAACGCTGGCCTATCTCATCACCAGGCCTATTCCCAAGGCGGCCATCGTCCTGGGTAAATATGCGGCCTACACGGCCGTCATGATCGGGATGGTGATCTTGGGCCTCATTTTTTCCTTTTTTGTACTCAATGTCGACCGACTCCTCGACCCCTCGCTCTATGGTCTACTGGGCCGCTACCTGGGGGTCCTGATCCTCGGGCTGATGGCCTATGGGGCCTTTTTCACTTTTTTGGGGAGTTCTCTGAAGCGGTCGATTTTTTTCGGGCTGCTGTTCAGTTTTGGTTGGGAGAATGTCATCCAGTATTTTCCGGGATCGACCCAGCGGCTGGCGATCGCCCACTATCTGAAATCATTCCTGCCGGCGACCTCTTCCGGCCGCTTTTCTTTCCTGACTTTCCGCCTGGAACCAACCAAGCCAAGCCTCGCCCTCCTCATGTTGTTCGCTATTGCGGCCGCCTTTCTGGCGCTGGCTTGCCTGTTCTTTTCTAAGAAAGAATATAGTCTCGAAGATTAGTCCTGGTCCTGCTCCTGTTTTTCCTGAGGCTTTTTGGCTTTCATTTTTTGGCTGAGGCTCTGGACCAGTGCTTCGGGGATATTGGCGGAAATCTTGACATGGTCGGAGGCCGAACCGATCTCGATCTTGTTCAAAAGCTCGCCCAATTGGGGTTCCTTGGCGGCAGCCCCGGCACCCAGCGCCTTGAAACCGTTCAGGGCGTCGGCCATCTGCTTGTTCTTGGCCTCATCCGGGCTCATGGCTTTGATCTCGGCGAGAACATTCTTGTCCTTGTAATCAAAGGACATGATGATCGACCGGATATCGGAGAAGGCTCCCAGCATCGGGTTTTGAGAAGAGGCCTGCTTCATAGTGTCCGGAGGAATGGAGAACCCGCCCCAAACCATGGCGGCCGTGTTCATTCCCTTGAGCAACAGGGAGAGACTTTCGTTCTTCCAAACGTTGTCAGCCTTCTTCTGGTGGACATCGATGACCTTTTTGACGGCCGCGTCGGTGCCGAACAGGATGTTGGACTCGTCCAGGAAAACGCCGCTCACCGGTTTCTTTTCTCCGGTCGCGGCGGCCTTATAAACAGTGAACCCGTTGTACTCCTCGGTGGTCATCTCGCCCCGCTCTTTCTGAAGCAGCGCCAGAAGTTTTTCCTTTTCGTATTTCAGGTTGACCAGGCCGACGCCGTCCATCTCTTTCTGCCCGAAATCCCCCAACACGGCGCCGACGAAATAAAAGACGTCTTTCTGAGGGTCGATACCGGAGGTCTGGACGAACTCATCGTACTTGGCCTTGTTCTCGTTCTCGGCGATGGCTTTGACGGCGGCATCGGTCTGCATGATCCGATGGAAGTCGATGACGACCACTCCCTTGGACTCACTGGGGAGAAGGGAAATCATATCCGTAGCCTTGGCCGATCCGGCCTTCGGAGCCGTGGCCTTGGCACAGGACGACAGGCCAAAAACCACCAAAAGCAAAGCGAACAGGATAGCTACCTTCTTTTTCATTCTGTCTCCTCCTCGTCTTTCATCCTAGGAACGCCCCTGCCGGGCGTTTCCTGACTATATCAGAACGGCCGGCCGGGGGCAATATTTTTTTTAGTGCTTTTTTAGTGCTGGAAAACGTAGCGAAACCCGATCGCCCCGAACAACTTGAGGTCAGAGAAATTAAACGAGGGGACGACCTCAAAGAAAAAATTGAGCGGCGTTTTCCGGAGAAGGAAATCGAGGCCCAATGGGACGCGGAGCCAGGCGTTGTCCGAATCGCGGAAGACGATCTTGGCTCCGGCGCCGAGGTAGAAATCCAGGTCGAGGTTCTTATCGGCGGCCAAACGGTAACGATAAAAAAGGAAATCGAGGTGGAGGTGAAGATAATGGTTTTCTTCGGCCGACCAGCCGATGCCCCCGGCTAACGCCGCCGAGCGGCTCAACCAGGCTTTCCCGGTCAAGCCTGAGGGCTCGAAAAGGATCAGCCCGACCCCGACCTTGGCCGGCTGAGCGGCGGATGCCGCCGAGACCAGAAAACAGGTGGCAAGAATGCCCATCAAGGCTCGTTTGAACATGGCGGCCTCCCATTCCGGAGCGTCAACTGTCTCAGGGACTGAGCGAGGTCCATTCTACCGCAAAAGGCCGAAAAGAGTAAGTCCTTATGACAACCACGGTGAAGAGGCAAGCCAATAGGCATAAAACATCCAGATGGGGGGGCGGAGACAAATCGGAGGCTCTTCCCAGGGAGTCTGTTTTGTGCTATTGAAATGATGGAGAGGACAATGGATATCAGAAAGACGCCGTTCCAGGAGCTCGTCCGCAACCGCCGCAGCGTGCGGCGCTATCTCGACAAACCGGTGGAACGGGAAAAAATCCTGGCCTGCCTGGAAGCCGCCCGGTTGGCGCCCTCGGCCGAGAATGTCCAGCCGTGGCGTTTTCTGGTCATTGACGACCCTGACGTAAAACAGCGATTCGCCGCCGCCGCCTTTTCCGGGATTTATTCTTTCTCCAGGTTTGCCGCCAAAGCGCCGGTGCTGATCGTCATGCTCGCCCGGCCCGACTTCCTGGCCAACCGCATCGGTAAGCAGATCCAGGACGTCTCCTTCTATCTCATCGACGTCGGCATCGCCGGTGAGCACCTCGCCCTCCAGGCGGCAGAGCTCGGCCTGGGAACGTGCTGGATCGGCTGGTTCAACTTCCGACGAACCCGCAAGTTCTTTAGTATCCCGCGGCCGTTCAAAATCGTCTGCCTGATGGCCCTGGGATATCACGAGGGGAGGCCGGACCGCGAAAAGAATAGGAAAACTCTGGCCGAGATCGCCTGGTTCAATCGCCTGGATAAATAGCGGGTGCCTTCGCATCCAGCTTCGGTTCGAAGAGGCGACATCTGTCCTCGGGGAGGGACAGCCCGGGCCAAAAGTGAGGCCGGGACTATCCCTTTTCAGACCAGCCGGGAGTCCCGACCTGGCATAAAATTTGCATCTAAGAAGATGACGAATGTGTTAAGATCAGGGACGGAAAAGGCGGACAGCGGACGACCTTGGCCTTTTGCTAAACAACTAGTAATTTGATATGATTGATAAGAATAGTAGATTAGTCCTGCCGTCCGAAGGATCTTCGGCAAGGAGAGAGTAGAGGAGGGAACGATGCGCATCAAGTTGAGATTCTCAACCTGGCTGTTTATATCGACCTTGGCCGTTTTTCTCTTGAGTCCGGGGCTCGAAGCCCAGTATTTCGGCCGGAACAAAGTCCAATACCAGAAGTTCGACTTCCGGATCATCAAGACCAAGCATTTTGATGTCTATTACTATCCGGAATTCAGGGCCGTGGCCGAGGAATCGGCGCGCCTGGCCGAACGCTGGTACGCGCGGATCTCGCGCATGCTCGGCCACGAGCTCAAGGGGCGTCAGCCGCTGATCCTGTATTCGAGCAGCCCGCATTTTCAGCAGACGACCGCGCTTTCCGGGCTGATCGGCGAGGGCACTGGAGGCGTTACAGAATCTTTAAAGCGCCGGATCATCCTGCCGGTAGGCTCCTCGCCCTATGAGACCGACCACGTCATCGGTCACGAACTCGTCCATGCTTTCCAGTACGACATGACCTCGGAAGGCGGTCCGGCCGGAGGGATGAACCCAGGCCTCGCCCGTGTTCCCCTCTGGTTCATCGAAGGACTGGCCGAGTACCTGTCCATCGGATCGGTCGACCCGCATACAGCGATGTGGATGCGGGACGCCAGCCGCCGGAACTTTCTCCCGGCGATCAAGAAGATGGATAACCCTTACAAGTACTTCCCCTACCGCTTTGGGCAGGCGCTGTGGGCCTACATAACGGGCCGCTGGGGAGACGAAACGGTCTCCCGTCTGATGAAGAGCGTCGGCCGCGTGGGCGACCTCGAAGCCGTGGCCACCAAGGTCCTCGGCGTTTCCTACGAGCAATTGGGCAAGGACTGGCAGGAGGCTTACAAAAAGGCCTATGAGCCCGTGCTCCAGCAGACTCAGCTGTCCGACCCGGCCAGCCGGGTCCTGATGAAGGGCGAAGAGGAGAACCCCTACAACGTTTCGCCCGCCATCAGCCCCGACGGCAAGAACATCATGTTCCTCTCCACCCGGGACCTGTTCTCCATCGACCTATACCTGGCCGATGCCCAGACCGGGAAGATCAAGAAAAAGATCACCCAAACGGCTGTCGATCCGGAGTTTGAGAGCATCCAGTTCATCCGCTCCGCCGGCGCCTGGGACCCTCGTGGAAAAAGGTTCGTCTTTGGCGCGATCTCCAAGGGCAAACCGGTCCTGAGTTTCTTCGACGTGGACAAGGATAAGATCATCGAGGAGATCGAGTTTGAGAACCTGGACGAAATCTTCAGCCCCACCTGGTCCCCGGACGGACGGTTTATCGCCTTTTCCGCCATGACCGGAGGCAAATCGGACCTTTTCCTTTATGACCTGAGCTCGAAAACCTCGAAGCCACTGACCGCTGACTTTTTTGCCGACCTCCAGCCGAGCTGGTCACCGGATGGGCGGTCCATCGCCTTCGTCACTGACCGCTTCACCACGGACCTCGCGCTCTTGAGCATCGGCGACTATGAGCTCGGGCTCATCGACCCGGTCTCTGGAAAAATCGAGCGCCTCCCGGCCTTCTCTGCGGCCAAGAACACCAATCCGCAGTGGACGCCGGATTCCAAGAGCCTGGTCTTCCTGTCTGATCAGAGCGGCAAGACGGACATCTACCGCCTCGATCTGGGCAGCAAGAAGCTCTACCAGTTGACTAACCTCTACACCGGCGTGAGCGGGATCACCGACCTCAGCCCGGCCCTCTCGGTGGCCGAAGGGACCGGCCGCTTGGCCTACTCCGGCTATGACGGAGGCTACTACACCATCTACCTGATCGATAGGCCGGAGGCTCTTCAGGGAAATCCCAACATCGCCACCTTCGGTGGTAAACTGCTTTCCGTCCTGCCCCCGCGCGAGCAGCCGGGAGGCGCCCTGCTCGGATTGCTGAGGAACCCCCTGTTCGGGCTGCCCGAACAGGTGGAATTCCCGGAGTCTTCCTACAAGCCTAAGCTCACCCTTGACTATGTCGCCCCGCCCCAGATCGGCGTGGGAGCGGACCGGTTTGGCACCTACACGGGAGGCGGCGTCGGGCTCTACTGGACGGATATGCTGGGCTATCATTCCCTCGGGACTATCGTCCAGACCTCGAGCCGGCTGAAGGACCTGACCGGCATCCTCAGCTACCAGAACTCCAAACGGCGGCTGAACTGGGGCGCCGTGGTCGGACGCATTCCATACGTCTATGGAGGGTACCAGGTCTACTACGACCCAGAGGAACAGGCCTATATCGAAGAGGAGATCCTTTTCTGGCAGATTAACTATCAGCTTTCGGGCTACCTGGCCTATCCGCTCAGCCAGGTCCAGAGGGTGGAAATGTACGCGGGCTATCAATACATCGATTTCGATGCGGAGAGGATCACCCAGGCCTACACGTTCGATGGAATTCCGCTGTACCGCGATATCACCAAGCTCCCCTCCTCACCGAGCATCAGCTATGCCTACACGACCCTCGCCCTGGTCTATGACAGCGCGATCTTTGGGGCGACGGGGCCGATCCTGGGACAAAGCTACATAGCCGAGGTCATGCCCACCTTCGGGTCCTTCAACATGTACTCAATCATGGGCGACTACCGGCGTTATTTCGTGCCGGTCAGGCCCTTCACGCTTGCTTTCCGGGCCCTGCACTACGGCCGATATGGACGAGACGCCGAGGACGAGCGATTGTACCCACTTTACATCGGCTATGAAAGCCTAGTTCGTGGCTACGACTACTATTCTTTCTCCTTCAATCAGAATCCAGGAGATTCGGGCTTTGAACAGAACCGGCTCTTCGGTTCCAAGATGCTTGTCGCCAACGCCGAACTTCGCTTTCCCTTATTCGGAGTCCTCGGCATCGGGAAAGGATATTACGGAGTTTTTCCGATCGATATGATCCTTTTCTATGATTGGGGGGTCGCCTGGTCCGAGGACAGGGCCAATCAGAACAACAAGCCCACGTTCTTGGGCGGCGATCGCAAGCCCGTCTCCAGCGCCGGCATCGGCCTCCGAGTGAATGTCTTCGGTTATTTGGTCGTGGGCGTCAATTACGTCAAGCCTTTCGACCGGCCGGACAAAGGTTGGTATTTCCAGTTCAGCTTCTGGCCGGGATTCTAACGGACGGCTGATGGCGGCCTTCCCGGACTTTCGGCCCCTCGGACTGGAGGACCGAGAGCTCATCCGAGAGTTTCTTTGGCGGTACCAACCGGATACATCCGAGCTGACCTTCACCAACCTTTTTATCTGGCGCTCTCTGTACCGCCGGCGGTGGTCGACGGCCGGGGAGTGGCTGCTCCTCCTCCAGGAAAAGGAAGGACAGGAACCCTCCCTTCTCCCGCCGGTTGGTCCTTCACCCCGGCTCGAGGTCACCCGGATGGTGCTCGGCTTTCTGCGAAAGGAGAGGGGAGTCCTGAGGCCGCGGATAGAACGGGCCGACGCTCGTTTCGTCTCGGAGGTCAGCACCGCCCCGGAACTCACGGTCATTCCAGAGCGCGAGCATTTCGATTACCTCTACCAGACCTCCGACCTGATGTCCCTCAAGGGAAGTCAGTATCACGCCAAGCGCAACCACATCAGCCGCTTTCTTCAGGACCATGGCGCCAGCTTCCGGTTCGTGACCATCGGCCCGGAAAATCTTGGGCTCTGCGCCGAGTTCCAGGAAAGATGGTGCGAGTGGCGCCGCTGCGATGAGGATATGAACCTGCGGGACGAATGGACCGCCATTCGCCAGGGCCTGGCCGACTATCAGGCTCTGAAAGTCAAGGGCGCGGCCATCCTGATCGGGGAAAAGGTCGAGGCTTTCACCTTCGGGGAGCTTCTGAACGAGCAGACGGCCGTTGTGCACATCGAAAAGGCCAACCCCGAAATACCCGGCCTCTATGCCATGATCAACCAGCAATTCTGCGAGCAATATTGGAGCGAAGTTCCCTTCATCAACCGGGAACAGGACCTGGGAGAGGAGGGACTGCGGAAAGCCAAGCTCTCTTACCATCCGACTAAGCTGGTCGAAAAATACCGGGTCGAGATGGCCCAATAATGGAATCTATTGTAAAGCGGACGGCCTAGCGGACGGCTTTCTTAAGCTCGGCGAACAGTTCTCCCACTCTGGCCAGGCCTTTCTCCAGATACTCCGGTTCGGAGCCGAAACCGATGCGGAGATAGCGATCTATTTCGAAGTGGTCGCCGGGAACGATCAGGGTGCTTTTTTCATTGATGAGACGGGTCACGAGCTCGGTGGAGTTGGCCTTGAGTTCGTAACGCACAAAGGCGATGGCCCCGGCCCGCGGAGGAACATAGGAGACGAGCCCGGCCTGCTTGTTCAACCAGGATTCGAGCAGGGCAAAGTTGTTCTGGATGATTCTTCGCGTCCTCTTCAGGATCTTCTCCCGGTTGGCAGGAGAAAGGGCGATCCGGGCGATCCGGTCGCTGAGGACGCCCGGAGAGATGGTCGTATAGTCGTGATAGGGCCAGGTCTTGGTGATTAATTCTTTGGGCCCGACGATCCAGCCCATCCGGACTCCGGGGAGCCCGTAGGCCTTGGACAGGCCGTTGACGATGATGATGCGGTCGTATCTCCCCCAGAAACTCGGCGTCGTCTCGCCCACCCGCTCCGCTCCCTGGTAGATTTCGTCGGCGACGATCCAGGCGCCGACCCGGGCGGCAACCTCCACGATGACCGACATGGCTTCCCCGCTGAGCACGGCTCCGGTCGGGTTGTTGGGGTTGGTGACGATGATCAGTTTTGTCTTCGGGGTGACCAGCTTTCGCATGTCGTCGAGGTCGGGCGCCCAGCCGAGGTTTTCTCTGAGCCATAACGGCTTGAGCGCGGCGCCGAAGCCACGCACGAGCCCCCACATCTGCATGTAGTTCGGCATCATGAAGACGACCTCGTCGCCAGGTTCGATGTTGCTCCACATGAGCAGGTAGTTGGCCTCTGAGGATCCGCTCGTGACCAGGACATGATCGATGGTTGCTCCCGGATAGAGCCTGGCGATTTGTTCGCGGAGCTCCGGAGTGCCGTTGCTTTGGCTGTAGCCGAGGGGAATGTCCTGGAGCTCCCGGAGCTCGTCTCCGCTGAGGAACTCGCGCAGGGTGAGCGGGTGGACGCCGCTCTCTGAGAGGTTATACTCGACTTCGTTCTCCCAGGTGGATTGCATGCGCTCCATTTTGAAGTGTTCGACATTCATGGCGATTCCTCTCTGCAGGATTCAGATTTCGACCCGAAACGGCTTCTTCAGGGCAAAACCGAAGACGATCGAAAGCGCGAGATAGGCGATAAGCCAGTGGAGCTTGAGGCCGAAGAGGGGGAGTTTCTTGGCCGGATGGACGACCTCAATCGCTTTGATCCGGCTCTCCCCGGGAAGGGTTTTTTCCCCTGGATACAGCACCTCATCCAGAAGGCTCCGCTTGACCTTGAGAGGCGAAACCTTTTTCAGCCCTCTCCCGTCGACGACGACGGTCTTGAGGTAACTCCTGTCTCCGGCTCTGATGGTAAGATCGAATGTGCCCGCCGCCGTGGGCTTGAGACGCCAATCAACTTCCCTCGATTCTTCGAGCCGGAGGGGCGGTGTCTCGATTGTGATCTCCGGCGGCGACTCCAGGGCGAATTCCGTGCCCAGGACATTGACGTCGGGCTTCAGCTTGACCTTGAGAATGGCCGGCCGGCCCACAGCCAGCGGCTCTGACCCGAACCAGAGGTTGAGCTGAGCCAGGATCAGGATAAGGGGAACAATCATCACAAGCAGCGGCTTAAAGTTAAGGGCGAGATAGCGGAGGTTGGCCCGCAGGATTTGGCCCTGGGCCCGCATAGTAACGCCCATGTTGTCCTTAAACAGTCGAAGCTCAAGAAGGTGGGCCTTGATCTTATCCTTGACCCGGCGGATACCGGACTGGTTCGACGTCCAGCGATAGATGATGAGCATCAGCAGGCCGGTCAGCAACGAGATGAAGGCCATTCCGGCCCAAGGGTTGAGAGAGCGGAAGGGGAGGAGCAGAAGGTCGAAGAGCTTCCCCAGGATCGTGTTGATGAGTCCCATCAGGAGATATATCCCAGTCCCTTCAGTTTCTTCTTGACCTCCTCTTCCGAGTCGGACTCCTCGAGCTTGGCGATCTCCTTCTCCAGGCAGTGAGTGACGAACTCCTGCGGAGACGAATAGCCCGCCATCTCAGCGTATTTCTTGACTTTTTCCAGAAGCTCTTTCTCCAGCTTGACTTTCGCTTTGCCCATGCGGCCTCCTCCTATAGGATGGTTTCTCCGATCATTTCTTTGGTCTTGGGTATGCCGAATATATCGAGGATAGTGGCGGTCAGGTCATAGAGGGCCGGGGACTCGGCCCGGACCGGGCGGTTGGTGACCAGGATGCCGGGGATGACTTCCGGCGCGCCCATGTGATCCCCGCTCCACTTTTCCCTGTTGTCTTCGAAGACGTTCTTGGTAAACTTGCCGAGCGGCGAGTCCCAGGAGATGCGGTAGCCCAAATTGAAACCGCAGATGATATCGGGCGCATGCTCGATCTGGGAGCCGTGGTAGACGTCTTTGGAGACAAAGGCTCGGAGGATGGCCCGCTCGCCGGTCTTGGGATCGACCACCTGTTCGAGCTTGGCAGCGATCTCCCGGATGAGGTTCTCGCTGTCGGCGCCGGCGTTGACGATGCCGTCTCTCTCCCGGCCTTGTTGATTGATATAGAGCCCGTTAAGGCCGATCCCGTAGGCCCTGGTCCTTGACCAGTCGGTGTTATCGAAAAAGCTCCCTTCATCCTGCTTCCAGGGGTTACGCAGCCGGTGGTAGCCGTTCTCGAAGAGCCAGGTGTTGAGGTTGAAGGCCCGGCGGAACGGGTTGAACCCGTGGTCGGACATGACCAGGAGGACGGTGTCCTTGTCGATCTTCTGGAGGACGCGGTCGAGAAAGCGATCGGCTTCGCTGTAGATGTTTTCGATGGTTCGGCCGTAGCGGGAGGCCAGCTGGGGATCGTACCCGGGATGATTCTCATCCATCAGGCGCCAGAACATATGCTGGCGCTGGTCCGTGCTCGAAACATAGTAGAAGAGAAGGCCGGAGTCGAAGCGCTCGAACTCAAAATCGAACATCCGTTCGCCTTCCCGGAGGATCATGTCGTCCTGTTCGAGGAACTCCCCCTCGTCGAGGACATCGTTGTCAAGGGCCGAGGTATCGGCCGGAAGGCCCTTGGTAAAATAGGAGCCGAAAAGCCTCTCCAGCTCCTGAGCGTAGCTTTCCGGCGTGGAAATGGGCAGGGCCGGACGACCGGGGTCGATGTTGATTGGGGTGACATAGAGCTTGAGATGAGGCCGGATCTCCTTGAGGTAGAACATGCAGATTCCGCTCACACTCTGGGTCGGCATAAGGCCGAATTGGACTCTTTTCCAGCCGCTCCATTCCTTTTCTTTAAGGATAAACTCCTGGTCCGGGAGGACGACCTTGGCCACAGCATGATTGGGGTCGATGAAGACCCGGAAGTCGATAAGGGCTTCCGGCCGGTCCTTCTTGAACGTGTTGGTGGGCCCGGGAAGCTTGGCTTCGACGCGGTTCCCGATGACGAAAACCTCATAAACCCTCCCGCCGGAGAGCTCACCCTTGGGGATGCCGGGATCGGTCGTGTAGAAACAGGAGATTCCGTAGCTCCCCTTGAGGTCGGGTGTGCCCATCCCGGAGATCGTTCGCTGCTTGGTGGGAACGGGCGGGTAGTTCGAGGGGATCTTGAAAATGGTGGCCGGGATATCGTGCTCTTCCAGGACCTGCCAGAAGGTCCGGCCCTGCATCAAGTTTTTCACTTCTCCGCCGCTCAGGGGCAAAACCAGGTTGCCGATTTTGAGCGCCTTCTTGCCCTCGGTTGAGAGAGAGGCAGAAAAAATCGGGATATAGGTCTGGGGGTCGCGGTGCATGAAGTCGAAGATGCCGTGTCCCCCCGGGTCGGTTCCCGTATTGAAGTTCGACCAGGCCACCGGGCTCTGGGGCGGTATGCTCGTCCGCAGCGGCCGGAAACCGCCGGCCGAGATCAGCCGGGCAAAAGCGGGCAGTTTTCCTTCCTTCAGCCATCTGTTGAGTAGCCGCGGGTCCAAGCCGTCGAACCCGAGGACGAGGACTTTGGTCCGGGTCTCCCGACGGCCCGAGCCCCGGAGGAAAGAAGGAAGGCTGCCTTCTGCAGCCAGCACAGATGTAGCGGCCAGGCCGCGCTTCAGGAATTCACGTCTATTCATGGCGCTCATTTTTTCCTTCCTTTAGCCTTTGGCGAAGCCTCGGCCGGCCGCTCAGGGCTCACGAGCGAACGGCCGTCCATGTGTCCCGGTACCGGCAGGCCGAAGAGCGTCAGCACGGTCGGAGCCACATCCATGATCGAGGGCAACCCAGGTTCGATCTTATGGCTGAAGAAAAAGACGCCCGGGACGTGTCTGGGGTCGATGCAGTGATCGCCGCTCCAGGCTTTCGTGTTGTCCTCGAAGACGGTGGAATCCACCTTTCCTGTCACCGCTTCCCAAGAGGCCCGGAAGCCCTGGTTATAACCGATGATGAGGTCGGGTGCGTTCTCTGCGTACGGCCCGGAATAAACTTTGTCGCGGTCATAGGCCTCGGTGATGGCGATGTCGCCGGCGGCCTCGTCCCGAAGTCCGTTGAGGTTGCGCATGAGCTCGGCCTTGAGAGCGCGAGTTTCTTCCCCGGGCGGGACAATTCCGTTCGCCTCCCGTCCCTTCTGATTGATATACAGTCCGCCGAGGCCCAGAGCATAGGCTTTCGTCTTCTCCCATTCGACATCCCTGAACCATTCGTCGCTCGTCGTCTTTCCGTCTTTGAGCCTCAGGTAGCCATTGAGATAGAGCCAGGAGTTGAGGTTGACACCGCGGCGGAACGACTTGAAGCCATGGTCGGACATGACGATCAACGCGCTCCGCGGATCGAGCTTGGCCCTGACCCGGCCGATGAGGTCGTCCATCCGCCGATAGAGGTCCTCTATGACCTGGGAGCTCATCTCCGGCGAGGTGCTCCGGAACGCCGGATGCTCTTTGTCGAGGTACCTCCAGAACATGTGTTGGATGCTGTCGGTGGTCTCGAAGACGCAGACGACGGCTCCCTTTTTCGTCTTGGACAGCGCGTTGAAGAACATCGCCTCCCATTCCATGTGGTTGGAGTAGGTGAGCTCCAGGAAGGCCGCTTCCTTCAGGGCGCCTTCGTTCAGGGCCCAGGTGTCGTTGGCTTCGCCCAGCGTGATGAAGCTGCCGAGGAGCTTGCTCAGGTAGATCGAATAAATAAACGGGTGAGAGATGGGGAGAGCCGGCTTCTCGGGGTCGATGTTCAGGGGGGTCAGGTACATCTCGAAGTGGGGCTCGACCTGGGAGACCAGGAACCGGGCAATGGCCTTGACCTTCATCCCCAGCCCGGGCTTGAAGGTGATCTTGATCCAGGGGGAAAATTCACCGACCTTAAGACTGAAGCGCTGTCCCGAGACCTCGAATCTGACTTCGCCTTTTTTCTTGTCGATCTCGACCCTCAATGGCACTTTGATCTCTTCGGCTTTCTTGAGCAGCGAGTTTTCCGGGCCCGAGATATACGTCCGGACGCGGCCGTCGCGGACTTCAACCGGGATGACCACACCGCCCTCCCGCTTCTTATGCTTGACTTCATCCGTCGTGTAAAAGGCAAATGTCCCCTGACTGCCCTTGAGGTCGGGCGCGCACATCCCGGAGAGGAGATGGCCGGAGAACTTCTCGGGCGGGAAGGTGATCGGCACCCTCAACACGGTGCTGAAGATGCCGGCCTCTCCCAACGTTTTCCAGAAGGGCACGCTTTTTCTCATTCCCCTGATCTCGGGCTTGGACAGGGGCACGGCATACTTGCCGATGGAGATAACCCTTCTCGGACGGCCGATGTAAGCCGATGATAGGGAAGGCAGGTAGGTCTTCGGGTCGCGGCTGAGGAAGTCGAAGATGTTGTGCTTGGACGGCTCGGAGCCGGTCATGAAGGAAGACCAGGCCACCGGCGAGATGGCCGGAGTTGTCGTCTGGAGGCGCGCATAGGTTCCTTCCTTCTTGAGAAGGGAAAGATGGGGAAGCTTTCCCTCGGCCATGAACTTTTCAGCCAGAGTGGGCTCGAGCCCGTCGAGACCGATGATGGCTACCCTGTCGACGAGCGCGCCCTTGAGCGCCTTCCTCCCTTTAATC
>Ga0299915_10001619_pt1 | contig 16592 bp, 13 predicted proteins | sample RVTome_13_FD_200263 | JGI IMG/M metagenome (GOLD analysis project Ga0299915, IMG submission 200263) | Soil microbial communities from uranium-contaminated site in the Upper Colorado River Basin, Wyoming, United States - RVT92D227 (version 2) ... | reverse complement strand
AGGAATTATCGCGGTCTCTGCAGCATTGCAGAAAATCTTAATCCTGTTGAAATCATAACGCTGTAGGGAATCGAAACGGGCAACGATTTTAATGCTTCCGGAAGTGCTGATCAACGTTGAAGTAATGCCTGAAAGTCCCAGGGGGAAGTCAGGTTCCGGCTTTGTGCTTTTACAGGTTTGCCAGTTGCCTGAACTGGTGATCCACAAATTCGACGGGCTATTGGTTTGAGCAAGGCTATAAGGAAAGAAAAAACCGCGTGAGCCCAGTATGCCGGGATAAAACGACTGCAGTTCCTTCCGCACGTGATGCGTGTAAACATCGGCCTGGATATGCGATCCACCCATATGAACAATCTTAATCTGATTCTTCCCTGCTTTAATAAGGGTATCAAATTTGGCAAATAAATCCCGGTAACGCGGATTGTCGCTGATCAGCGTAAACTGATTGTCACCGTACCGTATAAAATCATACAGCGGGTGATCGGCAGGATAATCCGGAATCTGTGCACTGACAGCCTGAAGCGAAAAGACGATATATAGTAGAATTCTAATCCGCATTTTTTTCGAACCGATGATATTCAAATATAAAGGCATTATAGAACATTTGTGCAATGGTTTTTGCGCCACGCGGATTAAAATGTACAAAGTCGCCGGATGCCAGTGGCGGGTTGGCAAACACCCATGATGGCATTGAATTGTTTCCTCCCATGGCTTCATACAGGTCCCAGAAGGCTGCACCCGACTTAAAAGCGGCAGATTTGAGTGCGTCCCTCACTTTCTCCACGTTGGGATTGGTTACATAGTGATTTTTATCTTTAACCGACATATCCGCCACACCAATCACAATTATTGCTGCTCGCGGACAAAGCTTTTTAATTCTGTTCAGCTGGTTACCGAACCAGTTTTCATAGCCGGCATAACTGCTCAGACCGGAGGGAACAAAATTGCCACCAAATTGCAGTATAAAAAGTCTTACATTCAGCTCTTTATACATTTCTGCCAGCAGCTGTTCATCAAAAAGGGTGAAAAACAGTCCTGAACATCCGCGAAGCGGGATGTTATCCACCGCAATGCCTCTGGAGCCGTCGAGAGCAATGCCGTAGATTTCGGGACTTGATTGGCCCCTGAACTTAAGCATGAGATCTTTGGAGGGGCTGTCGAATTTCCAGTGTATGACTTTTAGCCGGCTGGCTGAAGGAAAGATATCGGCATCCGACAGCTTATCATCAAGATAGAGCTCATTCAGGAATGGTTCTTTATTGTGACTGTAAAAAACACGGCACTGGTTAAATTTTCGGGTATTCTGATAGGCGTAGGGCGACAAGCTGAACCTGATCCATGCCTCCGATGTATCGGGATAGGGAGAAAGGCCATGGGGAATGTAACTGCAAAAACTGGCCAGTGCTCCGTATCTGCGGTGTTTAATAGTAGTGTCAATTTTTCCGAAACCCGTGTATCTGTACCAGTTACCCGAATTATCCTGTTTCATAGAAAATCCGTATGGATAAAGCTGTGAGGCAGGTACCAGGCCTGCGCCTGATCCGCCGAACTTCAGCTGAAGCCTGTTGCGCAACAGGGAGGTTATACGGTCGTCCTCAATTTGAGAGTCGCCGTAATGTAAAATTCTGATCAGCTGTCCGGAGGAGGGGAGATTTTTGAGTGATCTGAAAAAGGGATAAAGAATTGTAGAATCGTTATAAGGATATTCAATCCGTGCAATGCTGTTTATCAGACTATCAGCATCTGCGCGCAAGGTATCCATTCGGGTCAGGTCACCCTGGACAAAAGCAGTTATAATGGAATCATTCAGGTATTTCTGCTGGTTGAGCAGATTACTGATGTCGGCATAATTAACAGGTTTTGATGTGAAAATATCTCTGGCTGCAAAGAAACGGAGCTGCAGGTTATCTGAGATTCTGATGCCGTTTTTGGGAAAAATAAGGGCACCTGCCGTGAGCAGGATGAAAACCGATAATAAAAACAGCAATATGCCTGAGGGTTTCATAAAGCTAACGGCTAACTGCTAATAATAATTTATACGGCAGATCATATAAAGCGTTTCAGGATTTGGGTTTAATTTTAAGTTGTTGTCCTGCCTTAATTTTGCTAACATCAGAGAGATTATTCAAAACTTTGATATCGGATTCTGTCACGCCCGGGTATTTTTTCATGATATCCCAAATGGTATCACCCTTTTTTACCGTATAAATAACATAATCACGGGCTGAAGATGCGACTGGCGCGGGGTTTTCTGTCTGGCTGGCGACGGTTTTGCCAATCCTTGCCTGTTTTTCTCTGAAGGATAGATTATTGATATCCTGGTATTTGCCAAGACTGCTCCGGGGCACATAGATGATTAGTTTTTGTCCCGATCGGATAGTATTGTAACGGATATTATTCCAGTAACGGATATCGGAGATGCGCACGTTGTACCACATTGAAATGAATCCCAGGTTATCGCCATCTTTTACGGAATAAATAAGTTTGGCATAGTTACCTGGAGGTGGTTCTCCGTTACCTCGTGCATCATAAGCAAGGGGAGTGGTAACAACTTTTTCCTTGGCAAGGTATACAGAATCCTTATAGTTATAAATATCCTGTTCAAAATCAATAAATTTTGCAGTTTGTTCAAGCGGTAGCCTGAGCGGCATGGGACCGGACTTTGCCGGAATAATATCGGTCCGATATTGGGGATTCATATCACGAAGCAGCTGTAAAGGAATCCCAAGCACCTCAGAAACCTGGGCAAGGTGGAGATTCCTGGTCACCATTATGGTATCGCTGGTAAGCGGGAAGCTCACCGGTACGGGTGTCAGGTTATGTTCCTTATAATAATTCATCACGTAGGTAGCTGCAATAAAAGCAGGAACATGTCCACGGGTTTCCCGGGGAAGATGGTAATAAATTTCCCAATAATCCCTTTTTCCTCCGGAGCGTCTGATGGCTTTATTCACGTTACCGGGCCCGCAATTATAGGCAGCAATCACCAGGATCCAGTCATTATAAATGGAATAGAGATCCTTTACGAATCTTGCAGCAGCACGGGTCGATTTCAAAGGATCACGACGTTCATCAACCAGGGAATTAACCGTGAGACCATAAAGCCGGCCGGTACCGTACATAAACTGCCACAATCCGACAGCCCTGGTCCGTGAATAAGCACGCGGATTCAGCGCTGATTCGATAATGGACATGTACTTTATTTCATTGGGGACGTCGTAAAAATCGAAGATTTCATCAAATATCGGGAAATAGTACTGCGACAATCCGAGCATAACCCCAACCGAACTTCTTTTTTGCCGGGTATATACTTCGATATAACGGCGCACGATGGGATTATAGGTAAGGCTTATAACAGTCGGGATTTTCTTAAGTCTTTCGATGATCACAGAATCCGGAAAATCAGGTATCAAGCTGTCAGAATCCATACTCCAGAATTCAGGATCGCTGGCGATAGACTGGCCAACATAGTAAAGATTCAGGAGGCTGTCGAGGTTCTCCTCAAAATTGAGATCGGTTACCGTGGTATCATCAATAATGGATGGGATGGTGTCATTTTGTTGCGAAACAGCTGTTATTTCAACTGCACATAGAAAAGCGACCAGAAATATTAAAGAGAAAAGTTTCTGCATGAGTTCAGATTTTCGCAAAAATAGTTAAAATCCTAAATTAATTCGGAAACCGACAGCTGCTGTCATCCCCGGGTTCTCTATGATGGCTGGTTCAAATCTCATGCTCAGGTCATCCGATACATCATAGTAGAAAAAGTGGGCATCAACCATGGCATCAACGATGTTGAGGAAATAGATCAGGCCTAATCCGAGCACACTTAAATCGCGGTAACGCCGGTAAAAGTCGCGGCCACGGGGGAGTATTTCATAATCATAGTAAATGCCGTCAATAAGTGCAGGTTCATCGGGAGATCCGTTCACATAAGCATCTCTGAATTTTTCATATTTCAGCTGATTATATCCCACGAAGTAGGCAAAGGCTCCTCCGGCGCCATAGATGATGGGCAGTTTCCAGTATTTTTTGTTGTAAACCTGTCCGAGTCCGGGAAGAACGGCTGAATAAAACACAGCTTTTCGGGGACTATGCTTGCGAACCGCAGGGACTACGGATGAAGTATCCTGTTCCTGTGCATTAGTTCTGTAAGTTACTGCCAAACACAATCCTGTCAGTAATATACAGGAGATGAGCAATCTGTTAATACCCGTAAGAATAATTGCGGATCTTTCAAACAATGATCTACCGGTTTATACTTTAAGCCGGTCAAATATACCGATAATTCTTTCGAGTTCATCATCAGACCGGAAGGGGATAACAATTTTCCCCTTGCCGTTCGTGCTGCGCAGAAACTGAATATTGGTGCTGAAAAACTCAGCCAGTTGAATTTTTAGTGCTTCGTAAGGTCTTGCCACTTCCTTTTGTTCGGGCTGTTCCCTGGTTTTTTTCACTAAATCAAGCTCCAGTTTTCGGGCAAGCTCTTCTGCTTTTCTGACCGAAAGATCCTTTTCGATTACCTGGTAAAAAAGCCTGAGCTGATCTTTGGGATCTTCGATGGAAACCAGGGAACGGGCGTGGCCCATGGTTATTTTATTGTCGCGGAGGCCGATTTGAATTTCAGCCGGTAGTTTAAGCAACCGGAGATAGTTGGTAACAGTGGCCCTTTTTTTGCCCACCCGGAGGCTAAGATCTTCCTGAGTGAGGTTACATTCCTCAACAAGCCGCTGATAACTAAGGGCTATATCCACTGCATTCAGATCTTCGCGCTGGATATTCTCCACAAGTGCCATCTCGAGCATTCCCTGGTCATTGGCAGAACGTACATAGGCAGGTATCCGGATCAATCCGGCAATACGGGCTGCCCTTAATCTTCGTTCACCTGTTATAAGCTGATACCGGTCATTTCCTGTTTCCCGGACAGTGATGGGCTGAATAACACCAATTTCTTTAATGGAGGAAGCCAGTTCTTCCATAGATTCCTGATCGAAAACCGATCTTGGCTGGAAGGGATTTGTTTCAACCAGATGTATATCGATCTCCGTTCCTCTTGATAAGGTCTTTACAACAACAACCTCACGATCTGCATCTTCGATAAGGGCGCCCAGACCTCTGCCAAGTACATTTCTTTTTGCCATAATTTCTACTCGATGGTTTTTTGATTTTCGGGAATCTTTGTCTCACCGTTTTTCTGCAACAATTCACGGGCAAGATTGAGATAATTCAAAGATCCTTTTGATTCAGCGTCATACATGATAACTGGTTTTCCAAAACTGGGTGCTTCGCTGATTTTTACGTTCCTTTGGATGATTGTGTCAAAAACCATTTGCTGGAAGTGACGTCTGACTTCTTCAACCACCTGGTTTGACAAACGCAATCTTGAATCGTACATCGTAAGCACAAAGCCTTCTATTTCAAGTTCGGGATTCAGCCGGCTCTGAATGATTTTAATAGTATTGAGCAGCTTACCAAGTCCTTCCAGGGCAAAATACTCACATTGTACAGGAATCATAATGGAATCGGCAGCAGTAAGTGAGTTTACGGTAATCAAACCCAGCGATGGTGAACAATCAATCAGCATGTAATCGTATTTCTTTTCTATCTTGTCAATAACCGCCTTCAGCATTCTTTCCCGGTTTGGCATATTCAGCATTTCAATTTCGGCACCCACCAGATCAATATGAGAAGGCAAAAGATCAAGTCCTTCAATTTCACTGTTTAAAATGATATCATTTGGATTAACCTCATCAATAAGACATTCGTAGATACTGGTTTTTATATTCTTTACATCAAACCCCGAACCGGAAGTGGCATTTGCCTGCGGATCAGCGTCAATCATAAGGATCTTTTTTTCCAGAACCGCCAAACTTGCCGCCAGGTTAATGGTTGTAGTGGTTTTACCAACCCCTCCTTTTTGGTTTGCAATAGCTATTATTTTCCCCATCAATTAAGTCTTAGCATTTTCAATAAAAACAGCTCCATGAGCGGGTTCAAAAATACAATTTATAAATTCATGGAATTTTTATTTAATTCTTCCTTTTGTAAACAATAATTTTTCATTTATGAACAAGTTATTAACATAAGCGGCTAGGCAGCTGACTGTTAATAAACTAACATTATCTGCAGATATTCAACATCTTATATATTAACTATTGCCGGATGACAAGTGGTTAACAGTGTGGTAAACCTGCAGCATTCAGTGAATGTACCATCAAAGTGAAGGGATCAGTTCTATTTCAAATAAAACAGGCCAGTTTTTCCCCGTTACATACAAATGTCCGGTTTGCGGATTATAGGCAATGCCATTCAGCACTCTTCCATAATCGCCCTTGAATCCGGCAGGCATCAGATCCTCGAGCCCGGCTTTGCCAAGAACTTTACCGGTTAACGGATCAATTATTACGATATAGCTTTCCCCGTAAACATTTGCGAGTATCTTGCCTTTGATAAACTCTATTTCATTAAGTGACGGGATCATTCCTTTATTGTCAAACACTTCAACCCTGTCTGTTTGCGTAAAAAACTCCGGTTCAATAATAAAAAGCTGTGCCGAACCATCGCTCATAATCAGATGCTGACCGTCTGATGTAAGGCCCCATCCTTCCTTGATCTGATAATCAAAGCTCCTGATCTGGCTGAGTGTTTTCTTATCATAGATAAATCCAACCTGAGATTTATAGGTGATCTGGTAAATCTGGTCATTATAAAGTGCAATGCCTTCTCCGAAATATTGTGTTGGAAGATTAACCATTTTCATAGGTTTACCGGTGGCGATATCTACAATCCGCAGCGAAGATTTACCTTCCAGTCCTGTACTTTCATATAAGAACCCGTCACTGTAAACAAGGCCCTGTGTATAGGCCTGGTCATCATGTGGAAATTTCCTGATTATCCGGTAACTGTATTTTTTGGGAGTGATATCCGACAAAAGAACCAGTGATACGTTATGGGAATCTGTCAGGCTGTCATTATAATAAAATACAATGCGGAGAGTGACCTGACCGACCCGGCTTTCCGCTGTTGGCCAGTGGATTTCATTTTGTCCGTTCTGGTAAGTAACGGGTTTCTCCTTCCCGGGGAAAACAACAACTGAGTCAAGGTGGATATCAGGATTTAGTCTGGTGAATTTAACTGCAACAGAATCACCGCAGGTTAAAACTGTATTGGATTTTGGTGTAAGCAGATTAATAACTGCCGGCCTGCCCTTACCGGGAAGATCTGTGGATAGCTGTGGTGCGTTTTTACGACAACAGCTTAAAAGAAATACCAGACCAACATTAAGTAGTAGTAAAGCAGTTATGTTGTTCACCGATTTCATCCGGCAGATTGATTCAGGGATTTACTGAAAAAGCTTTTTCAGTCTGCTGCCCACTCTTGTATTGCCCTTGGCCAGGTTACTTAGTTCATTATATTCTGAGTCGGCATAATCGGGATTAAGCATTTGCCAGATTTCACTCCAGCCCGGAAAGCCACCAACATTCCTGTCATCAATGAAAATGTCGGCATCAATTTTCCGGCTTACAATCTCCAGGTCGTAAACTTCTTCGGGAAAACTTTTATTAACAGCATAAAACTCGATGCCTTTTTTATGGCAATAATCTATTGCTTCATCCAATTCCTTGCCATGCCTGAAAGTCCAGAGAATCAACTGATGTCCTAGTTTTTGCAATTGTTTAAGCGTTTCGAATGCAAAAAGTTTTTCTTCACCTATCTGCGGATAACGATGTTCCACAATTGTTCCGTCAAAGTCTATGGCTATTTTCATAGTACTGCTTCACGTGTAGTTAAAAGTGCGAAAGACACAAAAATATACATTTAAATTAAAATCAGATTACATTTGCATATGAGTTATAAATATTTTCTGGCAACGAATCTGAAATCCACAACAATTACCAATAAATGAACCAGTTTAATAAAGGATTACCCAGCTTATTTACATCCCTGGGATTGATTTCAGGATGCATATCCATCGTTTTTTCCGTTTCACACAAGGATCTGACAATAGCCGGTTATTTCATTCTTGTTGCTGCTGTTTTTGATTTTATCGACGGTATGGTTGCACGTGTTCTCAACAGCAGCACATCATTTGGCAAACAACTTGATTCATTGGCTGATGTGGTAAGTTTTGGGGTTGCCCCGGCCATGATCCTTTGTCAGCTTATGCATGTGTCAATTGCAGGTACTTCTTCCGATTTTGATTATATAAATCCAACGCCGGGGCAGTCTGTAATCCTCTACAGTTCTTTTCTGGTAGCGGTTTTTTCTGCTTTGCGGCTGGCAAAATTCAATCTCGACCCGGGTCAGGAAAAGAGTTTCATCGGGCTGCCCACTCCTGCCAATGCCATTCTGATTTCCGCCGTGGGTTTTATGGCCGAGAGCAATCACGGGCTTAATTTTTCCCATATCATATTCAACCGCTTTTTCCTTTTGGCAGTAATCTTATTATCGTGTTATCTGCTGATTTCAAATATCCGGATGTTCTCCCTGAAGTTTTCCTCTCTTGGAATTCAGAAAAACCTCATTCGCTATCTATTTCTCCTTTTCTCAGCTTGTTTGATCCTGTTTTACGGATTTCCGGGTCTGGGCCCCGTTATAATACTCTATATAATTATGTCGGTTATAAATAACCGGTTTGTTAAAGCAAATTAGTGTTTCCGGCTGACTTTTTCCTGGTTTTTCTCAAAGAGTTTTAAGGTTATTCTCACGGCGAACCAGCTAAGTAGAATAACTACAGGCCAAATCAATAACATTAGAATGGATGAAATATACATATTCATTTTTTTTCCGGTTAATAAATATGTGATTCCCGCCCGATTTCCGCTGAAGTGATCTTATCACGGTTAATCGATCTCCAGGCATAAAATATGTAGGCAAAAACTAAAGGAATCAGAAGCGACACATAACTCATGGCGATGAGTGTATATCTGCTTGATGAACTGTTTGAAATGGTAAGAGAACTTTGTAAATCATAAGATGAGGGATAATAAGCAGTATGATTGTATCCGGCGAGTGAGAACAAACAAAACACGACCAGTATGGTTCCGGTGCCGGAAAGCCAGATCCCTTTTGAGTACCCGGCTGTTATTAACGATCTGACGATCCCGAATAATACCATCAGGATGCCGGACAAAAACATGACTGCAATCCAGGGCAGTTCTATCATGTTGTGCATGTATTTATAATTTTCGAAATACACATTACCTGACAGCGGATTAACGGCAAATCCCTTACGGGTAAATAATAGAGCCAGAAAGACAAGAAATACCAGCAGGAAAGGTACCGTATTGTAAATCAGGGATTTCTTTGCCCTCGTCTGAATAATATCGTGGTCAACATTATTCATAAAATACAGAATACCCAGGATGCGTGCCAGAAAAAACACTGACAGTCCCAGGCATAAATTCTGTATATTGATGGCAGCCTCGAGACCCCTGTACGGACTTTCCCACCTGGAGATCACGGGGTCGACGGGATTTGTAATATGGCTGAAATTAACACTAAAGGCTGATCCCGTGAAAAAAGTGGAAACAGCCGCACCCAGCAGGATTGTGCCCAGTGCACCATTGATGAAAAGGAAGGCTTCATAGGTCCCCTGGCCAAAAACATTGGCGGGTTTTGACCTGTACTCATATGCCACAGCCTGTATTACAAAACAGAAAAGTATGATCATCCACACCCAATAGGCACCTCCAAAGCTTGTGGAATAAAATAAAGGAAATGATGCAAAGAATGCTCCTCCAAAAGTCACCAACGTTGTAAAAGTAAATTCCCACTTTCTTCCCAGTGAATTCACCAGGAGGGTTCGTTCGGCTTCGTTTTTCCCCAGCGTATATATCAGGGTTTGTCCGCCCTGCACGAACAACAAAAACACAAGCAGTGCGCCCAGCAGCGAAATTATAGCCCACCAGTACTGCTGCAATGCAAGATATGACAGTGATTCAAACATTCATGCGTACTCCCTATCTAGGTCCGATTTTAATTTGTTTAAACATAATGCTCAGTTCGGCAATCAGCAAGGCTGTAAACAACAAAGCAAACAGGATAAAAGTAATCTGCACTGATGAAGTATTGATATGTGATACTGCAGCCATTGTGGGTAGCAGGTCTTGTATTACCCAGGGCTGCCTTCCCATTTCAGCCAGCACCCATCCTGCCTGTGAAGCTATATAGGCAAGGGGGATTGTGAACAGGCACATCCGCAGCAGGAATTTCTTTTCTTCAAGTTTATTTTTGAACAGGTTAAACAAAACCAGTGACATTAAAATAAGAAAGTAAAAACCAAGTCCCACCATAATATGAAAACTGTAAAAGGCTATCGGTACATTGGGAATAACACTTTCAGGGTCATTCAGAAATCCATATCCGAAGTACCGGAAGTAGTTGTCTTTAAATTCCTTGCTGTCAAACCTGGCTTTAAGCTGATTATAGGTTATCGTGTCGTGTTTATCCCGTGCAGTTTTAAGCATGGCAAGCGATTCACGTGCAAACCTGCCCCTATCGATCTTTTCGGCTACTGACATTATACCGTATTTATCATTGCCATCGACGAGGTCATTGATTCCCGGTACAAAGGCATCAAATTTTCCATAAGCCATATAGGAAAGAAAGTTCGGGATTTCTATGTGCATAGTAAAATCCTTAACGTTTCTTGAGTTGGTATCTCCCGGCGCGGTTGTCATTATTCCAATGGCAACGAGTCCTGCCCCCTCCTGTCCATTATATAATCCTTCAAGAGCCGCGAACTTCATGGGCTGGGTGTGAACAATCTGCCGGGTGGAACTGTCACCTGTATGAATCAGCATAAGTGATGATATTAATCCAAACACAGCAGCGACCAATATGCTGCGTTTGGCAAAGTAGGCTTCCCTTTTCTTCAGTAAAAACCATGAACTGACACCAATGACAAAGATAGCGGCCAGAACATAGCCCGAGGTTATGGTATGCAGAAATTTGCTGACAGCAACCGGCGAAAGAAATACCTCCCAGAAATTCAGCATTTCATTACGGGCGGTATCCGGATTAAAATGCATACCCACGGGCTTTTGCATCCAGGCATTGGCAACCAGTATCCATAAAGCCGACAGATTAGAACCAAAAGCCACCAGCCAGGTAGAAATCAAATGGGTTTTCTTGCTGACCTTATTCCATCCAAAAAACATGACCGCTATAAATGTGGATTCCAGGAAAAAAGCCATGATACCTTCAATGGCCAGCGGGGCTCCGAAAATATCCCCGACAAACCAGGAGTAATTGGACCAGTTGGTCCCGAATTCAAATTCAAGAATGATACCGGTGGCAACTCCTATGGCAAAATTTATACCAAATAGCGTCATCCAGAATTTGGTGATTCTTTTCCATTCTTCCTGGCCCGTCCGCACATACAGCGTTTCCATTATGGCGATGATAAAGGATAATCCCAGCGTTAACGGAACAAAAATCCAGTGGTACATTGCTGTAAGAGCAAATTGTCCACGCGACCAGTTAATTAATGACAAGTCGATGTTCTCAAACATGATTACCGGGGTTTTGAAAGCTGTTCAATTACATAATTACCTCTATCCTTATCGTTGCTGAAATTTACTTTTAAGATATCCGGGAAAAAGAATATCTTCAGGATGAAGAATATGATGAAAAGTTTAATCAGAATAATTATCCATAGCTTTTTTCCTACCGTCATGGAACGGAAGCCATCGTAGTAAAAATAAAACACCCTATGGAAAATATTCCGCTTCAATAAAGACAGCTATTTTATACGTAAAGATAAAAATTTAAGCCAAAAAACCGGATTATTGCTGGCAAAATCAAATCTCTTTAATAATTCGTTAACCTGAATAAAACTTTTTTTTTATAACTTCGTAACCAAATAAAAAATTTAGCCTGCTTATGAAAAAGTTTATTGCTTACACCGCAGCCGTATTGTTTGTGGGAGTGTTGACCCTTTCTGTCCTGGCTTTTACCGATGATGATCCTAAAAAACAAAAGACGGAAACAGCCTCTACCGAACAGTGTGATCAGCATAAAGAAACTGCCACGGGAACAACAGAAACAAAGTCGTGCTGTAAAAAATCAGGTGATGAGGCATCAACCGGAAGTCAGAAATCTGCCGAATGCGAACATCATGATGATAAAACTGCTGATGAGAAATAACACAGAAAGCGAATAAGAAATAATCGCAGTAGAGACGCAAGATTTTGCGTCTCTACTTTTTTTGTAATGAAATAATGAAAGATAACAAGGTTTTACATATTACGAAAGATGTTTGTTGGATAGGGATTTTGGACAGGAGTATTGTCACTTTTGATATTGTAATGGAGACGAAGGAAGGTACTACCTATAATTCCTATTTCATTGATGCAGGTAAGAAAGTTATTTCGAAATCGTGAGTTTGCTGATACCGATCAGTTGATCATTGTTCACCAGCCTTACCAGGTAAATCCCATTCGGATAACTGTCCACCGGAATTACCGCTCTGCTGGTTCCTTGGCTTATGTGATTCACATTCAACAACCTGCCAATATTGTTATACAGCTCAACGGTGATGTCTTCCCGTGTCTCTTCGCTGAATTGTATATATGCTTGCTGCGCTGCAGGGTTGGGGAATACGATAAACGATTTTGCCGGATCTGAACCAGGGAAATAATCATCAATACCCAAAGGGATACCTATTGTATCCAATGCAGCCTGGTAAACCTCATTGGTGGATTCATTCTGAATGAAGGCAACAACCCTTAATTCGTTGTAATTATAAACGTTCTGCAGGGGCCAGCTGTGTTTGATATCACGGTATTCACCCTCGTTCCACGACTGGTAAATGGTTGTTCCGGCCGCATCGGGAAGCATGGCCTTCACCACACTTTCAAAAGTTGTTTCGCCGTTATTGCCGGTCACACCGGTAATCACCCTTTCTATAATGGCAATATGCACAGTAAGCTCGGTGGTTGGTATATCCTCCATGGAGGTAATCTGTGCATCAACAATCAGGGAATTATCCCGGTAATTTGAATTCAGGTTGATATGGAACTTGCTGTCGATCAATGACTCCACCAGGGCTGTATTCTGATTGAGGGGCCTTGCATCATAATCAAACCTGTGCTGACTTTTTGATCCGCCGTTGAGAATGGTGTAGGGAACACCGGAGATACCGTAATAAAATGTCCTTGCATTGGAAACGGAAGGATTATGCTGATAAAAAGGATCCGCACCGGAAAATGAGGTATGGTATTGCAGGTCAATATAATTTAACTCATTGCCATTGACCATACTATTCAGCTGTGCATTAGCGGTTGCACAGTCGTTATCCGAGGCACTGGTAAAATGTTCCAGCAAAGCTGTCCGGTTACGTTGGCCTATCCAGAAATCATCGAAAGCTATGCCATCGGTGCCAACGGCATTCAGGTCGGACCCATAGGCAATCCTAAACTGTACTTTTGTTTTTCCTTTAAGCATATCAAGGGCATGACGTGCTTCGACCCAGTATGTGTCGTTATGAATTCCACCTTCATTTGACCAGCCAATAGGTGATCCTCCCGGATTTCCTGAAATGTTATAACTGTTGAACCAGTTGATCCCGTCATCGAGCTGGCCTATGAGCATCCAGGTTTTGCCACTGTCAGCGGTTGCCTGTATGTTTGCCCCGTCTCTTGTTGAGTTAAACAACCGCCAGATATCGAGCTTTAACATGGGCTTCTCGATGCCCGTGAAATCAAAACAAGGGCTGGTGACCCATGACTCTTCATGGGGTGCCGGGTAAGTGGGTATATAGGTATACCAGCACTTGGTGCCCGACGATGGTCCGGAGAATCCCTTGGGCGGATCGCCCAGTCGCCAGCTGTTGACCGTTACAGTGGGTGAGGTACCGCTTCGCCAGCTCAGGGGGCTGGCATCAAAATTTTCAGAATAATTCTCGCCTGCAAGGGGTATGGTTGGCCTCAGTCCGAACACCACACCTTCAGTATTATCCTTGCAACCGTAAGTATTCAGGATCTGCAGTTCAATATCATAATTACCGGCCTGCGGAAAGGTATGGGTAATGTCGCGGGTGGTATACGGAGTATAACCCGTAGCGGAATAAACCTTCCAGTAAAAACTGGTATCCGTAAGATTTCCGAAAGTCGAAACCGATGTATTGGTAAAGCTGATGGATTGTCCGGCCTGGTAACATTCACTCTCCCATTTGAAATCGGCCACGGGAGCCTTTCCTATACTAATTGTACTGGTGACGGAAAGCGGAGTTCCGTCAAAATAGGTATAGGTTATGGTGTAGTCGCCAATAGTGAGCAAGGCGGGGGAGACGGTGGCGGTATTGTTGCCATTGTCCACCAGGCCAGCTCCTCCGCTGATCGTGAAGGTTCCGATAACATGTACCAGGTTAACGCCAGTAACAGTAAAAGGATCGTCGTTCCGGCAGTATTTTGTCCGTCCGTCTTCAAACTCAATGGTGGCGCTTGCCTCAAGTACCCTGACGACTGCCGTATCGTAGCCATAGCAGGAACTCGGGGACGACCTGTACCGGTATACAATATTGTGTGTTCCCACGGGAGCCCAGTTGGGAATAAAATACCAGTTGGGTTCTGACAGTACAACTCCGGGCCCTGTAAAAGTACCACCGGAAGGCGTCCCTGTAAGCGGGACGGGTGTGGTTTGTGTTTTATTATAGGCAGGAGCAAGTCCTGAAATGGTTACATTGGGTGCTGGTGTGATGGTTAAAGTCGCGCTTCCCGAAACCGTCCCTTCGCAGTATTTGTCAAAAACCTCAACCAGCGTGTATGTACCGGCAAGGTTAACGGGAATAGTCCTCGGGGTTGACATAACATTGGGCACTTCAATTGCATCATCGGAGTTTCTCCTGTAGCTGAATTTCCATTCGGCTGTGCCGGTTAAGGTCACTGTGAGATTGGCTGATGAATGCTCACAAATGGTGGTGCTTCCTGAAATAAAGGCTGTAGGAGCACTATAGAACCTGACGATACCTTCACCTGAGGTTTTACCTGTGCACACGGCATCCTGAACGCGAGAAAGCGTATAGGTTCCGGTTTGTGTAACATTCAGTGTGTATTCAAAATCATGATCATCCGGACTACCAATATTATTTACCACCTTTGGATTGGTGCCATTTCTCCGGTATGTGATGCTCCACGGACCTGTGCCGGTAAGGGTTACCAGCAAATCAGCCGTTCCTCCCGGACAAATGCTGTCGATACCTGAGATTTCAGCTGTAGGTGAGGGCTTGTACGATACGGAAAGTGTACCTGTGCCGGTGGTGTCACCCGGGCAGCCATTGGCATCGGTAAGGGATCTGATCCTGTATAAAGATCTGTTATAGGGAGGAGTGGGAGGAAATACTCTTCCGCTGAAGGTAAATGGATCAGAGGTGACATTTGTATAAGTTGTGTCATTGATGGGCGTCTTATTTGGTCTCAGACGGCTTACCACAAAGGTCCATGGCTGGGTGCCCGCACTGAAATCCAATGATAGCTGGGCTGTACTGCTTCCGTCGTTGCAAATTTCATTCACTCCGGTAAAAGTCGCCGTTATTTTCGGATAAAGCTGCAAAACCACAGGAGTGCCGGATACCGTGGCAGGGTCTCCGTCTTTGTCCGTTACACTGAGCAGGGTATAGGTTCCGGGGATCTTAACATTAATGATATAAGGGGAACTGGCAATATTACTGATGGTAGTATCCTTATTCTGTGTACTGCCTGTCCGGCGCAGTGTTGCCGTATAGGGGTTCGCACCCCCGCTGATTGTTAAAGTGATTGGCATGGTTATACCTGTGCAGAAACTGGCACTTCCCGAGATATTAGCGCTGAATTCACCAATTGGCCCGATAATATTGCTCCATGTGGAATCACCGGGTGTGGAGCCGGTTTGGGCCACCGGTTTTACCTTAAACCAGATGTATTGTCCGGCATCATTGTTTTTGAGCCGGTAAGTGGATTCAGTGCCGACAGGTGTACCCGGGCTGGAAGGTGTAAATGCTGATGTTGCTTTGCGATACCATTGATAGATAGGTGTTCCCTGTGCATTGCCTTCCGTATCGAAATATGTAAAACTGCCGCTTACGGTTTGTCCCGGCTGTACGCCCGGAGCACTGATCTGGGCATTGCTGGCAGTTGGTGAATTGTTGATATACTTGAACGAACTTTTTACCGGTATTCCTGCCAGACCGTGCTCATCCACCGGTGTGACTTCAAAACATATATATTTGGCACCGTCGGCTTTCACGGGCCGGTAAGTAATGCCGGTGGCGCCTGTGATGGTAACAGCGCCACTGCCGGAGGAATTGGTGGCACGGTACCATTTATACTGGTGGGCACCCTGACCATCGCCATCGGGATCGGAAAAGGTGAACGATCCGGTATTGATGATCCCGATACGCTGGTCCGACGGGTTAATGTTAACATTAGAAGCTTCCGGAGGATCATTAACCGGTGTAATGGTAATGTTTACCGTGGCATTATTGCTGTAATTGGTTCCGTCGAAGGCCCTGTATGTGAAAGCATCGCTGGTGGGTTCCGAGCCATTGTGTATGTATGTAAAAGAACCATTGTTATTCAGGGTAAGCGTGCCGTTTAGCGGATCGGTTACCT
>Ga0299915_10001618_pt1 | contig 16601 bp, 20 predicted proteins | sample RVTome_13_FD_200263 | JGI IMG/M metagenome (GOLD analysis project Ga0299915, IMG submission 200263) | Soil microbial communities from uranium-contaminated site in the Upper Colorado River Basin, Wyoming, United States - RVT92D227 (version 2) ... | reverse complement strand
CACAGATCGACGTAGTGCTGGACAAGCACGTGGCGCCGAAGATCATCCTGCCGCCGGGCTACGTTGACAACGACGGGAAGGTTCGTTTCGACCAGATGGAAGCCATCATGTTGACACCCGGGGATCAGCCGCCCAGTTATCTGACGTGGGAGGGCCAACTACAGGCGGCCGGGGCCCAGTATGACCGGCTGCTGGACCTGCTGATGATCACGGCGGAGATTGCGCCCTCGGTGTTCGGGCTGGAAAAGTTCGGGCTGGCGGAGAGCGGGCGCGCCCTACGGCTGCGGCTGCTGCGCACGCTGGCCAAGATCAACCGGAAGCGCCTCTATTATGACGCGGGACTCAAGCGAGTCCTGTTGATCGCACAGATGCTCGATGCCACCAGGGGCGCCGGCAAGTACACGCCAGCCGAACCAACAATCGCGTGGGCGGATGGGCTCCCGGAGGACATGGTCGAGATGGCCGAGATCGAGGTCCAGCGCATGGCTGCGGGGAACAGTTCGGTCGAGTCCTCGATCAGGCGGATGGACGGCCCCGATGCGGTCGAGGCCGAGATGGACCGGATGGCGGAGGAGGCGGGCCAGGTGGCCGCGATTACAGGAGCGGCCGGGAGGCGCGGCCAATCGGCGGGGCCCGGCGAAGGCCAAGGGCAGTAGTGATGGGTCGCGTGTTCCACAGCGCGGTCTATGGGGCGATGAACAAGCGGCAGCGGCGCCGCCTGGGGATGGGCGGGTATCGCCGGGAGGAAGTCTGGGCGCGCATGGCGGCGGAAGAGACGAAGATGCGCGCAGCGGCGCTGGCGGCGGCTTATCGGCGGCTACCCTGGTGGCGGAGGGCCTTGATGCGGATGCGCCACTATTGCGCTAACCTCGTACGTCTTTTCGTGCGGTCTCTCACCGCGTGCGGGCGGCGGCTGATTGTTTTCACGCCCTTCAGGACCCCGAGAAGGGGGCCTTCAGGGTCCCTCTTCGAGGGGCACAGACCACGAGGAAACCCGTGAGGTTCGGCCTGTCCCATGCCTGCCTTTGTCTCCAACCGGCGCGTTGAAGAGTTCCGCCGAGCGTTCGACGGCGAGATCAACTCCCTGGCGGCAGTCTATCGCAACGCCGCCGCTGAGGCCCTCGATGTCTTGAGTCAGGCGGCTGCCACAGTGGCTTCGCGCCAGCGTGCGCTGGCGCTGCTGCGGCAGTATCAAGATATCCTCGGGGGACTGAACGACGAGGCGGCGCTCTGGATCCAACTCAACGTCCCGGCGGCCTACCAGATGGGGGTCGAATTTGGAGACCAGGGATTGCGCGGCGTACGAAAGGCAGCCGGGCGGGCGGGCATCAACCTGCGGCCAGAGGCACGCCGTGCGGTGGCGTTCCGGGAACGGGATGTCTTCTCGCGCGTGCACCAGGAAGCAGTCCAAGCAATCACCGCGGCGATGCTCGACCGGATGAATGCGGCAGTGTTGGAGATCGGGCGGCGCACGGACGATGTTTTCAGGCAGCAAGGGATCCTGGCGGTGGCCAAAGGCATCGCCGCCGGCAAGGGCCGCGTCGAGGTGAGCCGCGAGATCAAGGACCGGCTGATCGCGGCGGGGCAGCCAGTCTTCCGCGATCGGCTCAACCGCGTCTGGACCCTCGACCGTTATGCCGAAATGGTGGCGCGGACCACGACGCGGGAGGCGATGACGCAGGGGACGATCAACCGGCTGCGAGAAGAAGGGATCGTGTTGGCGCAGGTCTCGGCGCACAACGCGGCGGACTTCTGCATCTACCTAGAAAACGTGATTGTTTGCATCGAGGGGACGCATCCGGTCTATCCGGGCATCGAGGCAATCGGCGGCGGGCCGCCATTCCATCCTCAGTGTATACATTCGCTCAGGCCGTTCGTGGAGCGATTGGCGAGCCGCGAAGAGAAGCAGGAGGGCAAGATCGCGGCGGACCTGCTGCGGCCGGAAGGGAAGAGCAAGGAGCAGCACTTCGCGCTCTTGCAGCGGCGCTTCACGAAGGAATTCCCGCAGGAGGCGAGGGAAGAAGGCAAGCGGATTCGGGCCGAGGGCGCCCGGGCAGAGGCGCGGCGCGAGCGGGCGATCGCCCGGGCGGGGCAGAAATCTTCGTGATGGGGATTGACAGGCGGAGAAGTTGCGGTAGAATAGACGGGCAAGCCTGCGCTCGGCTGCAGGTTTTTCGGACCGGCCGAGATTGACAAGTGAATAAGCGCCTGCCGGCGTTGCGATGACGAGGCAGGCATCCCAAAACCTTATGCACTAGCGAAGGCAGTGGGATGCTCGCCTCTTTGTTTTTTCGGCAGGCACGCGGGAGATGGGCTCGCGGGAGGCCGACGATGGCGATCAAGATCGAGAACGGCACGATTTCGGGGAAGGCGTGGAGCGACGTTGACAAGGAGGCTCTCGGCAAGCGGCTTCAGGACGAGGGCAGCGAGGGCGCGATACGCGAGGCCTTCGCCTACGTGCCCGATCTCGAGAAGCGCAGCGAGTGGGGGGGGCCGCACCACGAGCTCAAGGGCGACACGCTGGTGGTCAACCGGAATGGCGTGCATGCACTGGCAGGCGTGCTATCCGGCGCGCGCGGCGGAGTGAAGTGGCCGCGGGCGGCGCGCGTTGCGGCGCTGGCGCACGTGCGCAAGCACTATCGCGCGATGGAGGAGGAGCCGCCGGAAGACATGTCGGCGGACTGAGGGGAGCAGCCAGGTGCGAATAAACAACAACCGCGTTTCAGATCTGCCCTGGGACGACGAGGCGACGTTCGAGACGGAGCAGGCGATGGCCGATGCCAGCGCCAGCGTGCTCGGGGAAGCGTACTGCTATGTGGGCGGCGACAATGTGCGTCTCGGTCTGCATCACGAGGTGGTGGACAACCAACTGCTCGTGAACCGCGAGGCGGTCTATAACGCGATGGGCGTTTTCGGACGCCGGCCAATGGCCGAGGGCGAGGAGCTGCAGCCGAGCCCGATGATGGGGATCAGGCGCGCCGATCGCATCAAGGCGATGGAGCACCTGCAGCGGCACATCGAGACGCTGCAGCAGCACTGATAGGGATTCGTTCCGCCCCCGCAAGAGCGGGGTCGGACTTGCCAGACGCCTCCGGCGGGCGGTGAATCGCCGGGAGACGCCGACGGGCGGTCAACCACGGGAGGAGACCAGGATTATGCCGAAGACACCAGAGGAACTCGAAGCCGAGCGCAAGGCGCAGGAAGCCGCAGACGAGGCCAAGCGACAAGCCGATGAGGAAGAGGCGAAACGCAAGGCGGATGCCGCGGCCGCACCCGCCGCTGCGGACAAGGGCGGCTTCAAGGTCACGCTGACGGATGCCCAACGCGCGGCGCTCCTCAGGGGCGAGCCGCTGGAGCTCAGCGATGAGCAGTACACCGGCGGCGTGCGCAAGGAGCTCGAGGAACAGAGGCGGCTGCGGCGGGCGGCTGAGAAGCAGCTCGCCGAGATCGCCAAGCAGCGCGAGGAGGAGGAGAAGAAAGCCCTCGTAGACCAGGAGAAGTTCAAGGACCTCTACGAGAAGGAGCAGGCGGCCCACCAGACGACGCAATCGCGGCGGAAGACCGACGCCATCAGGGCGGACTTCATGGTGGGTGCCACAAGGGCCGGAGTCGTGGACCCCGACCTCGCCTTGCTCGCTGCGAAGGCGCACCCCCTGTTCGAGAAGGTTGCGGTGGACGACGAGGGCGCGGTGACGGGCGTCAAGGAAGTCCTCGAGCAACTCGTCAAGGACAAACCCTTCCTGGTTTCCGGACAGCAAAGGCAGACGTTTGGAGGGCCGAGCAATCCCGCTACGACGGAGACGCCGGCCCCGAAGACGCTCGCCGAGGCCGGAGATCAGCTCGAAACCAGACTGAAGACCGGCCAAATCTAACGGCGGGCGGATGAGTCGGACTGCAGGGCTGCGCTGCCACCTGTGGACCGGCGGATCGAGGAGATTGAAATGGCAGCGACTTTGACCACGCTGGCGGAGCTGATCGTGAAGCTCTATGCCGGCCCCTGGGTGGACGCGCTCACGAAGGAGACGTTCCTGTTCACCCGACTCGCGGAGCGAGGCAACGTGAAGACCGGGAAAGGCAACGGGATCCGGTGGCCCGCGCGGTATGCGGGCAACGCACAGGTGGGTTCCTATGGCGATGGAGATGCGGCCGGCGGGGCGGGAAACCAGGCCGCGAAGGAAGCTTTCCTGGCCTGGAAGTTCAACAAGGCCGAGATCTCTATCACCGGACCGTCCCTGGCCGTTGGCGCGGCTGGCGGGATGGTAGTGGACCCGCTGCGGTTCGAACTGGACAACGGGTTGCTCGACATGCGCGACGCGATCAACACACAGATTATGACCGACGGCAGCGGCAACTCGGCGAAGGATATCACCGGCCTGCTGGCGGCCCTGGCGGACTCGGGGACCTATGCCGCACTCGACCGCAGCAGCTACACGTGGTGGAAAGCCTACGTGTCGGCGAACGGCGGCACGCCGCGGGCGCTCACCGAGGCGCTGATGCGCACGGTGAAGAAGACCGTCGAGGCGCGCGGCGGCGTCGTTACGGCGATCTACGCCGGCGCCGACCAGTGGTATGCATACGGGGATCTGCTGCGCGCCGAACGTCGGCAGCAGGACCCACGCACCCTGACGGGCGGCTACCAGGCGCTGGACTTCGAGGGCACGCCTCTCATCAAGGTGCCTGCGTACCCGACGGGCCGCATGGACTTCGTGGACGAGCGGCTGATCGAGTACCACATGCTGCCGGTGACGAGCGAGAATACCGTGATCGCCAGCCTGCGCAACGTAGTCGCGGTGCCGGGCGTGCCGGGATTCGGCATCCTGGTACTCGGGGCGACGAAGGACGCAGCGGACTTCTGGATCATCCACTACAGCCAGTTGGTAGTGCGCAACCCCTACAGGATGGGCGTCCTGAAGGATCTGTCCTAGCAAGGCCCCGCTAAGCACGGGGAAGGGAGACAGGCATGCCTATCAGTGATGCGAACGAGAAGAAGTTGAACGACATGTGTCCCACGGCCAAGTTGGTTGGCCTGGGCTCTGCGATACAGGACGTAGTCGGCGGGTTGCCGCCCGATGATACCGTCACCGCAGCGAAGCTGACCACGGATGCGGTCGAGACGGCGAAGATCAAGGATGCTAACGTCACGGCCGCAAAGCTCGCGACGGCCCTGCAGGCCCTCGTCCTCGGCGCAGCAACCGGCTACAAACTTGCGCGCGCCGAGACCAGCGTGACGGGCGCCACCGGCGGCGACGTGACTACGGGACTTACGACCGTCGTTGCGGTCGTCGGATCACTTGCAGAGGACGCGAGCGTCGACGGACTGTTTGTGACTGCGGCCCTGGGCGGAACCGCCGGCCACATCACTCTGAAGGTCTGGAAGCCAACGGCGACCGGCGACGTTACGCCGACCCTCGCGACCGTGGCCAAGAAGGTTGACTGGATCGCCATCGGCACATAGCCGCAAGCGATAGCGGGGACTGCGAGAGATCGGAGCCCTCGGAACATTTGAAAGGAGGCCATAGTGGGACCTGATGAGATCAAGGCGGTCGTAGAGGCCGGGCAAGGCGTTGACAAGCCAGGGGAACCTGCGACGGCCGCAACGCGGACTGCGAAGGCCGGGTCACCGCCGGCGGAAGGGACTGGAGCGCCGCCCAGCGAGACAACGCTGACCGGGATGATGGCACTGGCGGAGCCACAGCGCAGCAATGCTCTGGCGCAAGCGGTAGATTCCGGGCTCGTGGTCAATCTACGCAGCCGGTCCGAAGCCGAGGTCAGGCAGTCGTACGGCCAGCACGTGCTGGTCGTGACGCGCCAACCGAAGCCGTACACGGCGGCGCACGCGATCCACATGCTCTGGTATCGAGCAGCGGAGATCGAGGAAGTCGCGGGGTAGCCCTTGGCCACCATCATTGATGCGACCGTAGGAGGGGCGAACAGCAACTCCTACGTGACAACCGACGAGGCAACCGCATACTTCGCGCAGCGACTGCGATCGAGCGTGTGGACGGCTGCCAGCACGGATGACAAGGAGAAGGCGCTCATCATGGCCTGCCAGCACATCGAGACGGCGCGGCCGATGGTCGAGCGCGGGAGTGCGGGCACCTATGGGCCCTATGTCTCGACGCAGGCGCTCTCCTTCCCGCGAAAGGCGGACTGGGCGAGCGGGACAGGCTACGCGATCCCTGCGCCGGTGAAGCGGGCACAGTGCGAGGAGGCCCTGGCTTTGCTGGCCAGAGGCGCAGAGACGGAGCGCAGGCGCGCCCTGCAGGCGGACGGGGTCAGTTCGTTCTCAGTGGATGGGCTGAGCGAGTCCTACGCGTCTGCGGGCGCCCGGCATCCAATCGAGAGCGCGGAGGGCAGGGCGCTGATCGCGCCCTACCTGCGAAAGGGCGGCGTGATTGCGACTTCGGATCTCGCCCAGGGCGAATTCAGCCCGGGGAGCGAGATGTGATCGCGACCTACACGGCTCAGACCATCTGGCGCAAGCCGAAGACGGGCGTGGACGCCAACGGGCAGCCCGTCTTCGGGGCGGCGGTCCAGATGACGGCGCGCTGGCTGGAGAAGCGCCGGCTGGTGCGCAACGCCCAGGGCGAGCAGGTGATCTCGGAGGTCACCGTCTCGCTGGCGGGCGATGCGGCCGTTGTTGCAGGAGATCGGCTATCGGCCGACGGCACCGTCTATCACGACGTGATCGCATTCTCGGTGTCGCGCGGCTTGAGCGGCGCGCCCGAGTTGAAGCGGGCTTTCATCTGAGCAAGGAGGAAAGCGTGGACTGGAGATTGACCCTGATCAAGGGGCTGGTTATCGGAGGCCTGGTTACGCTCGGAGTATGGGCGGCCGACATCCATGCCGTTCAGGCCTGGTGGGTTGGCGGAGCGGTGCTGGCGATCGAGGCGGTGCGCGACCTGATCAAGGCGCGCTTCAGCAACTTCGTGCCGAAGGAGTGAAGGCGTGCCTCTTTTCGGACAGCGCGGCGTGGGGAAGTTCGGCCTGGTGATCACCGGCCTGAACGAACTGCGGCGCAAGATCCGCCCGGGCGGAGAGGTGGAGCGGAAGGTGCAGGCAGCCCTGGTCCGGGCGATGATCGAAAACACCGAGGACCTGCTGGGGCGCTCGATGCGCGATGCTCCTGTGAAGGAAGGGTTTCTGCGCGGGAGCGGCACGGCGGAGGTGCTGGTGAACGGCAAGCGGGTCAGCGGCCAGGACACGGGATCCGGCGAGGGCGCCCGGCGCGGCGTGGTGGGCGTCGTTGCCTTCAACATGCCGTATGCGCTGGTGCAACACGAGCGACTGGATTTCCACCACCCCAAGGGCGGAAAGGCGAAGTACCTCGAGGACAACCTGAAGCAGCGGGCTACGCTCTATGCCGACAACATGGGGCAGCACGTGGCGGGAGCGCTGGCATGACCCATTCGACAAGCTCAGGGCAAGCCCGTTCGACAAGCTCAGGGCAGGCCCGTTCGATCCGCCGGCTGGCGGACTCAGGGGTCATCCTGAACGGAGTTGAAGGATGAGCCTGCTCATGGACCAGTTGGCCGCCTATCTGCAGACCCAGGGCGAGGGCACGGTCGGGACGGACATCTTCAAGACGCACCGGCCGGCATCGCCTGTCGCCTGCCTGACTATCTACCCGACCGGCGGGTATCCGCCGGACCGCTACACGCTGCGGGAGAAGCCGACCGTGCAGGTGGTTGCGCGCGCGACTTCGCCCGACGCGGCGCAGCGGAAGGCATACAGCATCTACTCCAGGCTGCACGGCAAGCAGAACCTGGACCTGGGAGGCGGGATCGTGGCGCTGACGATCGAGGCGAGCGACAGCCCGGCTTACATCGGCGACGAGACGGCCGCAGATCAGACGGCGCACCTGGCCTCAGTGAACTTTGCATTCGACCTGCGGAGGCCGTCTTCGTAGGCGCGGTTTCGGAAAACTAAATAGCCCAAGCGAGAGCGGCCTGATCAGCCGTGGTCGTGAGACCAAGCCCTGACTCCGTTGCAACGGGCGGAGCCAGGGCTTTTCGTTTGGGCGACAACGAGGAGGAGAGAGATGTCAGCAATCACCAATGTGTACCCGTCCTACGCGAAGGCGGGGGACGCGGCCATCAAGATCATCGGGACGGGGTTCGTGGACACGCCCTCCCTGACCAAGGTCTATCACCGGTTGAAGGGCGCGACCCCGTGGGAGGCAGTGGACCCGGGCCGGGTGACCTTCGTCTCGGCGACCGAGTTGACCGTGGCGATCGACGCGGGCAACACGGATGGGTGGGACATGGGCCTCAACGACGTGGCCGTCTCGGACTATGGGGAGAGCACGCCGGACGGGTCCGTGATCGCGGCGCTGTTCTTCTACGGGGCGGGGACGTTCGATCCCGACGCGGTGATCAAGGGCGCGCTCGAAGAGCTGTACGTCCAGGGCCTGTTCATGGGCCACACGCACAGTTCGCTGGACCTCGACATGGGCACCGAGACGTCGGACATCGAGGTGGAGCAGTCGCTGCTGCCGGTGCGCACGATCAAGGTCGGCGAGAGCTTCACCATGAAGGTGGCGCTGGCCGAAGTGACCCTGGAGCACATCAAGGAGCTGTGGGGCATCTCAGCCTCCATCCAGGAACTGGTGGCGGGCCGGCGGCGGCTGACCTTCGGCGGCGACACGGCCATCATCGAGAAGGCGGTGATGCTGATCGTGCCGGGGAGGTCGGGCAAGAAGTTCGCGCTGACCTTCTACCGCTGCGCCGTACGCGCATCGGGGACGCTCTCGTGGAGCAAGGAAGACCAGGTTGACCTGCCGCTGGAGTTGACGATCCTGGCGGACACGAGCCGGGCGGTTGGCGACCAGGTCGGGCGCTGGGAAGAGTACACGGTCTAGCGGCCCTTCAACGCGTGATGATGCGGCGCCGATCTGTCGGGGTCGCAAGAGCGGGGCGGGGACGGAGAGGCGTTCCGTTGTTCCGCGGCAGCGCACAACGGCGTGCGCGCTCCGTCCCCGCTGACTAGAGGAGGATTGTTGTGGGACAGGACGAGAACATGGAGGGGCAGCAAGCCCGCGCTGAAGAGGCCGGGCGGCCGACTGCGGATGAGGCGCTGATTCCGAGCGAGAAGCGGTTCACGGTCGGTGAAAAGGAGATCGTGCTGAAGCCCTTCACGATCGGGATGCTCAAGCGGGTGAGCGATGACATCGGGGCGGTGAGCCAGGAGATCATGCAAAAGCACCCGGAGATTGACCTGGCCCGGCCGGAGATGCACCTGGGGCTGATAGTCCCGATCGTGGCCGAGTCAGTGAGCCGGATACTGGGCCGGCTCTTCGATATCGAACCGGCCTACCTGGACGAACACATGCCGCTGTACCAGGCCGTGGAGATCATCGCGGCTGCGGTCGAGGTGAACCGGCTGCCGCAGATGCGACGGGATTTCAGCCGGGCCCGCCAGATGGCGAAGGGCGTTCCGAAGATCGCCTAACGTTCGGTCTGGCGGGCGTGTACGACCTGCTGATGTCGGAGTGCGGGGTAAGTTGCCCGGAGGACATCACGGAGCGATGGACGCCGGCGCAGGTGGTGGTGGAGATAGAGGCAATCCACCGGCGGCGGGCGGCGCGCATGGCTGAGGAGACGCAGGCGATGTACGTGACGATGGCGGCGGCGCAGGGCGGCAAGAAGGCGTTCAGGGCCTACCGCGGGCTGGTGAAAGGGCTGCTGCGGGCAGCGGGACAGGCGCGGGAGACGACGGCCGAGGATATGGCGAGCGCACTTGGGCTGACGCAGGTGAAAAAGGACTAGCAGGGCGATGACCGTCGGCGAGGTGCGAGCGGAGATCGTAGGGAGCATCACGTCCTTCCGGGCTGCGCTGACGCAGGCGGACCGGCTGCTGCAGAACGCGGGCGCGTCGGCCATGCGGGCGGGCATGGCGCTGGGCGCACTGGGGACGGCGCTCGCGGGCGGGATGGGGATGGCGGTCAAGGCCTCGGTCGAGTTCGAGGCGCAGATGCGGAACGTGAACTCGATCCTGAAGATGAGCGAGCCGGCCTTCCGGGCGATGTCGGATGCGGTGCTGGAGATGGCGGGGCGCGTGGGGCAAGCGCCTGAGGTGCTGGCGCGGGGGCTCTATGATGTGGCCTCCGCCGGCTACAGCGGGGCGGAGGGGCTGCAGGTATTGGAGGCAGCCGCAAAGGCGGCTACGGCGGGCCTCTCCGATACATCCACTGCCAGCAAAGCGGTGATTGCCACCCTGAAGGCTTACGAACTGGGTGCCGACAAGGCGGACTATGTTTCCGATCTGCTCTTCAAGACGGTGGAGGTCGGCATCATCACCTTCGAAGAGCTCGCCCAAAACCTGGGCGATGTGGTCGGCATGGCTGCGACCGCCAAGGTGCCGCTGGAGGAGATGCTCGCAGCGATTGGCCAGATCACCCAGACGGTTTTTCCTGCGGAGACGTTCACGAGCCTGAATATGCTGCTGCGGTCAATCGTGGACCCGTCGGCGGAAGCGAAGAAAGCAGCAGCGGATCTGGGCCTCGAATGGAATGCGACCGCCCTTGCGTCGAAGGGTTTGCTGGCTATGGTCCAGGAACTTGCTCGCGTCATGAACCTATCTGCTGGCGATATCGAGGCCATGGGTGACAAGACCATGGGCGCGGCGGAGGCGGCGGATCTGATGGCTCGCAAGACGGGGGCGCAAATGGAAACCGTCACGAAGCTGGTGGGGGAGATGCGCGGTTTGCGGGGCATCTTCGCCTTGCTCACCGCGGGCGGCACCAACTTCGCGCGCATGATGGACGAATTCAAGGATGTGACGGGCGCGGCAGGAGCGGCCTTCGCCGAGCAGGGCAAGTCCTTCGCGGTGCAGTGGAAAAAAACATGGGCCACGGTCCAAGCCGTGATGATCCAGTTTGGCACGCTCCTACTGCCTGGTCTCAAGGCTGCCGGCGCGGCGCTGGCGTGGTTTGCGGGGTGGATGCGGGGGCTGCCTGGCCCCGTGAAAGCGGTGCTGGCCGCAGTGACTGGCCTGGCGGCTGGAATCTTCAGTCTGTCGGGCCTGGTCATCCTCTTCAATACCTATCTCAAGGCGACCGTCGTACTGGCGGCAAGCTGGGTAGTGGCGCTGGCGCGGGTCGCCGTGGCCTTTGTGGCGGGCTCGGCGACGATCCAGATGTCGCTGGTCGGCCTGCGGAAGGCCTTGCTCGAGGCGCGCGTGGCGGTTGAATTTTTCTTCATCTCGCTGGGACCAGTCTGGGGAATCGCGGCCCTGGTGGCTGCGATTGGGGCGGTCGTGGGAGGGCTGATCCTTTGGAAGCGCCACCAGGCGGAGGTGAACAAGCAGACGGCGGACTCCATCCAGTTGACGAAGGAGCAGACGGAGAAGCTCAAGACGATGCTGGCGGAGCTTGAGAAGATTCGAGCGGTGCGGGCAAGGGGGGCTGCTGCGGGCAAGCCGCCCGATGTGACCGGCCTGCAAAAGGAGCGCGACCTAAACAACGAGATCGCCGAGCAGTATCCGCTGTTGCTCGATTACTACGACCAGGCCGGGAACGCGCACCTGCTGATGGAGAAGGCGGTCAGGGCGCTGACGGCGGCTGAAAAGAAGCACCTGGAGGAAAGCAGGCGGTCGGCAGCCCAGGCAATGGCGGCTGCGGCGCAGCGGCGGTCAGAGCTCGCGGACCAGTTGGAACTGGTAACGGCGCTGCGCAAGGAATTCGAGGGCCTGCCAGCGGGCCGGCAGGAGACCCTCGCACTGCACTTCGGCCCTGGCATGACACCGGCCGAGTACCTGAAAGATTTGCAGCAGCGCGAGGCGGCCCTGGCGGTGAAGATACGGGAGGCGAGCGCGGAATACGAAAAGCAGGAGGCGGTGCTGAGGGTGCTGGGGAGGACGGCTGACAAGGTGGCGCGCGACCAGGCGGCGGCACAGGCAAAGGCGGCGGCGGCCGCAGCGCGAGCGACGCAGGAGCGCCTGGCGCAGATCGAGCAGGAGGCGGCGGCCTTGCGGCGGCTGGGGGCGACTGCCGCTGAGGTAACGCAGTGGGTGGCCATGCGGCGGCTGGTGGTGGCACAGCAGAACGCGGACGAGGTCCTCGGCATCTACTCGAAAGTATATGAAGCCGAGGGGAAGCAGCACAAGGCGCGGATCGCGCAGATTCAGGTCGAGGCAGATGAACTGCGGAAGAGGGCCACCGAGGCGAAGATGCCGGCACCGGAGGTGGGCGCCCTGGTGGCGCGGTTCGAGGCGGGAGAGTTGCGCAAGTTGGGAAAGGAGAGAGCCGACGAGGCAAAGCAGCATGCCGATGCCGCCCTGGCGGCTGAGGGGCAGCTGGCGGAGGGATTGAAGGGCTATGCGGGCCGGGTCGCGGGAGTGCGGGAGTACTACCACAATGTGCGGCTGCGGCAGATCCGCGACGAGGCCGACGAGATCAAGCGCAGCATGATCGAGGGGGGCAAGTGGACGGCGCAGGCGGAGATCGGGCTGCGGGAATTGGTGGCGCAGAGGACGGCTGAGCTCGCAAGGGATGAAGCCCGGGAGAAGGCGGAGGTCTTCGCCAAGAGCGCCGACGAGTTGATGAATAGTTGGGTGGCTCTCAACTCGGCAATGCGCGAGTCGGGGCGGATGCGGACTAGCGAATACCTGATGCAGTTGGCGATGCAGTTGGACATGATCCGGAAGATACACCAGGCGCAGGACCAGATGGGGCAGCCGCGCGGGATGCTGGAGAAGGAGCGGAGCCTGGCGCAGACGATCTACTCGGAGCGCCAGAGGATGATCGGGGAGCTGGGCAATGCGGAGAGGCGGCTAGCGGAGGAGCGGAAGCGCTGGGGGCAGGAGGAACTGGAGCAGCGCAAGCGAGTGCACGACGCCGAGCTCTCGATGATCTCGCTGCAATTCCAATATGAGCGCGACGTGCTGGAGGCGACGGGGAGGGGCGCTCCGGAGGCCCTGGCGCGGGTGGCCAGGGATGAATTGGCAGCGCTGCAGCAATACAGGCGGACGCAGATGCTGAGCGCGCAGGAGCGGCTGGAATCGCTGCAACGGGAGCGCGAATTGGCCCTGGAGTTGGGCCGGGCGCCGGGAGTGGAAGGCCGCGGCGCGGCGGGGATGCTGGAGGATATTTTCGTCGCGATGAAGCAAGCGCGCGAGGAGATGGCCCTGGAGGAGAGGCGGACGTTCGAGGCGCGGAAGCGGGAGGCGCGGGAGGAGATCGGGACGATCGAGCGGGAGCAGTTGACCCTGCGGGAGCAGATCATGCTGACGTCGCGGTACGTGGCGGATGCGGCGACGCGGGTCTTTTCAGAGATCCGCAACCAGTTGGAGGCGATCGGGCGGATGCAGTTGGCGCCGATCAGGCAGGTCGCCCTGGCGGGCGCGGGAGGCGGGCGCGTGGTGAACTTCCAGTTTTACATCAACGGCCAGCGGGTGACCGGCACCCCAAACTTGCAGGCGATGGCGCGGGCAGTCACGCCCTACGTGAAAGACTTCATCGCTGAAGATCTGGAACGGGAGCAGCGGTTTGGGAGGGAGTGACGCGATGGGCCTACCAGGGTTCGGACAGTCTTACCAGGGACCTTCGGAGGGATTCAAGGACGGCCAGGGATGGTCCCAATTCAGCCCGGGCGGCGCGTTGGGCCTCTGTGTTCGCCTGGACAAGCGTTTCGGCGGCGGTCTCCGAGCCCTTCCTGGCGCGGGGGATCTTGATTGGCCGGTCCAGGATGACGTGCCCTTGGTCATTGTAGGTATAGTTGAGTGCCCCTGCCTCCAGCGCCAAGCGATCTGTGAGGTCCTGCAGGCGGGTGTAGAAATCGCTGGCCACAACGCCTGCGGATGTCAAGGTGTCTCTGATTTCTACACTCATATGCCGGGCTTCTTCTCGCAGGACTTCGGGAGAACTCTCGCGCTCGGCGCGGCGCTTCTCCGCCAGGGCCTGCAGTTTCCGCTCGCGTCCGCTTTTTGCTTTCTCGCGCGCCTGGGCAACCATTTGCTGCGCCAGCCATATCTGTTCATCTGCGGCCCGCCACTCGGACTGCATGATCGCTTCTGCAGCGCTACCGCCGTCGTCGTAGATCTTGCTGTGCCAGGCCTCCCCAGCCGTGTGGTAGGCAGCCAAGGCTGTTTTCATCGCTATGGCGCTAACGATGTATTGGCCGCCGGCGGGTATCAATTCAAGCTCTGGCATCGGGGCCCCGTCTGGGCCTACCTGCTTGCGTTCCAGGCGGCTGACTGCAACCGTGCCATCAGCCAGCTTATCCTGGTACCTGGCGTAGGTGATGCCGGTAGCGACGAGAGCCTGGATGTCTTTCAGGGCGTCGAGGGCCGAGACAGCCGCGGCATCCTGCTGTTGCAGCGCGGCCCGGAATGCCGCGCTTTCGCGAGCTCGGATCAGGCCCCAAATGGCGGCCGTGGCGGCTACTGCCGTCGCCAGGAATACCGCGATCAAGAAGCGCAGGCGGTCCGGCTTTCTAGGCCGATTGATAGCCACAGTAGATCTCCCTTGTCGGTGGCTGCCAGCAAGAAGCGTGCCAGGGCGGCCCTCCAGAGCATTTATGCCATGAATTGAGGCTGAAACAGAGATGGCGAGCAGTTGCTATTTGAGCCTGCCGGACGATTCAGAGAAGACGTATCTGGACGAGGATCCGGAGTCGTACGACGACGGGCCGGCGGAGAGGCGGATGTCGTCAGAGGAGACGATCGGGGGAGGCCGGGTATGGCAGGACTTCGGGGCGGCGGATGTTGACCGGGCGATCCGGCTGCGGACGGGGTGGATGACCCAGGCGACGCTGGACCTGTTCAAGGCCAAGTTCGCCCTGGTCGCCCAGGCCTGGAAGTGGGCCGACCACAAGGGGCGGGTTTACCTGGTCGTGTTCCGTAGCATGAAGCCGGAACGGATCCGGGGCTACGAGGCCTACCGGGTCGAGATGAACCTCGACGTGGTCGAGGTGCTGACGTGATCCAGACTCTCAATCAGCGGCGTGAGGCAGCCGCCACAACGGCAGGCGGCGGGCGCGTGGGCGCGGGCGTGCGGCGGGCGGCCTGCAGGCCGATGCACAGGGCGGCGGGGCTCAGACCCGCGCAACCCAGGGCATCCTGGCGCAACATTTCTTGCCTCAAATGGGCGATTTCGGCCCACAGGGGCATTTCCGGGCTTCTGGGGCGATTTTGGGCGATGCGACCGCCGCAAGCTGGGCGATTGTGCGCGCAGATTGCGCCGAGCGGGAGGGCAGGATGAGGACCGAGCCGATAGCCGATGCCAAGAACGAGCGGGAGTGGCATAGGCTCTACAGGCGCTGGTTCCACCGCGTCCTTGCCCGGGCAGGCTGGAGGCTCTCGATCGTCGGGGATCCGCACCTCGATTCGATGGCCGAATACAGCGTCGTGGTCCCGCGGCGCGAGTTGATTCTGAAGTATCGCACGGACGTGGCGCCGGACCCTAAGATCGCCGCGCACGAGATCGGCCACGTGATGGTGGCCCACGTCCAGGTGTGGGCGGACCACATCATCGAGCAACTGCCGGCTGCGGTCCAGGATCTGGCGCGCAGGGGCATCAAGGACGCGCTCGAGGAGGCGGCAGAAGATATCGGGCTGGCGCTGGTCGAGGCCTACAAGGACGCGGATGCCGGCCCCTCCGTAGGGTCGGGCTCGGGACGCGGGGCCCAGGGAGGCAGAAGGAATGTCGAAGCAGGTCGCGCGATACGAAAGTGACGGGGTGACGCCGGCGCAGGCGTCGTACGACGAGGGGTCGGTGCTGGACGGGGCGGCGACGACTGGGCGGCGGCTGTGGTGGAAGAACGTCTCGACCGCCTCGGAGATCCTGGATAATTGCCGGTTCCGGCGCGTGCAGTTCGGGACCAACGACGGGCTCGACTTCCTCCAGATCGCCGACGACGTGCCGATCTCTGCGCCCGGGGCAGCGACGCTGAACCTGGCTGCGGGCTCCGAGCTCGAGGTCGGGACCTACAAATACGCGGTGACCTTCTACACGGCCAACGGCGAGACCGAGCCAGGCGTCGAGGCAGAGATCGTCACCACGAGCGGCAACGAACGGGTGCAACTATCGGCGATCCCGACGGGGCCGGCGGGGACGGTCGGCAGGAAGATCTACCGGACGGCGGTGGGCGGGGCGCAGAAGAAATTCGTCGCAGCGATCGCGGACAATACGACTACGAGCTATCTGGACCAGGTGCCGGACGCCAGCCTCGGAGCGAACTCGCCATCGCTCAACACATCGGGGTCGCCCGGCACCTGGGGGACCGCGAACATCACGGTGGGGGACATGGCGGTGGGCGAATACGCCGCCTGCTGGATGCGTTACAACGTGCCGGGAGGGACGACCCAGGTGGGCAACCCGCGCAAGGCATACGTCCAGCTGGAGGAGAGTTAGAGGCAGGGATGTACTGCGCCCGCCCCAGGGGCGGACGCTGACAAGTGAATAGATCGCCCAAGAGACCAGGGTGGCCACCCTGGGGCCGAAGGGCCGAGCCCAACAGACTCACGTGAGGGGTTTGTTGGGCTTTTCTTTTGGGCGGCGAGATCGAGAGGAGGACGGACATGGTAGCACAGGTGCAGGCGATGCAGTGGAAGTGCGTGACGACGCTGCGCAAGTACCGGGCGGACATCGCCGAGTACATCGC
>Ga0299915_10001617_pt1 | contig 16604 bp, 11 predicted proteins | sample RVTome_13_FD_200263 | JGI IMG/M metagenome (GOLD analysis project Ga0299915, IMG submission 200263) | Soil microbial communities from uranium-contaminated site in the Upper Colorado River Basin, Wyoming, United States - RVT92D227 (version 2) ... | reverse complement strand
TCACCAATCACGACGAGTTTCAGGCGACCTACGATCCAGCCCGGCTCGCCCGTGTCGAGAGCCGGACCGACCTCAGGCCGGCGTTTTACGGCCTTCTGGCCGAAGACCCGCAGGCCCGGGCCGTTATCGAGTACCCATTTGTCACGGCCTGGCCCGGCAACCCTTACCATATTTATCAGCGGCAGCACGGAAAGAGAGTCCTTGTCGGCCGCGACGAGCAGACCTATGTCGTCCAGGGATCTCCCATGATGCATCCCGACCTGCACTTGGCGAATTCCATCGACCTGACGGACCTCGAGACGGTTCGACAAAGCGGAGCTTCCCATATCCTGGTCCACAAAGACCTCCTGGCGGAGCTCCTCCGGCTCTGGAGTGACGAACCCGAGAGAAAGACCGCCTTAGAGGCGGTTGCCCGGGACCCCGAGCATACCAACCAGCGCTGGTATTATCGGCCGGCCCGCGAGAGCGCGGCGCGAATCCTGCCGGTGCTGGTCCGCCTTTTCGGGCCCCCCGTCCATGAGGACGGATGGACGGCGGCGTTCAAGGTCCGCTAGCACGCGGAAGAAAAAGCCGAACCCCGGCCCTGACTGGGGCCCGCGACGATGGAGTTCCCGACGTCAGTCCTTGGCGCCGCGCCCGTTCGCCCGGAGATAGGGTTTGAGGTACTTGGCCGTCGTCGAACGGCGGGAACGGGCCACCTGTTCGGGCGTCCCCTGGGCGACGACCTCTCCGCCCCCCTCCCCGCCCTCCGGTCCCAAGTCGATGACGTAGTCGGCGCCCTTGATAACGTCCAGGTTGTGCTCGATGACGATAACGGTGTGGCCCTCGTGGACGAGTCTCTGGAAGGCCCGCAGGAGAACGGAGACGTCGTTGGCGTGGAGCCCGATGGTCGGCTCGTCGAAAAGGTAGAGGATGCGCTCCTCGCGGTCATGGACGAGGCTGTAGGCCAGCTTGATGCGCTGCAGCTCGCCGCCCGAGAGGGTCGTCGTCGGCTGGCCGAGCCTCAGGTACCCGAGGCCGACCTCGACCAAGGGGAAGAGCTTGCGGACGATATCCTTCCGGTCGCCGAAGAAGAGACAGGCCTCGGTGACGCTCATCTGGAGAACTTCGTGGATGTTCTTGCCGTTGACGCGGATCTCGAGGATCTCCGGCCGGAAGCGCTCTCCCTTGCAGGCCTCGCAGGTCAGGACGACGTCGGAGAGGAACTGCATTTCGACGATCTGCTGCCCGGCCCCTTCGCACTCTTCGCAGCGGCCGCCGGCCGTATTGAAGGAGAAGTAGCCCGGTCGAAAGCCCATCAGCCGGGCCTCGCGAGTCTCGCTGAAGAGGTCGCGAATGCCGTCCATGGCCTTGGTGTAGGTGGCGGGGATGGAGCGGGGCGAGGTGCTGAGCGGCGACTGATCGACGAGGATGACCTTGCCGATGTCGTCGGCGCCGACGATCTCCCGGAAGCCGTTGCTGCTTTCCCCGGAGAGACCCCGGTAAAGGACGTCGTAGAGCAGGGTGCTCTTGCCCGAGCCGGAAACCCCCGTGACACAAGTGAAAACGCCGAGGGGGAACCGGATGTCCAGGTTCTTCAGGTTATGCTCGGTCGCGCCCCGGACCTCGAGGAATCCTGACGCCCGGCGGCGGCGGTCGGGGGTGGGGATCTCCTTCTCGCCCCGGATGTACTGAGCCGTGAGCGAGGCCGGGCTGGCCATGAACTCGGAGATCGGCCCGGCGAACATGACCTCGCCCCCCGCCTCTCCGGCCCTCGGCCCGAGGTCGATGACCTCGTCGGCGGCGCGGATGATCTCCGGGTCGTGCTCGACGACGACGACCGTGTTGCCGATCTCCTTGAGCGACCGCAGGATCTGGATCAGGCGCTGATTGTCGCGAGGGTGAAGTCCGATCGAGGGTTCGTCCAGGACGAACAGCGTCCCGACCAGAGAGGCGCTCAGGGCCGCGGCCAGGTTGATCCGCTGGGCCTCGCCGCCGCTCAACGTGAACGTCATCCGGTCGAGGGTGATGTAGTCGAGGCCGACTTCGAGGAGGAAACGAAGGCGATTGCGGATCTCGTGGACGAGCTTCTCGGCAACCTGCCGCTCATAGGGTGAGAGACGCAGGGCGCCGCAGAAGTCGTGGGCTTCGCGGACCGTCATCCGGACGAACTCGCCGATGGTCAGGCCCCCGAGCCGGATGCTCAGGGCCCGCGGATTGAGGCGCATCTTGCCGCAGGACGGACAGGGGACGTATTTGCGGTAGCGGCTGAGGAGAACCCGGACCTGGACCTTGTATTTCTTGCCCTGGAGGTAGTCGAAGAAGCCCTTGACCCCGTAGTAACCGTCCCCGCCGTCGATGACGAAGCGCTGCCACTCGGGCCTGAGGTCCTGGAAGGGGACCTTGGTCGGGATGCCGCGGCGCCGGGCTTCGCGCAGGAGCTCCTTCTGCAGGCCCTTAGAGAGGGGCTTGGTCCACGGTTCGACCGCCCCGCCCTCGAGGGTCTTGGTCCGGTCGGGGATGACCTTGTCCTCGTCGACGACGGCCAGGTCGCCAAAGCCGTGGCATTCGGGGCAGGCGCCTTGGGGGCTGTTGAAGGAGAGGAGGTTCGGGAAGGGGTCCTCGGCGGCCTGGCCGCAGACCCGGCACTCGAGTTTGTCGGAGAAGCGAAGCTCGCGGCCGTCCTCGACGCGGACCTTGGCCCGTCCACCGGCTTTCTTCATGGCCAGCTCGAGAGAGTCGGTCAGCCGTTCCCGTTCCTGGGGGTCGATGGTGAAGCGGTCGACCAGGACGTCGATCTCCCCGGCTTTCTTGAGGTCGACCTCGGCCAGCTCGACGACCCGCCCGTCGGCGACCGCGCGCGTGAACCCGTCCTTCTTGAGCAGGGCGACGCCCTTCTCCGCCGGCCAGGCGAAGCTGATGAGGACCTTCGTCCCGGCGCCCAGGCCGAGGAGGCCGTCGACCATCGTGTCCACCGTATCGCGCCGGACGGGCCGGCCGCAGCGGAGGCAGTGGACGGTGCCGATACGGGCATAGAGGACGCGGAGGAAGTCGTAGACCTCGGTGACCGTAGCCACCGTCGAGCGGGGGTTCTTGGTCGAGGCCTTCTGCTGGATGGCCACGGCCGGCGGGATCCCGTCGATCGTGTCCGCGTCGGGCTTGTCCATCCGCTCGAGGAACTGGCGGGCGTAGGCCGAGAGGGACTCGATGTAGCGGCGCTGGCCCTCGGCGTAGAGGGTATCAAAGGCCAGCGAGGACTTGCCGGAGCCGCTGACCCCGGTCACGACCACGAGGCGGTCGAGGGGGACGTCGAGGTCGATATTCTTGAGGTTGTGGACGCGCACTCCGCGCAGGATGATGCTATCGGTCGAGCCCATGGTCGTATCCGGAATCAATTATTATAGCACGGCCTGGAATGGAGCTGGAAGGGGCGGGACGCAGGGAACTCGATTTGGCTGTCGCGTCCCGGATTCTGTATAATTTCCCGGACATGAACCTCCTCCTGGTCCTCGGGATCGCCCTGGCCTTGGCCATGGACGCCTTCGCCGTTTCCCTGGGCCTGTCCTGCGCCCTCAAGGGGCTGACGGCGGCCCAGTCGCTCCGCCTGGCCCTGCATTTCGGCCTTTTTCAGTTCGGGATGCCCATCCTCGGCTGGTTCGCCGGGACGCGCGTCGTCGGCCTCATCGAGCGCGTCGACCATTGGGTGGCCGCCGGGCTCCTGGCCTTCGTCGGGGGCCGGATGATCTACGAGTCCCTCCATTTGAGCGAGGAAGAGAAGGCCGGCCGGCCCGACCAGACCCGCGGGAGACCCCTCCTCCTCCTGGCCGTGGCCACCAGCATCGACTCTCTGGCCGTGGGCCTGAGCCTCGGGGTCGTGGAGGTGCCGGTCCTCGTTCCGGCCCTGATCATCGGACTCGTCTGCTTCGTCGTGACCCTGGCCGGGGCCAAGCTCGGCCCGGTCGTCGGCCGGGTCCTCGGAAAGCGGGCCGAGCTCGCCGGCGGCTTGGTGCTTATCGGGATCGGCGTGCGGATCCTAGTCCAGCACCTCTCTAAAAATTGACCGAGGAGGAAGGAATGGACAGACGGAAATTCGTGGGACAGGCTGGCTGCGGGCTGGCCGCGTTCATGGCCGGGGCGGGATTCGCCGAGAGTCAAGAACAGCAGAAGGAGCAGCGGCCGGCGCCGCCGCCCCCGAAGAGGAAAGGCTACCAGATCGACCTCGAGATCTACGAGGCCCGCCCGGATTCGTGGTGCCACAAAAAGGGCGATAAATTCAAGTACCCGGCCGACTGGGGCAAGCTCTGTCCCTGGCTCAGGGCCAGTCTGAACGAATTCGTCCGCCTGCTCGAGAACGGCGTGACGCTGCCGTGGAGGTATGAAGGGACGCCCTACGAGAAGGTCATCGACCCGGAAGGCGTGACGACGGAATACGTGCGCTGCCCCGACCCGACCTCGAACCTCGTGGTCAAGATCACCCGGACACGCGTCGGCGCTTGACTTCGCCCGGCCGTCGCGGGCAGAATTGACAACCCTTGAACCCCTCACCCCGTATCACTACATACGAGGAGAAAGACCATGATCTCGAGGCTGTTCATCCATCCGTCCCTCGCCGCCGCCTTCATGTTGTCCGCCGTCTCTCTGACGTTCGCGGAACCCGCCGCCGGCTCGGCCTCGTCCCCGGGCCAGGAGCCGCCGGCCAAGTCCGCGCGGGTCGAGGGGGCCCGCTTCGACGTCAAGATGACCGCCTCGCGGATCAAGGTGGACGGGATCCTGGACGAGCCCGGCTGGCAGGCCGCTCCGGTCATCCCGCTGCCCTTCGAATGGACGCCCGGCGACAACATCCCCGCGCCCGTCAAGACAGAATGTCTGGTCACGTACGACCTCCACAACCTTTATGTGGGCTTCCGTTTGTTCGACCCGGAGCCGCGCAAGATCCGGGCCCATCTCATGGACCGCGACGACACGGACAGCCTCATCCTCGACGACCATATCTCCATCATGGTGGACGCCTTCAACGACGAGCGCCGGGGTTTCCAGTTCCGGGCCAACCCCCTGGGCGTCCAGGCCGACGCCATTTTCAGCGAGCTCGAAGGGTACGAGGACTTTTCCTGGGACGCGATCTGGGAGGCGGCCGGCCGCATCGAGGACTGGGGCTGGGCCCTCGAGATCGCCATCCCCCTCAACCAGCTGCGCTTCCGGAAAACGGACGGCCCGCAGACCTGGGGCTTCAGCGCCGAACGCTCCTGGCCGCGGGATGTCCGCCATCGCATCACGTCCCACGTCCGGTCCCGGAACGTCGCCTGCATCATCTGCCAATTCAACAAGCTCAGCGGGTTCGAGGGGATCGCACCGAGCCGCAGCATCGAGCTTGACCCCACGCTCACGGGCAGCCGCACGGACGCCATGGACATGGCCGAGTTTCCGTCGGGAAAGCTCCAGGCCGGCGAGGCGGATGTCGAACCGGGGATCACGGCTAAATGGGGCGTCACCCCGAATCTCATCCTCAACGCGACGGCCAACCCCGACTTCTCGCAGGTCGAGGCCGATGTCGCCCAGCTCGAGATCAACCGGCGCTTCGCCCTCTTTTATCCCGAAAAGCGGCCCTTCTTCCTCGAAGGGGCCGACTTCTTCCTCACGCCCGTCCAGGCCGTCTTCACGCGGACCGTGGCCGACCCGGCCTGGGGCACGAAACTCACGGGCAAGGTGGGACGGACGGCGCTCGGTTTCTTCGCCGCCCAGGACGAGGTGATGAACCTCGTCTTTCCTTCGAACCAGGGCTCGTTCTCCGATTCCTTCGACCAGCGCGTTTACGGCGGCGTCTTCCGGCTGCGTCAGGACGTCGGCCAGGCCTCGACCTTGGGTTTGCTTTACACCGGCCGCGGCGGCGAGGGCTACAACAACCATGTTGGCGGTTTCGACGGCTTTCTCCGTCTCGACGATAAGAACGCCGTCGCGTTCCAATATCTCCTTTCGGGAACGGAATACCCCTCGGACATCGCCGGGGCCTACGGCCAGAAAGAGGGCCGTTTCGGAGGAGCCGCCCTCAATGTCAATTTCCAGCACTTTTCCCGGTATTGGGTCATGCAGGCTGTTTATGAGGACCTCGGGGAGGGCTTCCGGGCCGACTATGGCTACCTGCCCAGGGTCGACACCAAGAACTTCGGCGCCATCGTTTTACGCCAGATCTGGGGGAAGCCGGGGAGCTGGTTCAACCTCATCCGGGTGGGAGCCATGGGCCAGGCCGTCTACGACCAGAGCGGAACCCTCACCGACCGCGGGCTGACGCTTAGAGGAATGTACCAGGGTCCGCTCGAGACCCAGGCCAATGTCTCCTGGAATATGACGCGCCTTCGCTACGCCGGGCAGGACTTCGATGCGGCCTACGCCGACTTCGATGCCCACATCAGGCCGTTCAGCGGCTCGGAGTTCGGGCTGCAGGGCATGGCCGGACGCTGGATCGATTTCGAGAACGCCCGGCTGGCCGACCTCATCTCGATCGAGCCTCGGGCGGCCCTTAACTTGGGCCGGCATCTCAACCTCGTCCTATCCCAAAGCTACGAACACCTTGGCCGCGAGGGACAGACGATCTACACCGCCAACTTGAGTCAGGCGAAACTCATCTATAATTTCAGCGTCCGCGCGTTCGTCCGGGGCATCATCCAGTACCGGGATTTCGAGCGGACGACGGACATGTACGGTTTCCCCGTCGAGCCCCGCACGAAGGGCCTCTTCACCCAATTCCTTTTTTCTTACAAGCTGAACCCGCGGACGGTCCTCTTCCTCGGGTATTCGGACAACCAGCTCGGCCTCGAGCATGTCGATATCACGCGCTACAACCGGACCTTTTTCTTGAAGATCGCCTACGCCTGGCAGCTCTGAGGCCGCCGGGCGCACGTCCTGTCCGGGGAAGACGAACTGGACTGCCTCAGCCGCTTTTTTCTTCGAGGGCGGGGCTTTATGCCAGCAGGCGGTGGGCTTCCCGGAGGCGGGCGCGAACGCTGACGCCGTAAGGGCAGGCGACCTCACAGCGGCCGCAATCCCGGCAGGCGGGGACGGTCCGGCCGTTCCCCAGCTCGGCGTAGAGGGCTCGCCCCCGCGCCGTTTTGCCGTAGCTTTCGTGGTAAGCCAGCGCCCGTTGGACGGCCGTCGTCGCGACCCGGGCCGGGCAGGATTCCTGACAGCGGCCGCAGAAGTGGCAGTAGTCGCGGCCGTTATCGCGAACGAACCGCCGGAGCGTCCTGCCTTCGGCGGCGGAGAGGGGCGATGTCGAGGCGGCGAGGTCCTCCTCCATCTGTTCCCGGGAGAGGATCTCGGTCACGGCCGCCGTCACACGGGAATCGGCCAGGACCCATTTCAGCATCGCCTGGTAAATCGAGGCCGTCCCCGTCCGATAGGCTTCGAGGTTCTGTCTCCGTCCCCCGACGCGAAGCGTTTTCATGGCGATGACGCCCACGTCGCGTCCGCGGGCGAAGTCCAGGAGACCGCGGAGGCCGCTCGTCCCCAGATAATCTTCGTAGGTCTTGACTTCTCGCTCGGGCTCCTGGATGTCGAAGACGTTGTAGCCGACCTGGACCACATCGTAGAGGCCGCTCGAAACGGCCTTGCGGACGACGGCGTCGTGGTTGGCGTGGCAGGACAGCCCGCGGAAACGCCAGACGCCCTCTTTCTTGAGTTTCTCGTAGGCGCCGAGGACCCGTTCGTCCTCGAGGACGTCGGGGTCCTCCGCGCCGTGGATGCCGAGAACGTCGATATAATCCGTCGCCAGGCGGGAAAGGCTGCCGCGGACAGAGGCGATGATCGTCGCCTCCGTGTCGCGCGGCTGGACATGGAACTTGGTCGAAACGAAGACCTTGTCGCGGCCAACTGCGGCGAACAGGCGTCCGATCAACCGCTCGCTGTTCCCGTTATCGTAGTTGTGGGATGTATCGATGTAGTTGACGCCGCGGTCGAAGAGCTCCCGGAGGAGGGTGGGGTCGGGCAGTGGGCTTCCGCCCAAGGCGATTTCCGAGATGCTGAGGCCGGTCCGTCCGAGACGCCGATAGCCCAATCCGCCTTTGACGAAGCGTCCGGTTTGAAAAGCCGCCGCGGCCTCTCCGGGTACGGGCCGGAGAGACGTCGTAAAGCAGCCGGCGGCGCCTCCGGCGACCATTTTCAGGAAATCGCGGCGTTTTTGGATCCGGACCTTGGACATCTTTTCTCCCGGCCTCGGGGCGTTTCCACTCTAGACGACGGCCGGGAGTCCGTCAAGCCGCGCCGACTCCGAGACGCTGGCGTTCGCGAGGAAGAAGGGGACGCACTGCTTCAGCCGCCCGGCCGGCCGTTCGCGTCAGCGGATATAAAGATAGACGTTGTGGTCCTCGCCCTCTTCATCCTTGACGGTGGCGGACTCTTTCTCCCGGTCCTCCCACCCGTCGATGCGGTAGTTGTGGCAGACGACCCGCGTCCCGCGGCGCAGCTGCTGTATGAGCATGGGTCTTAGGAGCAGGTTGGACTCGGGGAGGAGATAGATCGTCACGACCGTGGCCGCGGAGATATCGGCCTTGGTGACGTCCTGGTTGATGAACTCCACGAATCCCGAGACACCGCCCGCCGAGGCGTTGAAGCGGGCCTCGCGGAGGAGGTCCTCGTCGAGGTCGATGCCGACGCCCCGCGCGCCGTACTTGCGGGCCGCCATGATGACGATCCGCCCGTCTCCGCAGCCGAGGTCGTAGACGGTGTCGCGGGACGTCACCTGGACCATTTCCAGCATCTTCTCGACGACGACCATGGGGGTCGGGACGAAGGGCGCCAGGTCGTAGACATCCTCCCGGCTGTGGGAGCCGATGTAGATCTCCACCAGCCCGTTCGTGTCGTAGCGGAAACAGTAGGGTTTGCCCGCGTCGAGCGAGTAGACCTGGTCCTCCGCGCCGTTGGAATATTGGATCTCGAGGTCGACCGGGGTCGGGAAACGGTCGATGGTCCCGGGCTGGATGGTCTTGATCAGGGGAGGGTCGTCCGAGTTCGGGACCCGGATCGTGTAGCCGATGGTCTTATCGGTCACGTTCCGGATGGCCGTTTCCAGGGTGAATGGCGAAGGCTTGAGCGCTTCCGTTGTCGCGGCCGGCGGCGGCTCCGCTTTCTTCGAGGTCAGGAGGAAGACGCAGCCCGCTCCGACGAGGAGGACAAGGAAGGCAATCTCGATGCGTTTTTTCATGGTGTCTCTGCCGACCATTTTATGCGAACTGAAGCCTGGCGGCAACATCGACATCCGCCGGCAGCTCCGCCGTAGGCCCCCCGACTGGACGGGGGCCGATTCCGCTTTACTCCGGCCGGGCGCTGTCCTATACTACGGCCTTTAGCGGTGATGATTATCGGGAGAGGAAAGAAGACGGTGATCCGACCTATAACCCGCATCCCGCGCGGGCTCTTACTCCTCGCCCTCGCCGGGGCGCTGAGCATGGCGGCGGGGCCTCTTTTCGGGGCCGAGATCTTCAAGCCCCTGCGGACCGCGGCTCCACCCCAGATCGACGGGAAGCTCGACGACCCCGTCTGGCGGGAGGCCCCGTCCGTCCGCGACTTCAAGACCTTCATTCCCGATTTCGGGAAGGACCTCTCGGAACGGACGGTCGGCTACATCGCTTATGACGCCGAGAACATCTACTTCGCTTTCAAGTGCTACGACCGCGAGCCGGAGAAGATCAAGGCCGCGGTTTCGGCCCGCGACACCATCCGGCCCGACGATTTCGTCTGCATCAACATCGATACCTTCAACGACCAGCAGTCGCTCTACGCCCTCTACGTCAATCCGCTGGGCATCCAGACGGATTCCCGCTTCGCCAGCGGACAAGAGGACTTCAGCGTCGACATCGTCTGGTATAGCGCCGGCCGCCTCGACCCGGACGGCTATTCCATCGAGATCTTGCTGCCCTTCAAGAGCATCCGCTACGCCGGGAAGGAGCGGGTCGAGATGTCGATCTTTTTCGAGCGCCGCATCAGCCGGCGCGCGGAGCACGGCTCCTATCCGCCCCTCGACCCCGCCCGCGGTTATTTCTTCTTGACCCAGATGATGCCCTTCGAACTGCAGGACATCAAGAACTATACGCTCCTCGAGGCGATCCCCGCCTTCACCTACAGCCAGAAATATGCACAGGAAGGCGGCGCTCTTCGCCGCGAGGACACGCTCCGGGACTTCAGCCTGACCGGGAAGTACGGGATCTCTTCCCAGCTCATCCTGGACGGGACCTGGAATCCCGACTTCAGCCAGGTCGAGGCCGACGCGGGCCAGGTCGACGTCAACCTCCGCTATGACCTTTATTTTCCGGAGAAGCGGCCGTTCTTCCTCGAGGGGAACGAGATGTTCCTCCTGGCGGGTTCGACCGCGGAAGATCCCCTGCAGTCGGTCGTTTATACGCGCCGCATCATCGACCCGCGGGCCGGATTCAAGCTCTCGGGGAAGCTCGGGCGGAGGGACACGCTGGCGTCGATCTTCGCTCTCGACGAATCTCCGTCGTTCGGGCTCGGCGCGGGGGCCGACGGCAAATATGCGGGCTTCGGCATCCTCCGTTATAAGCGGTCGCTCAGCGAGGACAGCTACCTGGGCGCGTTCCTGACCGACCGCGAATATACCGGCGATTTCAACCGCGTCGCGGGAGTGGACGGACAGGTCCGGCTGACGAAGTCGAGCATGCTCGGCTTTCATGGTTTCGGCTCCTGGACGAAGCGTCCGGAGTCTGCGGAGACGGCCGCGGGCTCCGCCCTGGGATTGGACTATCTCTACGATACGCGCAATCTCCAGGTCAACCTCGGATTCCACGACATTTCCCGGGACTTCGAAACCGACACGGGCTATCTCATGCGCAACGGCCTGGCCAGTTTTCGCGCTCTGGTCCAACCTCGCCTTTACCCGAAGAGCAAGGTCTTTCGGAAGCTCACGCCCCAGGTCTTCGCCACCGTTCTCCAGGACCTGCCGAGCGATTTGGTGGAAACGGAGGACGGGCTGGGTCTCTCCATCCTGCTGCCCGGCAGCACGAACGTGACGCTCCGGGGCGGCTACGCGACCGAGGTTTTCCTCAGCCGGCGCTTCGACATCAGCTACTGGTTCGCCCAGGTCACGAGCCAGGTAACCAAGGAATTCTATATCCTCTCCGCTTTCACCCGGGGAGGAGCGATCCGGTATACGGAGGACCCCTATCAGGGCTACGGGAGCCGCTCCAGGACGTCCATTATCTATCAACCCTCCGAGAAGTTCAGGACGACCTTCAGCTTGACCTACTCCGACCTCTATCGGAGCTCCACGGAGGAAAAAGTCTTCGATTACACCATTCTCCGCGGGCTCGTCTCCTACCAGGTCAATAAATACCTCTTTTTCCGCGGAATCGCCGAGTACAACACCTACCGGAAGAGCCTGCTCACCGATTTCCTGGCTTCTTTCACCTATATTCCGGGCACGGTCGTCCAACTTGGTTACGGCTCGCTCTACAACAAGCTGCGCTGGGAGGACGGGCTCTACCGCGAGGACGAGCGCTTTCTCGAAATGCAGCGCGGCCTCTTTTTCAAAGTTTCCTACCTCTGGCGGCTCTAGGCGTCGAAACGGCGTTTCCCCCGCCTCAAGAGCTTCCCTCCCGATGTGGGACGTTCGGTCAGGTTCCCGGCGTCCTTGCCTCTGCCGGGGTTTATCGCTATCTCTTTGAACATGGGGTTGTCCCTAAGCCTATTCGGATAGAGCGTTGGACTCCGGATCCAAAGGTCGGAGGTTCGAATCCTCTCAGGCACGCCGCGTTTTCCCCTGTTTTTTCCTCATGGCCATCAATTGCCGGCGGACAAGATCCGGGCCCACAAACCGTCATCAAAAGTGGACATAGGCGAGTCCTCTGGACGGACAGACACGATCGCTGATGCGACCCGGAGGCGGGTGGTCCTCGTCCTGGCAATGGATTGAAATACAATGAGTTGCAGGACGATTGAGCCTGGACCCTGTCCTTGGTACGGTTCTTGCTAGGTCTTCTTCTGGAGAGACGGGGTGAAAAGAGAAGAAGGAGCAGAAGCCATGAAAGCCAGACACCTCTGCTTATTCCTCCTGGCCGTTCTTTTGCTGGGCGCCGTTTCCTGCTATCGCCCATATGGATACCGGTTCTACCCTGACACCCCCCGGTTCGCTCCGACCCACCCGGCCGGCGTCGACCTTCTGCGGCGTGAGCCGCGCCGCGAGCATCTCCGTCTGGGCGAGGTCTGGATACGGCCCGACCCCCGCATGGACCGTTTCTACGTCGAGGGCGTCCTCCGGGAGAAAGCGGCCCGCATGGGCGCGGACGCCCTGGTCATCGTCGCCGACAAGTTTTTCCGCGACGGCGTCGTCTTTAACTACTGGCGGGGACCGAGGGCCGTCTACGACCGGCACATCGTCGGCATCGCTATCCGCTACATGCGTTAGGCGGAGTCCCGTTTTCGGACGACACCCCGCCCGTTCGTGTTTGTAAGGCCCGACTTACTTTTGCGGCCCCCGTTCCGCTTCCATCAGGGCTTTGAGGTCGATAGGCTTGACGTTGCCGATGCTCGACAACGGCTTCTCGAACTTCTTCTCGTCGCCGACGACCAGGATGATCATCTTGGCCGGGTCCATGTACCTTTTGGCGACTTCGAGGACGTCCTGCTTGGTGACCTTGCGGATGTTATCGATGTACGTATCGAAGTAGGTGTCCGCGAAGCCCTGGAGCTTCATGACCATGGCCTGGGCCATGATCTGGTTTCGCTGCTCGAAGCGGAAAACGAAGCTGTTGATGATGGAGTTCTTGGCCGTTTCGATCTCCTCGTCGCTGACGAGCTTCGTCTGGAGGTCCTGCACAATTTCCTTTATCAGGCCGAGGGCCTCGATGAGCTGCGCCGCCTTGAGCGGCGAGGCAACCTGGAAAGGCCCGCGATCGCGGCCGCCGAAAACGCCGCCGTAGATGCCGTAGGTTAGGCCGCGGTTCGAGCGGAGCTCCTTCATCAGCCGGGCCGTAAAGCCCCCGCCGCCGAAGATGTCGTTCAGGACGTCGAGCTTGTACTGGTCAGGGTTGTTGCGCCGGACTCCCAGGTGGCCTAGAAACACGTTGGCCTGCGGCGTGTCCTTGTAGGCGTAATAGATCGTCCCGTCGGCGCGCTCGGTCAGGGCCGCGGGCTCCGGCAGGTCGACTTTTTTCTTGGCCCAGTCTTTGAAGACCCGGTTGAGGAGCGCCTTGACCTGGTCGAGCGGGACGTCGCCCGCGACGCCGAGCATGAGGTTGTTCGGAGCGAAGAACCGTTTGTGGAAGGCGGCAAGGTCCTCGCGGGAGATGGCCTTGAGGGTCGTCGGCGTCGCCCGTCGTCCATAAGGCGTGTCCGCGCCGTAGAGCTTCTCATTGAACAGGAAGTTTCCGACCTGCATGGGCTGGTCCCAGCGCCGCCGCATGCTCTCCAGGCTCTGGTTGCGGGCCAGGTCGAGCTTGTCCTGCGGGAAGGCCGGGTTCATGACGAGGTCGGCATAGATCTCGAGAAGTTTCGCGAAATCCTTCTTCAGCGCGCTCCCGGTGACGGACATGTACTCGGAGCCGCCCGAGGCCTCGACCGTGGCCGAGATGAACTCGAGCTCCTCGTTGATCTTATCGCCCGGACGCGTCGTGGTCCCGCCCGTCCGGAGGACGGTCGCCGTGAGCGGCGCCAGGCCGACCTTTTCGGCGGGTTCGTACAGGCCTCCTCCACGGAAGTAGCCGAGAAGCCAGACGAGCGGGAGTTCGGTGTCCTGGAGATAATAAACCCGGATCCCATTCCCCAGCGTGAACGTGACCGGCTTCGGCATCTTGAACGAGAGGGCCGGCGGCTTGGGCAGGTCCCGCGGGTGCTTCTGGGCGAGGACCGGGAGGGTCAAGACGAGGAAGGCCGCAGCGAGGGCCGCGAACTTTTGAGCCGTTGTGGATTTCATAGTCGCTCTCCTTCCTCAGGACGCCTTGGCTTTCTTGACCAGGTAAGCCACGGTCCGGTTCTCCGGCGTCAGGTATGTCTTGGCGAAATCCATGATGTCGGCCGCCGTGACACTCGTGATGAGCTCCCGGTACTTGAGAAAGAGCTTCCAGTCGCCGAATAAGAGTTGGTAGCGAACGAGCGTCATCGCGATTCCGAAATTGGAGCCCATCGAGCGGATGTAGGAAGCCTCGATGTTGTTCTTGACCTTCTGGAGCTCGTGTTCGGTCACCGGTTCTGTCTTGGCCTTCTCGACATGCTCGAGGATGGCTTTCTCAACCTCCTCGAGGGTGTGCGGGAAGCGCGGGACGGCGTTAAAGGTAAAGAGGTTCGGATAGCGCGCACCGGGGGACGCCGCGCCGGCGTAGACCGACACGGCCAGCTGCTTGTCTTGGATGAGGTCCTTGTATATCCGCGACGTCCGGCCCGTCGTCAGGATGTAGGCCAGGACGCTCGCCGCGGCGTCCTCTTTCGAGGGGAAGGTCGGTTTGTGATAGCCCATCATGAGCAGAGGTTCGGCGTCGAATTCAAAGCGGACCCGGCGCTCGCCAAGCTGCTTGGGTTCTTCCGTCCGGAAGATAGGCGGATCCTCGCCGCGCGGAATGTCGCCGAAGTATTTCTCGACGAGCGGAATGGCCTTCTCCGGCACGACGTCACCGACGATGGCCAGGACACAATTATTCGGCGTGTAGTACTTCTGCTTGAAGACCTGGGCCTCCTCGAGAGTCACGGAGTTGATGTCCGAAGCCCAGCCGACGACGGGATTCTTGTAGGGGTGGGCGATGAACGCCGCCCCCATGAACATCTCGCCGAGGAGCCGGGTCGGCACGGCGTCGGTCGTCTGCTTGCGCTCCTCCTGGATGACGCTCCGTTCGGTGTAGAACTCGCGGAGGACCGTGTTCCGGATGCGCTCGGACTCCATCAAACAAAAGAGCTCGAACTGGTTGGCCGGCAGGCTGATGATGTACATCGTCTGGTCCGTGCCCGTCCCGGCATTGAGGCCGGTCCCCCCGGCGTTGCTGTAGACGAGGTCGATCTCGTCCTTGACGATGTACTGTTTCTGCTCCTGCTCGAGCTTGGTGAGTTCCGCCCGGAGCCAGGCGACTTTTTCTTTGTCGCCCTTCTCGCCCTTGGCGAGCTCGATGCTCCATTCGCGGCCGACCTGGGCGATCTTCTCGATAAGAACCTTTTCTTTCTCGTAGTCCCTGGTCCCGATGACGGGCGTGCCCTTGAAGGCCATGTGCTCGAAAAGGTGGGCGGTCCCGGTGATGCCGGGGACTTCATCCACCGACCCGACCTTGAACCCGTACATTGTGCTGAAGACCGGCGCGCCGTGGCGCTCGCCGAAGAGGACGGTCAGGCCGTTCTTCAGGGTATGGACGGTCACCTTCTCCTCCAGGCCCTGGCCCAGGAGCGGCGCCAGGCCGAAGAAGAAGGCGAGGGTCAATAAAAGACACCAATGCTTCATCCGTTTGGGCAACATGATGGCTACCTCCCCGACTGATATTGCGCCGCCCAACGACAAAAGTCAATTTCCGGCGGAGGGCTCGAGGAGAGAACCCTTCGCTCAAGTCAAAGAGGAGAGGTCGGATGCATAGCATCTGAGCGACGAGCTGGCCGAGACTCGCGATACGGTTCTCGTTGAGTTGGCGGCTGGTCACCAACTTGTCTCGGGACTCGGCAAGGTTCTTCTTCTTCGTCGAAACAACCTTTGCCACGGGCCGAGGGTAGCGATTTCCGTTCCCAATCCTCCTCGCGATGGCCCCCCAGTCTGTGGACGGGGATATCTGGCGGGACGGGGAGTCCCTATCCAGGGTCTCCCGGAGCTTCCGGTTGTATTCTTCGCGATTAGGAAAGGGAGGCGTTGTCATCATCACCCTTATGCGGCCCCAGCGACTGGCGCAGGGGTCTCCCTGATAATAGTTTGAATCTGACGTACTAAGGCCAGGACCTGCGAGGTCAGAACGCTTCTAAAGAAAGAGTCCGGAGCGCCCCTGGGGTGCCTGACGAGTCCTGTCAGGTAGGAATTATCCCGGAATTATGGTTCGGGAGCATGCGCTTTCAGACCCCTTGATGCCCGCTGGGGGCGACTTGCAGCCTTCCCCAATCTGAGCCTTCCCCTGGCGGCGTGCGGAGGCAGGACGCGCTGATTTTGGCACGATTCTTGGATTATCTTGAGTTTGTCCGAGAGGAGGTCTTCTATGCGCAGCTTCGAAGAATCCTTCAATCGATCGGGTTTCTCTCGATTCCTCAACAATCCGGCGGGCCGCATCTTTCGCTTGGCCGCCGGCGCAGGATTCCTGGTGGTTGGCTACATATTTCGGGGACATGCGCTCGGCGTGCTGTCCATGGTCTGGAGCGTTTTCCCATTGAGCGCCGGAGCGCTTGATATTTGCTACATCAGCGCTCTGCTGGGGGGTCCGATATCCGGGGCCAAGATCCGCGTTAAGTACAAGACCGGCTAACCTCCAAAAAAAGTCGCCAGATCATAAATACAAGTGCCTTAGAAAACAGATCTCTCCTAAAATTTTGTCTCTGGGAGTCCATCCTTTCATAAGAGCCATCGACGGAGTGAAGAGCTTCCCCGCGTCAGCGGCCGATGGTCTCCAGCGCCTTCTCCAGAAGTTCGTCGCGGCCTTCGCGGATCCCCTTGACCGTCGGCTTGAGGGGAA
>Ga0299915_10001614_pt1 | contig 16609 bp, 11 predicted proteins | sample RVTome_13_FD_200263 | JGI IMG/M metagenome (GOLD analysis project Ga0299915, IMG submission 200263) | Soil microbial communities from uranium-contaminated site in the Upper Colorado River Basin, Wyoming, United States - RVT92D227 (version 2) ... | reverse complement strand
CTCAAGATCACCGGGGACGCCAGATACGCCGACCGGTGCGAGGAGATCGCGTTCAATTCCCTTCCCGCTTCGATGACGCCCGACCTTAAAGGGCTTCATTACCTTACGGCGCCCAACCTCATCTCCTGCGACAGCACCGGGGAACACGATTTTCAGAACGGCGGGACGCTGGTCTCCTATGACCCCTGGAGCTATCGCTGCTGCCAGCACAACGTGGCCTTCGGCTGGCCCTATTTCGCCGAGCACCTCTGGATGGGGACATCGGACGACGGACTGGCCGCGGCGCTCTTTGCCCCTTCCACCGTCACGGCCAGAGTGGGGGACGGGGCGGAGGTCCGGATCTCGGAGAACACGGCGTATCCTTTCGGAGACGTCATCGATTTCACGATGGGAACGGCCAAACCCGTCGAATTCCCTTTCTATTTGAGGATCCCGTCCTGGTGGGACGGAGGATCGGTCAGCCTCAACCGGGAGGCGCTGGAAGCAGAGCCCCGTCCTGGAGAGTACCTGGTCATTCGGCGGACATGGAAGGAAGGGGACAGGCTGAGGCTTGAGTTCCGCCCGCGGATCATGGTCCAGACCTGGCCGACGATCGGCAACTCCGTATCCGTTCGAAGAGGACCGCTCTGGTATTCGCTGAAGATCGGAGAGCAGTGGCGGCGCTACGGAGGTTCGGACGAGTGGCCCGCCCTCGAGCTCCTGCCCACGACGGCCTGGAACTACGGGCTGGCCGTCGATCCGCTCGATCCGGCCGCGACGATCCGAGTCGAAAGCCGAAAGGAACCCAGCGATCAGCCGTTCGAGCCGGAAGCCTCGCCCATCGTCCTCAGGGCAAGGGCCCGGAAGATCCCGTCCTGGACGGCCGATGGCCGGATGGTGGGAAAGTTGCCGCCGGGCCCGGTGGCCGCGGATGCCGCGGTGGAGGAGATCACTCTCATCCCAATGGGCTGCGCCAGGCTGCGGATCTCCTCGTTCCCTCTGGTGAAGAAGTGACGGCGGTTGCGCCCAGGAAGGAGACGAACATGTTGAGAACTCAATCATTCATGGCCTCTCCCATGGCGGCCCTGGCCCTCGTTCTTGCCCTGACCGGAACGCCGGCGGTCATGGGCCAGGAGCCCGCCTCGCGTCTCGTTCAGCCCGAATGGCTGGCGGCCAACCTGACGAACCCGAACGTCAGGATCATCGACATGAGGGGAGACATCCGGGACTATTGGGAAACGCATATCCCGGGGGCCGTTTTTCTGGATTCGGAGGCCCTCCGTTGGCCCGATAAGGGGGTCCCAGGCAAGCTGATGCCGCCTTCCGCCCTGGCCCAGCTCCTCGGAGAAATGGGCGTCGGCCGCGGCACGACGGTCATCATCTATTCCGAGATCAATCATTACCGGGCCGCCTACATGGTTTGGGCCCTCGATTATGTCAAACACCGGTCCTGGGCCATCTTGCAGGACGGGTTCCAGGGTTGGAAGAGGCAGGGCCGTTCGCTCTCTCAGGAATACCCGAAGACGAAGCCGGTCAGGTACGAATGGAAGGGGGAAACGGACCCCGGCGTCCGGGCCACCCTCAATGATGTCAAGAGCCGGGACGGCGCCAAGAGCGTCCTCGTCGACATCCGGCCGATTGAGCTTTTCTCCGGCGAAAAAGGCACGTGGAAACGCAAAGGCCATATCAAAGGCGCCATCCACCACTTCTGGGTCGAGGACCTCAACAATAACGGGACGTGGAAGGACGTCGAAGTCCTTAGAAAAGCCTACGTGGACAAGGGGGTCACTCCGGAGAAGACCATCATCGTCTCCTGCGGCCAGGGGCAGATGGCTTCGCATGTCTACTTCACGCTGAAATACATCCTGGGATATCCGAAGGTCAAGAATTACGACGGGAGCTTCAACGAGTGGAGTAACATCGATAGCCTTCCCGTCGAAACGGGTCCTAAAAAATAGGAACGGGAATTCAAGGAGGGAAAAATGTTTAAGGAATTCCGAGAGTTCGCCATAAAGGGCAGCGTCCTCGACATGGCGGTGGGCATCATGATCGGAGCCGCCTTCGGGGCCGTCGTCTCGTCTTTCGTCTCCGACGTCCTCATGCCCCCCATCGGCCTGCTACTGGGGAACGTGGACTTCTCGAACCTGTACTTGGTCCTCGCCGCCGGCGAAGTGGCAGGGCCCTACGCGTCATTGGCCCAGGCCCAGGCGGCCGGTGCGGTGACATTCAACTACGGGCTTTTCGTCACCCGTATCATCAGCTTCCTCATCGTGGCCTTCGCCCTCTTCCTGATCATCCGGAGCATGAACCGGTTGAGGAAAAAGGCCGAAGCCCCGGCGCCCGCCGCGGGGCCGGCGACGAGAGAGTGCCCCTACTGCTTCACGACGATCTCCATCAGGGCGGTCCGCTGCCCGAACTGCACTTCGGAGCTTAAAAAAGGGTAAAGAGAGGCCGGATCGGCGGGATTCAGGCGCGTGTCCGGCGGAACGTCCCGCAGGGCGCGTCATTTCCCGGCAGTTTTTTAATACAACCGCGCTTTGATAGCTGTAAGAAAGGGGACAGAAACCATGAACCTGAAGCGTGAACGCGATATCTTCGTCCTTGGCTTGTTCTTCATTCTTTTCCTTATTGCCGTCCGGATCGGGTCGGCCGATGAAAATAAAAAGGACGCGGGCCCTGGATTGAAAAACCCGAGCGCCTACACGGCTCACCTCGTCGGCCACGCCCATATCGACCTGAGCTGGCTCTGGCGCTGGGAAGAAACGGTTCACGAGATCGCCGTCCACACGTTCCAAGGAACGCTCGCCCAGATGAGAAAAATGCCGGGACTGACCTTCGCCCAGAGCCAACCGGCGGTCTACGAAGCGATCGAGAAACTCCATCCGCCCCTTTTCGAAGAGATCAGGAGCATGGTGAGAAAGGGGACCTGGGTCCCGGTCGGGGGGATGTGGGCCGAACCCGACCTTAACATGCCGGAGGGGGAATCGCTGGCGCGCCAGCTTCTCTACGGTAAGCGATATTTTCTTGAGAAGTTCGGCGCGGATGTCACGGTCGGCTGGAGCCCCGACTCGTTCGGTCACTCCTGGCAGCTTCCCCAGGTCCTGAGAGAAGCCGGCATCGGGTATTATGTCTTCGGGCGGTGCGCCCCGGAGAACGCGCCGGTCTTCTGGTGGGAAGGGAGGGACGGTTCCAAGGTCCTGTCCTATGTGCCCCAAGGATGGTATAACTTCAATCTGAAGAACGGCCTCTCGGACATCTTCCGCGCCGCGGCCGGAAAGACGCCGGCCACGGACTTCATGATCCTCTACGGCGAAGGCGACCACGGGGGAGGTCCGAGGGATGGTGACGTCGAAGCTTACAAACGGTTCAGGAAGGACAAGTCCCAGCCGAAGATGGAGTTCGCCGTGCCGGGAACTTACTTCCGGAAGCTCGAATCCTCGGGACTTCGGTTTCCCATCGTCGCCAAAGAACTGAATTTTACATTCCCCGCCTGCTACACGACCCAGGCCTCGACCAAGAAGAACAACAGGAAGGCCGAAAGCCTGCTTCTGGCCGCGGAGAAATTCTCGGCCCTGGCCGCGGCATCCGGATACCGCGATTACTATCCGGAACGGGACCTGGACGAAGCCTGGAAGATCGTCCTGAGGAACCAGTTCCATGACATCCTGGACGGCTCAAGCATCGGCCCGGTTTATGACGAGGTCCAAAAGTTCTATGATGAAGCTTTCGAGAGAGGGGAACGGGCGCTGAATTTTTCCCTGGAGACCATCGCCGGAGCCATCGACACAAGGGGGGAGGGAGTTCCCCTGGTCGTTTTCAATTCCCTCTTTTGGGAAAGGACGGAACCCGTCACGGCCGAGGTCGACCTCGACCCGACGCCTTCGGCGATCCGGCTGCTGGACCCGGCCGGCAAGGAAGTGCCCGTTCAGATCATAGGCAGGACCGAGAAAGAAGGCCGGACCTTCACCCGCGTCGTGTTCATTGCGCCCGCCGTGCCATCCTTCGGCTACAAGATATTCAGGGCCCTCGCCGCCGGCTCTCCCGTAGACGTCGCGACTTCCCTCGAGGCCTCGCCGACGGGCCTGGAGAACGAATACTTCAAGATCGTCCTTGATGAAAGGACCGGATGGATCAGGAGCCTTTTCGACAAAAGAACCGGCCGCGAGACGCTGGCCGGGCCGGGGAACGTCCTCCAGGCCATCGCCGACGAACCTGAATCCATGTCGGCCTGGGAACTGGGGCTGAAGGACAAGATCGCCGATCTCGGCGGCGACGGAGCGAAAATCGCGGTCGTCGAGCGGGGCCCGGTCAGGGGTGTCCTCCGCGTTCGGACGTCATTCAAGAACTCGACATTCGAGCAAGACATCATTCTGTACTCGGGTGTCGCACGCGTGGACTTCGCCTTGAGGCTGGATTGGCAGGAAAGGAACATCATGATCAAGGCTTCATTCCCGGTGGACGCGCACGACGCCTTGGCCGAGTTCGAGATCCCCTACGGGACGATATCAAGGCCGGCCGACGGGACCGAGGTCCCGTCCCTGAAATGGGTGGACGTGACCGACGGATCGGGAAATCACGGCTTGAGTCTTCTCAACGACTGCAAGTACGGTTTCGACGTCAAGGACAACGTCCTGAGAATGTCGATCGTCCACGGCGCAACCGCCCCTGACCCCGAAGCGGACAGGGGACCCCAGGAACTCGGCTACGCCCTTTACCCTCATCCGGGTTCATGGAAAGAAGCGGGAACGATCCGGAGGGGCTATGAGTTTAACAATCCGCTCATCGTCCGCCGGGTCATGGCCCACACGGGAATTCTGGAGCCCGAAAGGTCGTTCATCCGGGTCGAGCCGGAGAATGCGGTCCTCACGGCGTTCAAGAAGGAGACAGGTTACGCCGAAAGGGGGCTCATCCTCAGGTTCTGCGAGACATTCGGCAGGGCGACGGAGGTGAGAGTTTTGTTGCCCTGGGCCGTCGCGGCGGAGAACGCGGATTTGCTCGAGCGGCCGGTTCGTGGTAAAAAGAGCCCGGTCGGCGTGTCCGGCGACGGCCTCGAGGTCGCGCTGACCCTTACACCCTATGAGATCCGGACAGTCCGGGTCGTCCGAAAACCGGAAAACTAGGCTCGGGCCGGAGGAATGGCATGAAAAAAAAATGGGCGATCATTTTGTTCATCATCGCGCTCGCCCTCGTCGGGATCGGCCTCGCTTCGGGCGAGTTCAGAGCGGTCCTGGAAAAGGCGAGGACGGTCTGCCTCGAATGCGTCGGGATCGGTTGAGGTCCGGCGATCATGACGGACACTCAAAAGAAACGCCGCTGGTTTCAGGCCCTGGGGGCGGCCGCGGCCAACATCTGGCTTCCGTCCTTCTTTAAGGCGAGGATCTACCAGGGCCCCACGAAAGGCATCTGCCTTCCGGTGCTCAACTGTTATTCCTGTCCCTCGGCTGTCGGCGCCTGCCCCATCGGGGCGCTCCAGAACTCCCTGGGCTCGGTCAAGCTCAACCTGTCCCTGGCCCGCCGCCAATTCGGCCTCTACGTGGTCGGGAGCCTGGCCGCCGTGGGGAGCCTCATCGGCCGAATCCCTTGCGGCTGGCTCTGCCCCTTCGGCCTTATCCAGGAGATGGTCCATAAAATCCCTTCAAGGAAATTCCAGATCCCGAAGTTCCTGACCTACATAAAGTACATTGTCCTCCTTGTCATGGTCATCCTCCTGCCTCTCCTCATCCTCGACGAATTCGGAGGCGGGGAGCCATGGTTTTGCAAGTGGCTCTGCCCGGCGGGGACGCTTGAGGCGGGGATTCCCCTGGCAATCCTCTCCGAAGCGATCCGGGCGCGCCTCGGTTTTCTTTTCGCCTGGAAGATGGCCATCCTGGCGGGATTCCTGGTCTGGATGGTCTTTGTCATGCGGCCGTTCTGCCGGACCACCTGCCCTTTAGGGGCGATCCTGGGGCTCTTCAACAAGGTCAGCTTGTTCCGGATGACTGTGGACGAGGAAACATGCACTCTCTGCGGTCAATGCCGACACGAGTGCCCCATGAACCTCACGATCTACGAGTCCCCCAACAGCCCGGACTGCATCCGGTGTCTTAAATGTGAAAAGGTCTGTCCGTTCGGGAGCATCGGCCACGAATTCCTTTCTCGGAAGCCCGTTCACGCCGACTTCTTCGAACCTGAAAAGGGATAAAAAATGGGCCTCTTTTATGGAGAAAGAAAGGAAGCGAGAAAATGAACGCATCGCGCGGCGCTTGGACGGGGATCATGTTATTCGCGGCCGTCGCGGGACTCATCCGGGCGGAGAGTCTGACCATCCAGGCCCGGGGTTCATATTTCAATCCGACGGACCAGGTCTTTCGCGATATTTACGGCAACGGGATGAGTTGGGGGGGAGAGTTGGGATTCAAGCTCACCGAGCGGATCGGCTTCTGGGCCGGCGGGGATTACTTTTCCAAGGTCGGCAAGCTCATCTTTACCGAGGAAGAGACGAAGGTCAGGATTGCCCCTCTTACCGCGGGCGCAAAGTATTATCTTGCCCTTGGGAAGCTCATGCCTTATGTGGGCGCGGGACTGGGCTACTTCCAGTATAAAGAAACGAACAGCATCGGGACCGTGGAAAAAGGCGACGTTGGATTCGTCGTCCGGGCCGGCCTCGCGTTCAAGCTGGGGGCGCCCTTTTTCGTGGATATTCAAGGGACCTGGAGCACGTGTTCCGTCCAGCCCCTGGAGGTCAAAGCCGACCTCGGCGGTTTTTCGGCCGGGATCGGCCTTGGATTGGAATTCTAAAAGCTCTTGCCTGAGCTCACTTATCGAAGCGAATCCGCGAAAATATCTCTGCGTTGACGGCCCTGGTCGGTGTTTCAAAGTCGACGACCTTGACCTCGAACTCGACGCTCAGGGCCTCGGGAGGAAGGCAGGAGCTGTCGTTGCAGGCCTGGTAGGAAAGGGCCCCTTTAAGTTTGTATGTCCCGGGAAGGACCTTGTCTCCGGCTTTGAAGAGGACGCCGATGAGGGCGCTCTCCGCGTAGACGAAGACTTCGGATTCTGAAAACTCGAATCGGGCCGGGAGGGGAGGGGGGTAGATGGTGTTGACAACCTTGAAATTCCCGTCCGCCCGAAACTCCAGCGTCGTGGGGATGAGGAAATCGTCGTTCACGGGATTGGCGTTGATATGCCAGTCCGGGCCGATGGACAGGCGGAGGGCAGCCTTGAAGGTTTCGCCGGGGTAGACGGAGTCCCTGGCTAGGAACATCTTCATTTTGGTGATCACGTCCTGCCGGGCCCCGAAGGCCGTTCCGGCGCCAAGAAAGGCCATAGCGAAAATGAGGATCCGCGAAGCCAGGCTTTTCTTCGACAGCATTATGGAATCCTTTGTCATCCAACTCCGAGGATAAATCAGCCGTTCCTGTAAGTCAATCAAAGCGCGAGGCCCCCAAAAAATCCATGAACCCTGACCGTTTTTGTTCCGACGGAACGGCCCACTGACACTTTCTTGTTGTCCACGGCGTCTTTTCTCTTGGAAATGAACTCATGAGGATCGCCCGCTTTTCTATAGACCGACCGGTGACGACCGCCATGTTCTTTATCGCCGTCGTCCTCCTGGGCTTAGTTTCCCTCCGTCGGCTCAGCCTCGATCTGTTGCCGAACATCAGCTATCCGAAGCTGTCCGTCGTCACCCAGTATCCGGGAGTTGCCCCCGAGGAAATGGAGACCATGGTTACGGCTCCTCTCGAAGCCGCCGTCAGCCGTATCCCCGGCCTCCAAGGCGTCGTATCCATCTCCAAGGAAGGCGTCTCCTATCTGACCCTTGAGTTCGTCTGGGGGACGGACATGGATTTTGCCCTGCTCCACACTCGGGAGAAACTCGACGGCGCCCGGGACGGACTCCCCCATGACGTCGAGAATCCGGTCATCATCGCCCTCGACCCCAAGGCCAGGCCCATCATGGTCTTGGCCGTCTCGGGGGAGCGGGGCTTGCTCGAACTCAAAGAGTTCTGCGAGGAACTCCTCAAGCCGCGGCTCGAACAGGTGGAGGGCATCGGCTCGGCCGACATCGCCGGCGGTGTCGAGCGGGAGATCCAGGTCGAACTTAGTCCCCGGCTCCTCTCCCTCTACGGTCTGAGCGTCGAGACCGTCTCGACCCGCATCGACGCCTTCAATCGCGGCCTCCTGGGCGGGACCGTCTTTAAGGGCCGGTTCAAATATGCCCTGCGAGTCTCGGGCGAGTTCGGGGCCATCTCGGAGATCGGTGAGATCAACCTCAAGACGACAAAGGACCGGGGCGTCATCCGGCTCAAGGATGTGGCCGGGATCAAAGATTCTGTAAAGGAGCGGGAAGGGCTGATCCGGCTGAACGGCCGGGACAGCATCGGCGTCCTCATCAGAAAGGAATCGGGGGCCAACACGGTCAAGGTCACAAGGGCGGCCCGGGAGGTCATCAAGGGCTTCCGCAGGGAGAATCCCGAGGTCCGCATCCAAACCGTCTCCGAGCAATCCAAGTCTATCGAAGATGCGATCATGACGACCGCCGGCGAGATCATCGATGGCGCCATCCTGGCCTTCCTAGTCCTCCTCATTTTCCTCCAGGAGGTCAAAACCCCCCTCATCATCGGCGCCGTCTTCCCCATCTCCATCATCGCTACCTTCAACCTCCTCTTCTTCGGCAATATCACCCTGAACATCATGTCGCTCGGCGGGCTGGCCTTGGGGATAGGCATGCTCGACGATTGCGCCGTCGTTGTCTCCGAGAACATCTTCAGGCACCGGACTCTCGGAAGGAGCATGAAGGAAGCCGCAGATATCGGAACGCGGGAAGTGGGTCCGGCCGTCACGGCCGCATCCCTGACTACAGTCGTCGTCTTCCTGCCCGTCATCTACGTTCACGGCGTCGCCGGCCAGCTCTTCAAGGACGCGGCCCTGACCGTGACCTTCTCCCTGATATCATCCCTTGTCGTCTCTCTGACCCTCCTCCCCATGCTGACGTCGCGGAAGTTCGGGAGGTGGGGCATCGAGCGGGAGGCTGCGGGAATGACCGGCGCCCCGCCCGTTCCGGGCGGGAGGCCGCGGCCGCACGGCGTCGCCACGATCATGTTCAAAAGCCTGGGGTCGGCCGTCCGTTTCGTCTTGAGCTTCCTTCTCCAGATCGCGGCCTACGCCCTGCAGCTTATCGGCCTGCCGTTCAAGCCCCTTCTCCGGCGGATCGCCCGATCCTTCAATTCCGGTTATGAAAGATTCGTCGCCGTTTACCACCGCTCCCTGGTCTGGTCGCTCGACCACAAGGGGGTCGTCCTCATGGCCTTCTTCATCTTCTTGGCCGTCATGACCTTCACCGGGACCCGGATCAAGCGGGAGCTCATGCCCAAGCTTAAGGCTTCCTCCTTCGAGATCAGCCTGAGGATGCCCACGGCCTATTCCCTCGAACAGACGGCCGAGGTCGTCTCGTCCCTCGAGACCTGGCTGGCCCGACGGCTGGAGAGGCGATTGACCTATTCCCAGATCGGCATCGTCAGCGGCATGGAGGCCATGAATCCGGATGTTTCCCAGAACTCCGCCCGCGTCTTCGTCGAGGCTGGCTCGCCGGCCGGCGTCGAAAGCCTCATCGAAGCCCTAAGGCTGAAGTTCCCATCCTTCGAGAACGTCGGCTTCTCCATCATCCGCGAACAGTCCACGCTGGCCGAGTTCCTGGCCTTCTCCAGCGCCGAGATCGGGCTCAAGGTCAGGGGTGACGACCTCGACAGGCTGAAACGGATATCTTCGGACCTGGCCGGCAAGCTCGAGACCGTGCCCGGGATCGCCGATGTCAACACCGACGTCGGGGAGGGAAAGCCCGAGTTCCTGGTCAAGATCAGGTGCGAAGCCCTGGCCAAGTACGGCGATCTCACTCCGGCCGTCCTTGGCGACTTCATCGTCGACGCGGTCCGGGGCCGGGTGGCCGGTCCATTCATGGAGATGGAGAAAAAAACCGACATCCGCGTCCGGCTGGAGAAAGGGTCAAGGACGGACATCGATACTCTGCTCAGCGAGTCTGTCCCTTATAAGGGCTCATCCATCCCCCTCCGGGAACTCGTGACCGCCGAAGTCGTCAGCGGCCCGCATGAGATCCGGCGGGATGACCAGCAGAGGGAGTTCCTGGTCACAGCCAACCTGAGGGGGAAAAAGATCAGCCAGGTCATGCCGGCGATCCTTAAGGTCATCGATTCCATGGCTCTTCCCGCCGGCTGCCGGATCCTCACAAGCGGCGAACAGGAGGAGATGGCCGGATCATTCCGGAGTCTCGTCGCCGCTTTCCTCCTGGCCGTTCTCCTCAACTACATGATCATGGCCGCCCAGTTTGAGTCCCTGGTGCATCCCTTCCTCATCCTTCTGACGATTCCCATGGGCCTCTGCGGTTCCGTCCTGGCCATGGCCCTGACCGGGCAGACGATGAACGTCATTTCCGCGATCGGCATGGTCGTCCTCCTCGGGATCGTCGTGGACAACGCCATCGTCAAGGTCGACTACACGAACCGGCTCCGGAAGGAGGGCTTGGGCCTCCGGGAGGCCATCATCGAAGGCAGTCATGTCCGCTTGAGGCCCATCCTCATGTCCACGGCGACGACGCTCATCGGCCTCGTCCCCCTGTCCATTGGCATCGGCAGCGGCGCGGAACTCCTCCGGCCGCTGGGCATCGTCGTCATCGGCGGACTGTCCTTCTCGACCCTCCTGACTCTCGTCCTCATCCCGGTCGTCTACGAGATCGTCGAGGCCCGCAAAGAGAAGAGGAAAAAAACATGAAGTTCCTCGTCGAACGGCCCGTGGCCGTGGCCATGATCTACTTGGCCCTCCTGGTTCTCGGCGTTTACTCATTCTTAAATACGCCTCTTGAGATGGCGCCCCGGGAGGACTATCCCCGGATCGATATCCAGACCTCCTGGCCCGGGGTTTCACCCGAGATCGTCCAGACGCAGGTCACGGCCCCCCTCGAGGAGGTCTCGGCTTCGGTCAAAGGCGTACGCAGGGTGAGTTCTGAGTCGCGGATCGGGGCCTCCAGCGTCACGCTCGAGCTCGACCCCAACGCCGACATAGAATTCGTCAATATGGCCCTGCGCGAAGCCGTCGCCCAAGCCAGGGCGAAGCTGCCCTACGGCGTCCGTCCTTCGGTCCAACCCTTCGTGCCCGAGGACTTCAGGATCAATCCCTTCCTGAGCTTGACCATCTCGGGCGACGACACGCTTCAGGAAATGAGGGGCCTCCTCAAGGAGAAACTGGAATTCGGTCTGGGCGCGGTCAAGGGCGTCATGACGGTCGATGTCAGCGGCGGCTCGGACCCCGAAATCCGGGTCGTTTTCGACGAAGGCAAGCTCAACGCCCTCGACATCCAACCCTACCAGGTGAACGCGGCTCTCGACGAACGCCTAAGGACCTATCCCGCCGGCCGGATAAGGAAGTCCGGGCGGGAATATCTCTTTAAGCTGATGGGTTCCGTTCGGAGCATGGACGACCTGGGCCGGACTATCGTCGGCCGGTCCGGGAACGTGCCCGTCCGCCTCGCCGATATAGCCGAAATCCGGCCCGCCTACGCCGATGTCTTATCCATCAACCGGATCAACGGAAAGCCTACGATCATGCTGACCGTCCTCAAGGAAAAAGGCGCCAACACACTGAAGGTCGCCCGGGAGGTCAAGCGGCGGCTTGAGGCCGTGAAGGCGGCGCTTCCCGGTGACCTCGTCTTCAAGATCGTGGATGACGAGAGCGCCGAGATCGGAAAAAGCCTCGATCACATCGCGCTTTTGGCGGGCATCGTCACGATCCTCGTTTTTCTCATGATCTTCGTCGTCCTGAGACGCTTCGTCCCCTCGCTCCTCATTCTGTCTTCCGTCGCCTTTTCCGTCGTCATCACCTTCAATCTGATCTTCCTCCTGAAGATCCCCCTCAACATGTTGACTCTTGGGGCATTGGCCCTGGGCTTCGGCATGTTCGTGGACAACTCCATTGTTGTCTTCGAGAACACGCTCCGGCTGAAGGAAAGGGGAGTGGAGCCCGTTCGGGCGGCCCTCCAGGGGGCCCGGGAGGTTTTCGTTCCCGTCTTGGCCTCAACCCTGACTACGATCGGCGTCTTTTTCTGTTTCCCCTATTTTCAAGGCCGGCTGAGGATCTATTACCTGCCCCTGGCCTTCGTTATGGCCTCGGCCCTGGCGGCCTCGCTCGTCGTCTCCTTCTCGCTCATCCCGGCCCTGAGCCCCGCTTTGCTCAAGAGCGGGGAGAGGCGCGGACACGGGGAGGGCCGGGAAGCCCGCTTCCCCGACTTCCTGAGGTTCATCCTCCGCCATCCCGTTGAGATTGTCCTTGTCTCGGCCGCAGTCCTTTACGGAAGCTACAAGTGGTTCCGGGCGGAAGTCAGCCTGGGCGAGTTCTTCCGTTGGTATTCCAAGGAGAGGCTGACGGTGAACATCCGTCTGCCGCCCGGGACGGATATCGATACGATGGACGCCGTCGTCAGGAAGTTCGAGGCCAAGGTCTTGGAGTCGGATGTCGAGAAGGAGCTGAACGCCCGAGTCCAGCCGGAAGACGCTTATCTTTCCATCTCCTTTCCTGCCGGCGTCGAGAATTCCTCCCGGCCCTATGCCCTAAAGGAAGAGCTCATCCGGCTGGCCACGCGGTTCGCCGGTGTCAGCGTCGGGATCTACGGATTCAACCCCCAGGGATATCATTTGAGCCTGGAGGCCGGGACATCTTATGATTCAAGAATCAAGTTCACCGGTTACAACCTGAAGAAGCTCAAGGACATCACCGCCGAGCTGGAAAGGGCCCTCAGGCGGAACCGCAGGATCAAGGACGTCCGGACGATGTCCAGCCGGTTCGGCTGGTGGCGTCCGGATTCATCCGAATACGTCCTCCGGACCGATCGGGAGGCGCTCCGGAAGTACGACGTGGATCCCCGGTCTCTCTTTTTCCACATCCGGACGCTCCTGGCCGGCCGTTTCGGCGCGCCGCTCCGGGCCATTCTCGACGGGAAAGAAACGGCCATCGTCCTCAAGTTCCCGGAAGCCGATCGGATGGACCTCGAACGTCTCCAGGACGCGCTCCTGAAAACAAAGGGGGGCGAATCCTTGAGGCTGAGGGAGGTCCTGATCCTGGAAGAGAAGGCTGTGGACGGGTCCATCGACCGGGAGGATCAACAGTTCCAGCAGACCGTCATGTGGGAGTTTCGGGGTCCTTTAAAGGCGGCCGACACCTTCAAGAGATCCGTCTTTTCCTCTCTTAAGTTGCCGCCGGGATTTTCGTCGTCGATCGACGAGGAGGGACTGATGACCGGCGAGGAGAAAGGCCGGATCGCATTCGCCATCGTCCTCGCCGTCATGATCATCTATATGGTCCTGGCCGCTATTTATGAATCCCTGCTTCAGCCGTTCATCATCCTGCTTTCGGTGCCCCTGGCCTTGATCGGCGTCTTCGCGGCCTTCGTCATCGCCGGCTATCCCTTCGACTCCTCGGCCTACATCGGCGTCCTTCTCATGGCCGGCATCGTAGTCAACAACGCCATCCTTCTCGTGGACCACATCAACCTCAAGAGAAAGCGGGGACTGCCTCGCCTGGAAGCGGTCATCACCGGGACGAAGGAGAGAATCCGGCCCGTTCTCATGACCACGGCGACCACCATCCTCGGCATGTTGCCCATGCTCTTCCTCCAGGTCAATGCCGGGCGCCGGGACATCTGGTCGACGCTCGCCCTGTGCACGGTCGGCGGCCTCTCGAGCTCGATGATCTTCATCTTCATCATCATTCCCGTCTTCTATTACTACGGAGAACGAAAATGATCTTTCCCAAAAGGACCCTGGCATTTTCCCTGGGGATCATCATCGTCGCCACGCTCTCCTATATCTTCATACTGAAAAACGGGCGGCCGCGGAGCGGGGAGGCGACGGCCGAAGCGGTTGATCAGCCGGCGGCGCCGGGCGCGGCCGACCGGGTCAAAGAAACACCGCTCCCGGTCAAGGCGGTCCGGGCCGGGCGGCGCGACCTCGTCATCCTGCTCAAGTCGCCCGGGGAGGCCTTCACGGAGAAGAAGGCTTTGATCAAAGCCGAAGTGTCCGGTGTCGTCAAAGAGGTCAAGGCCGAGGAGGGGAAGCGCGTCCGGGCGGGCGAGGTCCTGGTCGTTCTAGACGAGCAAAGTTCCCGGCTCCGGCTCGAAAAGGCGGAGGCCGAAAGGCTCAACAGGCTTTCTGAGATGCTCTTGGAGAATCAGTTCGGCGATACGGAACGGAAATCCCCGGGCTCGATGACAGAAGAGCTCCGCCTGTCGAACGAAGAGTTTGAAAAGGCAGCCTCCCGCCTGGCCATGGGCAAGATCGGGCGGGCCGAATTCGACAAGGTCCGGAACGCCCATGAAGTCCTCCTTATCGAGGCCGGGATGAAAAAGGACGAGATCCAGGCCGCGGCCAAAGGTCTGACCCAGGCCGAGATCGAAGTCGCCATCGCCCGCATGGAAATCGACAAGACGAAGGTCCGGGCCCCATTTGACGGCATTGTAACCGGGGTCAAGGCTTCAACAGGGGAGAGCGTCAGTCCCGGCCAAGGCCTCTTCACCCTGGTCGACATCCGGGAGATCCGGGTCGAGGCCAGGATCTTGGAAAGCGAGATCGGCCGGATAAAAGCCGGCCGAGAGGCGGACCTCAGGTTCGCCGCTTATCCGGGCCGGGTTTTTCGGGGGAAGGTCAGGGCCGTGAGCCCGGTGGTCGATCCGGAGACCAAGACATGCGGCGCCCACATCGTCCTCGACAATCCATCCGGGGAGATCAAGCCCGGCATGCACGCCGAGGTCGAGATCGCGGCCGAAGTCTTTAGGGACCGACTCCTCGTCCCCCAGGGGGCCGTGCTTGTCCGAGGAGGCCGAAAGCTCGTTTTCGTCGTAGGGAACGGCCTGGCCAAGTGGAGGTACATCGAGCCGGGATTGGAGAACGAACGCTTCGTCGAGGTCCTGGAAGGCGTCAAGGAGGGGGACGAAATCATCACCGACGGCCATCTGACACTTGCCCATGATGCCGAGGTCAAGATCGTCGAGTGAAAATCCCGGAACTTGCTAAGACCGCGACTCTGTCCGATAATAGGCTTCGTCCAAACCCATGGAGGCAAAGATGGCCGCTTTTTCTTTGGCAGACATCCGGGCGAGGATCGCCAGGTTCCCGAGAGTCGAGCTCATCCACCTGCCGACGCCGCTCAGGAAACTCGACGCGTTGACGGCCGAACTGGGCGGGCCCGAGATCTACATCAAGCGCGACGACCTGACGGGTCTGGCTTTCGGCGGCAACAAGTCGCGGAAGCTCGAATTTATCCTGGCCGACATCCTCGAAAAAAAGGCCGACACCGTCATCACCTGGGGCAGCCTCCAATCAAACTGGTGCCTGCAGACCGCCGCGGCGGCCAGGAAATACGGGGTCGATCCCATCCTCGTCCTTTTTAAATCTTATGATATTCCGGCCGGATTCGACGGGAATATGCTGCTCGAGCGCATCCTGGACGCGGACATCCGGATCAGAGAGGCACGCAAGGGGAAGGTCGTCACCGCAGGGGAAACGATCGGACTTCTGAACGAGATCGCGGACGAGGAGCGTAAGAAAGGGCGCCGTCCGTATGTCGTCCCGGTCGGAGGGTCCATGGTCGCGGGGGATATGACCCGGCCGCTGGGGGCTGTCAGTTACATGAACGCCTATGCCGAGATGCTGGAGCAGACCGCAGCCCTGGGATTCGTCCCGGACGCCGTCATCCACGCCACGGGATCGGGGGGGACCCAGGGCGGATTGCTGCTCGGCGCCGCCGCCCTGACCGAGGGATGCCGGGTCGTCGGCATCAGCGTTTCCGACGAGAAAGAGGTCTTCTCGGGCTGGGTCCGGGAGATCGCCGAAGCCGCCGATAAAACGATGGGGCTCGGGCTCACGATCGGCGGGGACGACATCATCGTTCTCGATGAATATCTGAAGGATGGCTATGGCGTCGTCAACAAGGATGTGGCCGAGGTCATCCGCCTCGTCTTCCGGACGGAAGGCATCGTCCTGGACCCCGTCTACACCTCCAAAGCGATGATCGGCCTCATAGACCTCGTCGGGAAGGGCTTTTTCAAGAAGGGCGAGCGGGTCGTCTTCTTCCACACCGGCGGGACTCCAGCCCTTTTTCCGAACCGGGAAACGCTTATCGCATATCTCAAATAATGGCGGACGCCTCTCCCAAAATTGCCGATAGGTCTCTTACCTTTTTTCTGTGCTCTTTAGGTACTTAAAGAACTCGCTGTCCGTGGAGAGCAGCAGCCACGTCTCTTTTTCCAGGGCCGTCCGGTAGGTTTCGAGCGTCTTCATAAACTGGTAGAACTCGGGATCCAGGTTGTAAGCCTGAGCATAGATCTTCGTCGCCTCGGCGTCCGCCTTCCCCTTGATTTCCTGGGCCTGGCGGTAGGCTTCGGACTGAATCCTCTTCAGCTCCTTTTCTTTCTGGCCGCGGATCTCTGCGCTCTTGCCGTCGCCCTCGGACCTGTACTTGGCGGCGATCCGCTGCCGTTCGGCGATCATCCGGTCGAACACCTTTTTCTGGACCTCCTCCACGTAGTTCACCCTCATGATCTGGACATCCTTGAGTTCGACTCCGAATTCGGACGTGATCTTCGACGCAT
>Ga0299915_10001611_pt1 | contig 16640 bp, 16 predicted proteins | sample RVTome_13_FD_200263 | JGI IMG/M metagenome (GOLD analysis project Ga0299915, IMG submission 200263) | Soil microbial communities from uranium-contaminated site in the Upper Colorado River Basin, Wyoming, United States - RVT92D227 (version 2) ... | reverse complement strand
CTCGGGCAGGCAACTGACCAACCACTTCCCAGAATCGGGTTCGGCATGGCCAGCCACGGTCAGGACCTAGGCCCGAGGGAGATCGAGTTGCTTGCCAAAGTGCAACCGCATCATCTCAAGGCAGAGCTGCATTTGGGAGATTCCTCCTGGCTTGCTGATCTGGAAAGGGCGATTGCCACCGCCAGACAGATAGGCACTGCTCTGGAGCTGGCGCTCTTCCTGGCTGACGACTCAGAAGCGCCACTGGAGACTTTGAAGGGGCACCTCAGCGGGGTGCCGGTGGCCCGGGTGATCGTCTTCCATGAGGCTGAAGCCCCCCTGGGAACAACCTCTCCCCGTTGGATGTTGCTTGTCCGCCAGCATCTGTCCGATGTCTTGCCCGGCACGGCGATCATGGGAGGCACCAATGGCAATTTCGCAGAGCTTAACCGCCAGCCGCCCGAGCTTTCTGCCATGGATGGGGTGGCTTACACCATCAATCCCCAGGTGCACGCCTCGGATGAACGCTCACTGGTGGAGGCCATCGAAGGCCAGCGAGACACGGTGGCTACCGCCCGCAGCTATTGCGCCGGTCTTCCGATCTGTGTCAGTTCGGTGACCCTGAAGCCGCCTTTCAATCAGGCCGCCACTGAGGAAGCGGCTCCCCAAGACCCCCACGAGCTCCCTGCTGCCGTCGATCAGCGCCAGATGTCCCTATTTGCTGCGGCCTGGACCGTGGGCAGCATGGGCTCGCTGGCCTGGGGAGGTGCGGACTCCGTCACCTACTACGAGACAACCGGGTGGCGCGGATTGATGGAGACTACGCAGGGCAGCCCTCTGCGGGAGAAGTTCCGCTCCTTCCCCGGAATGGTCTTCCCGGTCTATTGGGTCTTCGCCTTCCTCGCTGGCGCAGAGGAGGCAGCGCTCCTCCCCTTGAGCTCCGAGCGGCCTCTCTTGATCCAAGGGTTGGCTTCCCAGCAAGGCCATCGCTTAGGTCTTCTGCTCGCCAATCTTCAGCCTGAGTCACAGGCAGTACGCCTTCGCTCTCTGCCGGACGGCAAGGCCTCGCTCAGGCGCCTCAACGAGGATACTTTGGCCCTTGCCGCCTCTGATCCAGATGCTTTTCTGAGACTGTCCGTTTCGCTGGATATCCATGGGGGCGAAGCAGTTTTTGTCTTGTTGCCGTACGAGACCGCCTTTCTGGAAATCCTGGTTTCGTAGCCTACGACGATCCACTCACCATATGCATGGCAGAGAAGAAGGAGGGACGATGACGCATTTTGAAGCACGTTTCCAGGGCAAGCGAGCGATCATCACTGGGGCATCCAAAGGTATCGGACGGGCTGCCGCCATTCGCTACGCCAGCGAAGGTGGGCGCGCCGCCCTCATCAGCCGGACACGTGCGGACCTTGAGGAGGTGGCCTCGATCATCACCGTCCGTGGCGGCGAGGCGCTCGTACTGCCAGCGGACGTATCCAACGAAGAGGAGCTTTCAGCCGCCATCGATGCCGGAGCCAAGGAATGGGGCGGTTTGGACATCGTCATCTCCAACGCGGGAATCGAGCTGCCCTTCGAGGACTCCGCAGCTAGCTCCCTACCGCTCTCCGTCTGGCAGAAGATCCTGGACATCAACCTCACCGGGCAATTCCTGACCTGCAAGCACGGCATTCGCCATTTGCTCGAAGGCGGCGGGGGGGCAGTAGTCATGGTCGGCTCGCCCTGTGGGGCGAGAGGCTTGTGCTTCAAGGAGCATGCTTACAGCGCCAGCAAAGGCGGGATCATGTCGTTGATGCAGGTGATGGCCCTCGACTATGCTCCCCACAACATCCGCGTCAACGCGTGTATACCTGGGTTCATCGACACGCCGATGAACGCGCATGTCATGGGCGATCCTGAGCTGCTGGAAACCTGGACCGCCACTATCCCCATGAGAAGACCTGGCACATCTGAAGAGACTGCTGCGGTGATCCTATTCCTGGCTTCCGATGACGCCTCTTACGTTCTCGGTTCTGCCTTCGTCGTGGACGGCGGCCAACTGGCAGGCTGAGACTGTCTCCCAGGAGGGGTATGGATAATGCAGCCGGTCAACTATTCCACGTTCTGCTACTACAAGATCGACCCTGATGATCTGGACTCCGTGGAGCCCCAGCCCATGGACTTGCTTGGAGATGGGCCCTGGCGGGCGGTAGGCATCGGCATCGATGAACCCCCTTGCCAGCTCGTCTATGAGGATTTCTTTCCCGGTCACGAGTATCGCTGGACAACGTGGATAGACCAGCTGGACTTCGTCATGGAGGGAAGGGCGCAGATCACCTACTTCCAGCCACCTTCTCTGGAGGAGAAGAACACCATCGTCGTGGAGGCTCCCTGCGTCTACCTCATCCCGCGAGGGACGCCCATCGTGTGGAAGGTGTTGGGGGATGGGGTTTTCCGCCATATCTCTGTGGACATTCCCAATCCTCTCTTCCCCACGGAACTGGCCAAGAGCCTGAGAGAGGGAGCATAGCCTTGCGTGGGATCGGACTCTTGAGGTGAAAGGGGCACGGTGCAGATTCATGGTCGAGCGCATCCGTGGCGTACCTTCTCTGGTGAGGGTTCTCCCCCTGGCTTGTGGCACGCCCGCAGCCTACCTCAAGGAAAACATCGGAGTATGAGGAGGATTGGAATTGGCTACCCATCACGAGTTCTTTGAGCTCCAATCGGATCTCTTACCTACGTTTCATGACGTGACAGACCGGGTCAAGGATATCGTGTCGCGCTCAGGCATCAAGGATGGCCTGGCCGTCGTCTACTCGCAGCACACCACGTGCAGCGTCATGATCCAGGAGGAATCCCACGACCAGACATACCATGGGACCAAATACCTGCTGCAAGACCTCCTGGATGTTCTGGAGGTCCTGATCCCTCGCTGCCAGAAGGAAGGACAGTACCTGCACCCGGGACCTGAACACATCCGCTATGCGGTGGAGGATCTGGGTGAACTGCCGTCATGGAGCCTCAACACCGATGCGCACTTGCGCTCCTGCCTTTTGGGGAGGTCTGAGTCTATCCCCATTATCGAGGGCGAGCTGGAACTGGGCGAGTTTGGACGGGTGTATTTCGTAGATTTCGATGCCGTTCGGGCGAGGAAGCGTACCGTCCGCGTGCAAGTGGTTGGCGACTGAACCCTGAGGGGGCCGCTGAACCCAGGTGCCCCATCTGGCGAAAGGCATCCTCGAGAAGTGGCAGACACTGCTGCTCGGTGCAGTCACCTTCCAGTCGTGACGACCGACAGGGATCTACGCTGGCGTGTGGTGAAGGGGTGACGATGGACGTTCATGGATACGAAGTAGGGCTTCACAGGGACGAGATCGACACACCGGCTCTGTTGCTCGATCTCCCCGTCATGGAGCGCAACCTGAAGAGGATGGCGGCTTACTTTGAAGGCGTCGACGTCGCCCTGCGCCCCCATGTCAAGCTTCACAGAGCCACTCCCATCCTGGCTCACAAACAGCTGCAAGCCGGGGCCATCGGCCTGACCTGCGCCAAACTAACAGAAGCAGAGGTGCTGGCCGCGTCGGGTATTACCGACATCTTGATCGCCAACCAGATCGTCGGTGCCAGAAAGATCCAGCGCCTGGTGAATCTGGCCTCGTACACAGATGTCATGGTGGCTGTGGATAGCTATGACAACGTTGCGGAGCTGTCGTCGGCCGCACAGGCGAGGGGTGTGCAACTGCGGGTGCTGGTGGAGGTGAACATCGGCCATAACCGCTGCGGCGTCGATCCTCTCCAACCAGCCCTGGCACTTTCCAGAGCGGTCCAGGAAGCTCCAGGGCTGAGGTACATGGGTCTCATGGGCTACGACGGACACTGTACGCTGGGGATGGAGGAAGGGGAGAGGGAGCGCGTGTCGAGGCAAGCAAACACCCTTCTCGCCCAAACGCGGCGCCTGATCGAAGAGGCCGGACTGAAAGTGGAGATCGTGAGCGCTGGGGGCACGTTTACCTACAAGTACGCGTCTGGCATAGAGGGTGTGACGGAGATCCAGGCCGGTACGTATCTCCTGATGGACACCGCCTTTCGGGAGGAGGGCGTCCGTGATTTTGACTGCGCCCTCACCGTCCTCTCCACGGTCATTAGCCGGCCCCCCTGGAAGGGCGCTGAGTTTCTGGCCGTGATCGACGTGGGCAGCAAGGGCATGAGCACCCTCCTGGGATTGCCGGAGATCAAGGACCGCGAGGGCGCATCGGTGATTAAGTTCTCTCAGGAACACGGTCGAGTAGACCTGGAATACGCGGCCCGTGATCTGAGACTCGGTGACAAGGTGGAGCTGTGGGTTCGCGACGCCAATAACACGATCAATCTCTACGACAGGTTCTATGCCATTCGGGACGGTATCGTGGAAGCGGTGTGGGAGATTCCTGCCGTGGGCAACAGGACCTAGACCTGCCGTTGGCACACGGTGTTCGCACACTTTGAGGCGGTCACGCTGAGCCACGAGTCCATCCAGGAGTGTGCGTGGATGCCCCGAGGCGGCTCGGAGCTCTTGTGCCTGCGCCGCCTGCCTAAACAAACAGGTCCCAGACTACTGCCTGGGATCCTTCACTTTTCGCATGTTGCGGAAAGTCACAAGGATCTCGTCGAAGCTGTCGCAGCCACTGGGACAGTCGACACGCGGTTGGGACGAGAGGCGGGGAACCGGTAGTCTTTGCGGCACGTTTGCACACGGTGTGTGAACGGCGATGCCACTTGACATTCTGGCACAGGTGGGTGATACTGGATGAAATAGCTGCTGTCTGCCCCGCCCGTACGGTGAGGTACCTGGCGATGGTGCTAGCTCTTCGGTGGCGCAGTTGTTGTCCCGGGCCGTTATCTTCGACATGGGCAGATCAGCAACCACACTACTATAGATAGGAAGCAGATGGAACATTGGCCTCGTCCGCCCGGCCGCCCGAATCACAGGAGGCGTGACCGCCAACAACCGGCGTGACTCTGGTGTGTTGGGTCACCGCACGAACCACTGAGCGTGGAGCCATCCGCTACTCGGACAAGCACCAACTTCGACCTCACGGGAAGGATGTGAAGACATGACCACTCAATCTGTGGACAAAGCGACAGCGATCCTCAAGCAGTTCTCGACCGATGAACGCCAGCTAGGCGTGAGCGAACTGGCACGAAGGCTGCACCTCACCAAGAGCACCGTGCACCGCCTGCTGCGATCCCTGCTCAGAGCCGGTATGGTGGACCAGGACCCGGCGAACCGGCGGTACATGTTGGGGCGGGGTACCGTGCAACTGGGCTACACCGCCATCTACTCGGACCCGCTGTTGCATGCAGCGCTGCCGTATCTGCACTATCTGGCGCAACAGGTGGGCGAGTCGACCTATCTGGCAGAGCGACGGGGGCTCGAGGGGGCGCCGGTGTTGCAGGTGCTGTCACCCATCATGCAGGAGCAGATGGGCTGGTATACGAACGTTCGTCTACACTCCGCCTCTTCCGGTAAGGTCCTGCTGGCTTATGCCCCAGAGGACGTGTTGCAGGCCGTGCTGGACGCGGAGCTGGTTCGCGATACCGAGTACACCATCACCGATCCCGCTGAGTTGCGCCATGAAATGGAGAGGGTCCGCGGGCACGGGTACGCCACCTGTTTCGAAGAGGGCAAGCTCGGTTTGAATACCATTGCCGTCCCGGTCAAGGACCCCGAGGGGCAGGTCATCGCCGCGCTGGCCATCGCCGGTCCGTCGTACAGATTGACCAGGGACCAGGCTTTGGCGTCGGTGGAGAAGCTGAAGGCGGTATCGGGGGAGATCACCCGCAAGCTGGAATCGCTGCAGCGAGGGTGAGCCTGGAGGGCGTTGGGGGCTACGTGTCCGGCCGGGCGGTCACCTTTCGGACTACCAAGCGGGGCGGCATCCGCTATTTCCCCTGGCACGGGCTTCAACCACCCCTTCGACCCCACTGGAAGGACGAGAAAACGTGACCACACAAGCTGTGGACAAAGCGATAGCGATCCTCGAGCAGTTCTCGACCACGGAGCCCCAGCTGGGCATGAGCGAACTGGCGCGCAGGCTAGACCTCTCCAAGAGCACCGCGCACCGGCTCCTGGGTTCGCTGGTGAAAGCCGGTATGGTGGCGCAAGACCCGGAGACCCGGCGGTACAAGTTGGGGCGGGAGGCCGTGCAACTGGGATACACTGCCATCTACTCTGACCCACTGCTGCATGCTGCCCTGCCATACCTGCACTACCTGGCGGGCCAGCTGTCCGAGGCGGTCTACCTGGCGGAGCGGCGGGGGCTCGAGGCGGCACCGGTGTTACAGGTGCTGTCGCCCGTCATACAGGAGCAACTGGGCTGGTACACGACCATCCCTCTACACTCCACCTCTGCCGGTAAGGTCCTCCTCGCTTATTCCGCCGAGGGTGTGTTGCAGGCCGTGCTGGATGAGGGGCTCGCTCGTGATACCGATTACACCATCACCGATCCTGCTGAGCTGCGCCAGGAACTGGAGAGGGTCCGCGAAGAGGGATACGCCATCTGCTTCGAGGAGCACGACTTGGGGGTTAGCGGCGTCGGGGTGCCAGTAAGGAACCCCGAGGGCCAGGTTGTCGTCGCCCTGGCCATCGCCGGTCCGTCGTACAGATTGACCAGGGACCAGGCGGTGGCGTCGGTGGAGAAGCTGAAGGCCATCTCTGGAGAGATCACCCGCAAGCTGGAATCGCTGCGGCGAGCGTGAGCCTGGAGGGCGCAGGGGGTTACTTCTCTGCCCGGCACCCGACGACCTCTTGGGAGCGCAGACGGCAGTCCGCTTGTCCGGATCGACCTTGCGCAAGAGCCCGGCTCCAGGGTGGAGTTGCTTCTGTCTTCGCTACTCCAGCATCGCCAGGAGCTGTTCATACTGCTCGTCAGAGATGGTGAAGCAGTGTTTGGGCTCCGGGAAGACTCCCTCTCGTACCTCATCCCCGTAGCGCTGGAGACCTTCGACAATCATCTCCCCCAGCTCTGCGTACCTCTTGGCGAACTTGGGGGTGAAGGCCGGGTAGAGCCCGAACATATCGTGGAAGATCAGGACCTGGCCATCGCAGTCTGGCCCGCCCCCAATGCCGATGATGGGGATCTCCGCCCGCTCGGTCACCAGCTTGCTGACCCTGGAGGGGACGGCCTCCAGGAGGATGGAGAAGGCACCGGCTTCTTCCAGGGCTTTGGCATCGTCGATGATCTTCTTGGCCATGTGGGCGTCCTTGCCCTGGGCCTTGAACCCTCCCAGCATGGACATACTCTGTGGGGTAAGGCCCAGGTGGCCCATCACTGGGATTCCGGCGTTGACGATGGCCTTCACCCGATCCGCCATAGGCAGGCCTCCCTCCAGCTTGATGCCGTCGCATCCGCCTTCGCTCATAAAGCGCCCGGCGTTCTGCACCGCCAGCTCGATGGAGGGCTGGTAGGACATGTAGGGCATGTCCCCCAGGACGAAGGAGTTCTTGTTGCCCCTGGTCACCGCCTGGCTGTGGGCGATGAGCTCGGCCATGGTGGCGGGCAGGGTGGTGGAGTACCCCAGCACGGTCATAGCCATGGAGTCGCCCACCAGCAGGATGTCGATGGCCGCTCTCTCGGCCCAGACTCCGGTGGGGTAGTCGTAGGCGGTGATCATGGTGATCTTCTGGCCGCTTTTCTTCATGGCCCACAGTTGGGGTATGGTGACCTTGCTTCTCTCGCTCATCTCTTCTTGTCCCTCTCTACGGCCCTGTAATGGGCAGATCTTTGGCGTCTATCGCCGACGGTTCGTGGTTGCGCCCTTGGCCAGTGTCGCTCAACAGACCGACAGGGGGATTGTAGCACTGGCGGGCACAGTTGTCGACGCCATGGCCTACGGCGGGCGAGACTCTCTTCCGATCCTCATGAATCTCTCTGGACTCGCAGAGGTCTACGGAGTATGATTTGCCGAGGAGGTGCTGGGGACGTTACGGTTACAGCCGGGGCACTTTGTATAGGCGTGATGCCATCCCGTGGAGAAGACGACGGCGGCCATCGTGTAGTCTTTGGTTCGCCCAGACGCATGTCGGGCGGGGAAGCCTAAGGAAACGTGATTTCGATAGTCAAGCTAGGGGGGATCGATGACAGGGCATCACAAGTCAATAATGAGCGTCGTGCTGGTGGTGGCTCTCGTCTCCGTGGGCTGTAGCCTCTGTCCACTGTGCGGTGTCCTGGGGCTGGGAGACGGCCCCGGGCCCGACAAGCACTGGGAGAACGAGGAGTTCTCCTTCGACTACCCCGGGGACTGGCGGACCCTCTCGGAGATCTGGGGGCAGCCGGCTGACATCGGGGTGGCAGATCCTGGGACCGCAACCCCCTGGGAGAAGTACCTGACCTCGGTGAGGATCGAGGAGCAGGCGCTGCCGGAGGGTTCAACCCTGGAGGCGGTGTTTGAGCAGACCGACCCCCAGGCTGAGCGCGAGGTCTCAGAAAGGACGACGACCGTAGATGGTGTGCAGGCTTACGAACGGGTCTACGAGAAGTTCCACGGCGAACCCCTGCGCAAGATCAGGGAGGTCTGGCTGGAGAAAGGGGGCACCGTCTACATCATCCACTGCTGGTCCACGCCCGGGCACTACGACGAGGCCCAGGCCGATTTCGACCTCATCCTCGGCAGCTTCCACGTGCGGTGACCGGGTTCCCCCTCAGCGCGTCTCTGCCCGGCCTGTTGCCACGGATGGCCCGGCTGCCCCAAGAGGCACGCGGTGCAACCTCCCGACTGTCTTGACGGGAACGAGTAGGCCGGCGGCCGAGGTCAACCAACAGTGTTCTATTCTGTTGTCCGCCGCACGGACCCCGGCTAGCTGTTCACGTGGTATTCTACGGTCACTCCGTGCACTTTGATGTTAACATCGTTGATCTGAAGCCAGATGTACGCTCGCTGGCTGGGCCACACCACCTTGTTGATGACTCCACTCGAGTAGGTCTTGACTCCGCCGCTCGTGCCGAGGGGAGAGCCCACCGATGCCCAAAAGGCCTCGGCCCCGGTGGACGGGTTCTCGCGCCACACACCAGCAGAGGCAGTCGAGCTGGCGTTGTTGTCGTCTATGTGCAGCTTAATACGCTCCACCGTCACGGCCTGTAGGCAGGGGAAGACGATAGGAGCGGTAAACGTACATTCCAGCCCGTCGCACCTCACATAACCCCCATAGTTGTACCAGTCCATGCCTTCCTGAGTGGGAGTGAAGTCCGTGCCTGTCAGCGTGACCTTGCGGGTTTCACCGGCGGTCTGGGGCCCGTCGTTGGGCCTGGCCCAGACCACCCCCGCCAGCGTGCCCAGCAGCAGAGCTGCCGCCACCACCGCCATGGAGGACTTGCTCATTCTTCTGATCTCTGTCTCCTTTCGTTTATCTGTCTACCGCCTGTGGCTCATCCCGACTATCCTTGCTCCACGTGGGTCGCCCCTGATCATGTCCGTCAACGTCGAGTTTCGGTCACGCTGTCAGGATCCCAACCACCTCAGTATAGCCCGAGATTGTACGGAGCTTGGCCTGCAGTTTCAAGCGCCTGGTAACTCTCCCGATGGTTGAGTGACGGTGCCTGCCTCCTGGCTGCTTTCGTCACCCAGTTGCTAGGCGCCAGGCGTTTTCGCCGGGCCGTCATCTCCGGCGAGCGGGCATGGCATGGCCGGGCCTCCCCACGAGTCGGAGGCTGGGGTACCCATTTCCTATTGCTCGCTCGGCCTCTGTCCGCTATACTGGAATGGTATACAACGACGCGTGGGCCGCAGGCTGAGGTCCCTCGCAAGCATGATCACGGTAGCCGCTTGATGCTGAAACACATGCCAAAGCCCTTGCAGTCCGGGAAGCACGGGGCCAGAGCGCTGGTGAGCGGGCTTCTTCTGGCCACGATCCTCGTCCTGCTCGCCCCGTCGAGCTCGTACCTGGCCATTGAGCAGCCCCATGTCGGCTTTGGCGCCTTTCTGGCCGAGCGGAGCGACGCGTATCTGGTGGACAATATGAAGTTCGACTGGCTGGTATGGCAGCTCCAGTGGAGCCTGGCCGAGCCGGGCAAGGGCCACTACGAGTGGCATGGCCTGGACGAACTCCTGGACTACGCGCACGACCTGGGTCTCAAGGTGGTGCTGCGCGTGGATTCCGCCCCGGGCTGGGCCAGAAGTGGGCCGGGGGGAGCACCGCCGGACGACATGGACGACTTTGGCGACTTCTTGTCGGCGGTGGCCTCGCGTTGCGCAGGCAAGGTTGCGGGGTACGTGATTTGGAATGAACCCAATCTGCCCATCAACTGGGGCGGCAGTCCCAATGCCGGGAAGTACGTCCAGATGCTCCAGGCGGTGTACCCCAGGATCAAGGCCGCCGACCCCGACGCGGCGGTAGTCACCTCGGGCATGGCCACCACCGGCGGCCCTGGTGGCAGCGAATGCGGGCTCGGGTCCGACCTCGAGAGTGGACCACTCAGCGCGTACACGCAAGAACTGTACGCGGCTGGGGTGGTCAACGATCTCGACTTCATCTGCGGCATCTATCGTCAAGGGGGCAAGCCTTACTTCGATGTGCTAGGTTCGCACCCGTACGGTTTCGCCTATGAGCCGCAGCGCGATCCTGCGTCGGTCAGTGGGCTGGCTTTCCGCAGGCTGGAGAAGCAGAGGGCGCTGATGGAGCTTCGCAGCGATGGCGACACGCAGATCTGGGCCATCGAGTTCGGATGGATCCTGGACCCGGGCTCAACGTGCCGCCAGTGGGGCGACTGGCCCACCCGGACCTGGCAGATCGTGAGCCAGCAGCAGCAGGCGCAGTACCTGAGGGATGCCTACCTGTATGCCCTCGGCAAATATCCGTGGATGGGGGTGATGAGTTTCTTCAACATGGACTTCGCCACCGTCAATTGGTATCACGAGTGCGAGCCGGCGCGCTGGTACTCAGTGACCTACCGCCCGAACCATCTGGATCCGTTCAACAGCCCCATCAAGTACCGCCCGGCCTACTGGGCTCTGCGAGGTATGGCCCGTGCCCTGGCGGGCGGACCAAGGGCCTATCTTCCGCTGACCCTTCGCCAACGGTGAAGAACTGCGCTGGTGCTTAGGGAACTGGCATAGGCACCTAAGCGATGACTCCTCTTTCGAGGTAGACCTCGGCGGCCTCGCGGATCAGGCCAGCGGTCATGGGCGCCCCCAGCTCGTTCTCAAGACGGTCGGCGATCTCGAGCAATCCCGCATGGGTGGCTCGCCCGGGTCGGAGAGCCCTGTAGATCTCCAGCACTTCCTGGTTCGAGAGCGACGTCAGCTCGGCGGCACGCCGCAGGTTCTGGGAGACCTGCCTGTACCCGGCAGCCTCCACGGCGTCGGCCTGGCGTCGCAGCGTCTCCGCCCCGATGCTCAGGTCTTCCGGGGTCACTTCGCCCGCTAGGACGGACTCCAGGGTCAGCTCACTAAGAGGTCTTCCCGTCTTGCTCCGAATCGCGTCGGTCTCCATCCCCTTGCTCCTGTGGCAGCAGGCGTAGCTCGCTTGGCTGGCGACTTGTTTCGATCTGCCGCGTTTCTCGCAGATGCAGCAGGAGGGTTTGCACGATGAGCCTCAACCTTGCAGTAGAATCGATTCTCACCGGCACCGGCTCCGTCGGCTCGCCCAGGGCGTAACGGGCTGCATTCCGACCGATCTGTCGGTAGGTCTCCAGGTCGAGGTTGGGTGCCTGTGAGAAGAGCTCGAGGTTCTCCAGCGGGTCCAGACTGCGGTGATGGATCACGGTCGTGCCCTTGGACTGAAGGCCGACGGCGATGCCCGAACCACTCAGTTGGGCACCGGCGTGACCGATGAAGGCACAGTCTGACGTGTGGTGTACGCGGACGACGCGAGCGGGCAGGCCCTCATCACGGACGCCCTGTACCATGGAGCTCAGCACGTCCCGGTGAGACAGCCCGCCGACAGTCCGGCCCATCTCCGCCCCGAAGGCAGGACCGACGGCGATGATCACCTCGAGCGAGTCGCTGCGCAGAGCGGGTCCAACTTCCTCCAACCAGGATTGACTTTCGGGCAGGCTCAGCTGCTCGGCGTACTCCCGCGGCTCTCGTACCTGGGGCAGGTCTTGCAGGGTTGACCATCGCTGGCTCTCCACGCGGTATCCGGTGCCAGGGCCCCCATAGTCGTTGGGGTCTGTCAAAGCGCTCAGCAACTGAAAGTCTTCGTCGAAGATAGCTGCCGGCTGAAGGCAGTCACCAGCGACGCGGCGCCGCTGCATCTCCAAGATGTTGCCCGCCACGTCGTGGAAGCCGGCCTCCGCCAGGGCTCTGATGACGTCCACCACGGTCAGGGTGCCGTCAACCATCAAACGCGCCACCTTGATGTCCATCAGCCTGTCGCGGTGGGGCATGTCTTCACTGCTCCAGGCGGTGACGGCCGCCTGCACTTCGCCTTCGGTGATGGGTGCAAAATCGAAGGCCTCGAATAGACTTTGGATGGCTTTGGCCGCGCGCTGGCGGATGCGCAGGACGTCCTCCTCCCTTACGGGCACGATGCCCCCGTCAACCTGGAGGTCACGCTGAAGGACATACCAGTCATCCAGTTCCGAGACGTCGAAGTTGCCGCCGGCGAACATGTTGTCGTACCGCGGGATCCCACCGTAGCCGGAGGTGACGAAGTCGGCGCCCGGCAAAAACTGGCACATCAGCTTGGCGGTCTTGCGGATCTCGGAGTGGGAGGCCAACGCATCGTTGCCCGCGGCGACCTCCAGACCGAGCATGGCGGCTAGGAGATTCTCCGCGAGGATGACGCGCACGCCTCCGGGCAGCGATTCGGGCAGGGCGACGCAACTGATGGAGCCGTTCTGGCTCCCCTGGCTCCCCGCCCCCCGCGTGACCAGCAGGCACCGGGCCTCCAGATACAGCATGGACTTGCCCTCAGAGTGGCCCATCAGGGCCTCTGAACCGGTGCCCGAGGTGAAACGGGTCTTGACCCCTCGGCTGGCATAGGCCGCACAGAGGAAGGCCTTGGACCACGGCGTGTCGTCGCCATCGGTGAAGGCCCTCTCCGTGCCATAGACCGATAGCGTTTCGGAGTAGGTGGTGAGCCCGGCGAAGCCCAGTTGCAGGTTTGTGGCTTCTTCGACCGAGCACTGGGTGAGGACGCCTCCTCGACCGGTCTGGGAGCCGATGAGTATGGCCAGTGCGTTGAGCGGGGCATAGCGGGTCACGCCGACCGTGGTCTCGATCTCTTTGAAGCCGCGCAGCGCTGCCTCCGCAGCGTCCGCCGCCAACAGAGCCGGATGCTCCAGCCGGTTCGTGATATGGGCCTGGTTGGCGGGCGTACGGCGGGCGCGCATCTTGGTCAAACCCATCATCATTTCCAGCACGTTCAAGTGCCGGACGATGTCTACTAGCTTGGCCGCGGTGCACCCACAGGTCACTCGGAGTACTTCGGCGCGTGGGACGTTGATGTCCACCAGCATATGGGCGATGTCTTGCGAGGGGATGCCCATGGAGTGCTCGGCGGTCTCGAGGTCGAGGGCGTGCCTGGCGATGAACTGGTCGATGAGGTCGAACTGCTCACGCGGGACGCCGTCCATCTCCGTGACCATTCCATTTTCGATCCTGAGGCTTGGTGAGGGATCGTACGGGCTGCCGATGACAGTCAGCCCGGCCTCAGCCCAGGGCTCGATGAAGGTCTCGCGATTGACGGGCCTCTGGTCAAGCGACTCGAATCGTTTGGAGCGCATGGCTTCTCTTCCCTCTAGCTATGCCCTTCGTGAGCGAGATTGGCGTGGATTCCCTGTGGAAGCACACGCACTACGGTGGGTAACATGGCCACGTTGGCAGTTGTTCGTCCAGTGCGCTAGGGCCAAGATGTGCCTGTCGTGGCGCCTGTGTCCAGCAATGATACGCCACCCCACAAGGGGGAGCAAAACGCCCGTGCGCGGTAACGGCGGCGAAAGGTCTCGCAGGAGCTGAGGCTGCCGGGGGACAGACTAGGGCAGGAGGGCCAGCGCCGCTGCGATGTCCTCAGCGATCATCTTGCGTTTGCTCTTCTCGATGAAGAAGCTGGGGCCCGCCTGGAGATAGGAAGGAAAGGCCCGCGCCCCGCGAAAGTAGTACTGCTCTGCACGGATCTTGTAGGTGGAACCGGCTGGGATGACCCGTGCCTCGCCCGCGCGTTGCGCCACGTAGTTGATCGCGCGGATGGAAACATCGCCCATCAACAGGAAGACCTTCACCCGTGGGAAGAGGGCGAGTTCCTGCTCCAGGAGCAGCGAGCACTGCCTGATGGTGCCTGTCTTGATTCCGTATGTCGTCTTGCCGCACTTGAGAGCGGTAGTCACATAGACCCCGAGGTCAAGTACGTCTTGCACTGAGGACACGTCTTGCTCCGAATGGGGTCGGTCTCCATCCCATTGCTCCTTTGCATGCAGGCGCAGCTCGGTTGGCGGCCGCTCAGGATCGATCTGCCGTGTCTCTTGTAGATGCATCAGCACCAGTCACCGGCGACGCGGCGGCGCTGCATCACCACGATGTTGCTTGCCACGTCGCGAAAACCGGCCTCCAATGGCCCCCTTATGACGTCCACCATGGTCAGGGTGCCGTCAACCATCATGCGCGCCACCTTGGTGTCCATCAACCTGTCGCGCTCCGGCATGTCTTGGCTGCTCCAGGCGGTGACGACGGCCTGCACTTCTCTCTCGCTCTCGGGCGCGAAGTCCAGACGATAAACCCCTCACTGCGCTCCTCGTTGCAGCCGCCCCGCCAGGATTTCGGCCAGCAGGCCGATATCTATGTTCCCGCCCGAGATCACAGCCACGACCTTCTTGCCCTTTAGGCCAACCTTGTCGAATAGCAGCGCGGCCACGCCCACAGCTCCTGAGCCCTCCACGACCAACTGCTCCGCCTCCAACAGGGCAAGAATCGCCTCCCGAGTTTCCTCCTCATTGACGAGTATCACCTCATCAATGAGATCCTTGGCGATCTCGAACGGCACGATGCCGAAGCCGCCAGCCAGGCCCTCGCAAATCGTGGGATCGTGATCGTATCTCTCGTAGCAACGCCCTTCCTTGAGAGATAGATATGCGGATGGCGACGCCTCAACCTGAACGCCGATGATCTTTACCTCGGGGTTCATGGCCTTAGCCGCTACAGAGACTCCAGCGATGAGCCCTCCCCCGCCGATAGGCACCAAGATGGCTTCTGTATCAGGCAGCTCTTCCATGATCTCGAGACCGACGGTGCCCTGGCCAGCGATGACCAGCACATCGTCGAGCGAGTCCGTGTAAGTCAGGTCGTGCTCCCGTTGGTACTCCTTTGATGCATCAGACGCATCATCGTACGTCTCTCCAGCGAGGAAGATTTTAGCCCCAAATTCTGCCAGCTTATCTATCTTGGTAGCCGGAGTGCTAATGGGCATGAACAGATTCACCGATACCCCGCCGAGGACACGCGCGGCATAGGCCACGCCCAGCGCGAAGTTGCCCGAAGAGGGTGCTACCACCCCCCTGGCCCTCTCCTCGGCCGACAGGCCAGCAATCCTGTTGATCGCCCCCCGCACCTTGAAAGCGCCGGTTCGCTGGAGGTTCTCCAGCTTCAACCAGAGATCGGTGCCCGTGCGTTCGCTCAGCAGGGAAGAGCGTTGGAGGGGTGTCCTCCTCACCAGATGGCGGATATTTCGTCGAGCGGTCAAGATGTCCTTAGGCTCCAACATGCTCCTCACCCACGATGCGTTCTACCGGACACAAACAAGCCGAGCGCAGAGCTCGGCGGTAGGTGCCAGCAAGCTGACTTGGTTCACCACCTATCTTAGGATGGGAATCTGAGCCTACTCAAGAATCTGGCTCAGGAATAGTTTGGTTCTGTCCTCTTTCGGGTTGGAGAAGATCTCTTCGGGAGTCCCCTCTTCAATGACCCGCCCCCCATCGATGAAGACCATGCAGTCGGCGGCCGCCTTGGCGAACCCCATCTCGTGGGAGACGACCACCATCGTCATGCCTTCCTTCGCCAGGTCCAGCATCACGTCCAGCACCTCTTTGATCATCTCAGCGTCAAGCGCAGACGTGGGCTCGTCGAAGAGCATAATCTTGGGGTTCATGGCCAGTGCGCGGGCAATGGCCACTCTCTGCTTCTGCCCTCCCGAAAGTTGCCCGGGATAAGCGTCCGCCTTCTCCGGTATCCCCACTCTCTCCAGTAGCTCTCGCGCGATTCGCTCCGCCTCCTTGTTAGACCGGCCGCGCACCTTCTCCTGGGCGATGGTCACATTACGCAGGACGGTCAAGTGGGGGAAAAGATTGAACAACTGGAAGACCATCCCCACCTCGGCCCGGACCAGATCAATGTTGCACTTGTCACCGGTGACGGGGATGCCATCGACGATGATAGTGCCGCTGTCGGGGTTCTCCAGGCGATTGATGCAGCGGAGAAGTGTGCTTTTCCCTCCTCCGCTGGGGCCGAAGATCAGGCAGACTTCACCTCTCTTCACCCTCAGGCTCGCATCGATTACAGCTTGAGTCTTCCCAAAGGTCTTGTAAACATGCTCAATTACGATGATGTCGTCATCCATAGCCGGGGGCTCGACCACACCTGGTGAACCTTCTTCGCAAACAGTATTACTCTTCAAACGACATCCTCCTCTCCATGATCTTCACCAAGACCGACAAGCTAAGAGTCAGAATCAGATAGAGAAAGGCGACCGTATTCCAGGTCTCGAAGGTGCGGAAGGT
>Ga0299915_10001610_pt1 | contig 16640 bp, 15 predicted proteins | sample RVTome_13_FD_200263 | JGI IMG/M metagenome (GOLD analysis project Ga0299915, IMG submission 200263) | Soil microbial communities from uranium-contaminated site in the Upper Colorado River Basin, Wyoming, United States - RVT92D227 (version 2) ... | reverse complement strand
GGCTGGGAAGGGCGGCCTTTGTCGGCGGGAGTCTTGCGCCCCACGTCGGAGGGCATAATCCCCTGGAAGCGGTTGCTGAGGGCCGGCCGGTTTTCTTTGGGCCGCATATGCAAAATGTTCGCGACCTGGCCGCTCTCCTGTGTGAAGAGAAAGTCGCCCAGACCGTCAAGAATGCGGGCGAACTTGCCGCCGGCTGGCAGAGGGCGCTGGAAGACGAAGGGTGGCGGGCGAAGATGGAACAGCGCGCCGCAGAGATCTTTCGTCGCCACAGAGGAGGGTCGGAGCGCGCCGCGCAAAGGGCGCTGAAACTCCTTGCTGAGCGAGGTGAGAAGAGAGAGGAGAAAAGCGACTCAATTCCGCCGCCGGCTCTCCGGCAGCCCTTGGCCCCTGCTTCCCGCCTGACGCGCGGCCGGGAGTATCTGCTCTCGGTGATTGAGAACGGGAGGAAGGGATTTCTTCCGGGCCTTATCAGATTTGGCCTGGAGGGGATTTCCTATGGTTATCGCGCCGGCCTGGCGGTCAATCTCGGGCTGTATGATGTGAGAGTCCTTTCGCGGAGAAGACTCTCCTGTCCGGTCATCGGCGTGGGCAACATCACCCTGGGCGGAACGGGCAAGACGCTTGCCACCTTGACAATATGCGAGTGGCTCTTGAAGCGCGAAATCAGGCCGGCCGTTCTCTCTCGAGGTTATGGCGGAAACTCTTCTTCGCCTCGCCTGGTTTTCGACGGGGAACGCCTCAGGCTGGGGCCCAAGGAGGCCGGAGATGAGCCGTTTCTGCTGGCGGCGAGCCTGCCCGAAGCGCGGGTGTTGGTAGGAAAAGATCGCCGCCGCAGCGCGGAAATGGCGCTTCGACTGGGCGCCCAGGTGATGGTGCTGGACGACGGCTTCCAGTATTGGAAATTGGAAAAGGATTTCGAACTCGTACTCGTGGACGCCCTCAATCCTTTTGGGAACGGCCACCTCTTTCCCCGCGGCCTCTTGCGCGAACCGCCCGCCTCCCTGAGACGGGCGCAGGCCATCTGGATCACTCACTCCGACCTCGTGCCCCGGGAAGGGCTGGCCGCCTTGAGGGAAACGCTGGGTAATCTGGCCCCGGAAGCGCCCATTGCGGAGACCATGCACCATCCGGTTGCGCTGCGCGACCTCGTCAGCGGAGACCGCATCGGCCTGTGGACCCTGGAGGGCAAACGCCTCCTGGCTCTCAGCGGACTGGGCAACCCGCTCTCTTTCGAACTTCTGCTGCAGAGGTTGGGGGCGGAGGTGATTCCGGCGCGTTTCCCGGATCATCATCGCTACAAGGAAGATGAGATTGCCTCTCTGACAAAGGCTTGCGGAAATGCCAGCATGATCGTCACCACGGCCAAGGATGCGGTTCGTTTGCCGCGGCAACTGAAAACCGACCTGCCCCTTCGCGTCCTGGAGGTAAGGCTGGCCAGGTTTTCCCGGGCAGGTGAAGCAGGAATGGGGGAATTGTTGGAGGAGATTTTCTCCTGGTTGACTTCCGCGGGCTGAGATTCTAGTCTTTTCTCGATTAAAGGAGGCGAAGAGACGAGCACCGGCCTTGAAAGGGTATCTGAGATAGTCGTGAAAAGCCGCAAGCAGGTCTTGTGGAACTGGTTTCGGGCGCGTCTGCCTCTGCTGCTGCTGGCAGCGCTCCTTTTGTTCGCCCACCCCACCTGGCGGTCTTGGGCTCTGCTGGGAATTCCTTTCCTGCTTATGGGCCAGGGGCTCAGAACCTGGGCCGTAGGCTACCTGCATAAGGATCGGGAATTGGCCACAGGGGGACCCTATGCCTTTTGCCGGCATCCTCTCTATCTGGGCACATTTCTCTCCGGCGTCGGGGTCTCTGTGCTTGTGGGGAGTTGGACGGTGGGAATTGCCTTTGCTGCGATCTTCGCCGCTGTATATTTCCCCACTGTCAGGCAGGAGGAAGGCTACCTGGAGAGGGTCTATGGGCAGGCTTTTCAGGACTACGCGGCGAGAGTTCCCGTTTTTTTCCCCAGGTTAAGGCCGATAGATGTGGGCGAACCCGGGCGCTGGAGATGGAGCCGCCTCATCTCCAACGAGGAGCATTTCACCTGGGCTGCGCTGGTAATCTTCCTGCTGGCGATGGCCGCGAAGCAGCGATTATGCTGAGAGCTCATTTTGCTGTGTTGCAAAGATAGGAAGACGACTCGGGCGCATAGTAATGCGCCCCTACAGGCTGTAACGTGCGATGCAAATGAATCCCGCTGTGGTGAGATATCGTGCAAACAAAGTCCGTCGGGGCTGTAGGGGCGATTTATGCTTCGACTCCGCTCAGCATCCCGAGCAAAGTCTCGAGGGACCAATCGCCCGCTTAGCCGTTTCCCCGCCGAAACGAATTCGCAAAGAGATTCCGGCGGGGTCAGGCCTGCTCTGCTGAAGCTACGCAGGCTCAGCGTAGCAGAGAGACCCCGCCCTACAGTGCTCGGCGAAGTTCGCAACAGAGCAAGTTGAATTCTGGGATAGGCTCTCAGCCGAGAAGCAATGAAACCTACGTCTTTGCCTGGAACGCCGCAGTCGGCAGGATCGTCGCCGGACAAGCGGAGGTGCCGGAATCCAAAGGGCGCGCTTGGCCCCTGGCTGGGGGGCCTGGCCTTGCGCGGGCTGGCAGTGCTTGCGCCCAGGCTGTCTTGCAAAGGAGCCAGCCGCCTGGGTGCGGTGCTGGGGTGGGTGATGCTCATTTGCAGCCACCACAGAAACCGGATTGCCCTGCGCAACCTTTCTTTCGCCTTCAAAGAAAAGGATGGGGAAGAACGGAAACGCATCTTGCGAAAGTGCTGCGAGAATGTGGGCAAATCCCTGGTGGAATTCCTCCGTTTGCCGCCCCTGGGAGGAAATGGAGAGATTCACGAGTTGGTCTCTCTTGAAGGAGAGCAGCATCTGCGCACGGCGCTCGGCAAAGGGCGCGGCGTGATTCTGTTAACGGCCCATTACGGCAACTGGGAATTGGTGGGAGCGAAACTGGCGGCCTGCGGTTATCCTCTGAATGTGCTGGCGCGCCCGCAAAGAGATGAACGCACCACCCGGCTGATGAACCGCATCCGCGAGGCGGCGGGGATGCGGGTGCTGACGTCCAGGAACGCAAGCAGCGGAGAGATCCTGCAGTGCCTTCGAAAAGGGGAGATCGTGGGTTTCCTGAACGACCAAAACGCGGGGCGCAAGGGAGTATTCGTGGATTTCTTCGGCCGGCCCGCTTCCACTCCTGGGGGAGCCGCGCTCTTTGCTCTGCGAACCAAGGCTGCGGTAGTGCCCATGTTCGCCTTGCGCAACGAGAACGACACGCATGTCGCGCTTCTTTTGCCCGAGGTGGAGATTATTCAGACGGGAAATCTACGCCGCGATGTTGCCGCGAATACCGCCCTTTTCACGCGCTTGATTGAGGAACAAATACGGACTCGTCCGGAACTGTGGTTCTGGCTGCATGACCGCTGGCGGGCTCGCCCTCCTGAGGAAGCGGCCTGAGTTCAGACCTGGTCCAGTTTTGGATGACGGTTGGGAAATGGCAAGGTTGCCGGTTGAACCCAAGAGCATCCTGATCGTGAAACTCTCCTCCATCGGAGATGTGATTCATTCTCTGCCGGTGGCGAGCGCTCTGCGGCGGCGTTTTCCCAAGGCGCGGATCAGTTGGCTGGTTTCGCGAAAGGCGCGGGAGATCGTCTCCGGACATCCTCATCTCGATCAAGTCATTGTCATCGGAGGCCGGGGAGAAAACGGGGAGATTCCCATTACCGATATCAACCATCCCTTCATGGCGGCCAGCACCTTGCGCGCCATCGGATTTGACGTCGCCCTGGATTTGCAGGGCCTGATACGCTCCAGCCTCTTCTCTTTTCTCAGCGGGGCGCGGGTGCGCGTCGGTTATCGCAGCCTCAAGGAGGCGGCTTTTCTCTTCTGCAATGTGCGGGCGATCCCTCCCGTCCGCGATCAGCACGTGGTGGAAGGTTATCTGCGCTTCGCCGCCATTTTGGGCGCGCCCACAAGACCGGTGGAATTCTGCATCGCCACCACTGAGCAGCAAGAGACGAAAATAGACTCCCTTCTCGCGGCCGCGGGAGTGAAGCCATCGGACCGGCTGGTGGCAATCGCGCCGGGCTCTTCCTGGCGGGCGAAGACCTGGCCGCCGGAGCGGCTGGCGGAGGTGGCCGAGCGTCTTGCCCTTCGCCATGGCTGCCGGCCCGTGGTGGTGGGTTCGAAAGCCGACCTCCCGCGCGCCGAGATTATCCGGTCGAAGTCTCGAGCCCCGCTAATTGATTTGACGGCCAAGACCACCCTTAAGGAACTCACCGTTTTGCTGCGCCGCTGCCTCGCCCTGGTGGGAAATGACAGCGGCCCCACCCACCTTGCCGCGGCGGCCGGGAAACCGGTTGTGGCGATTTATGGTCCGACCGATGAGAACCTGCTGGGGCCTTATGGAAACCAGCATATCACGATTGTTGCTCCGGTTCCTTGCCGGCCCTGCCGGCGCCGCGGCCGGGCGGAACGCTGTCCCCATCTGCGCTGCCTTACTGAAATCTCCTCCCAACAGGTCTGCGACGAAGTGGACAAGTTGTTCGCCTATTCCCTTCTCGGGCAATCGCCGGAGGCAGATACGGCTTCGCAGAGATGACTCTTTTTCAGCAATCCTCCATGCCAGACAAGCCGGTGAATGACTCAAAGAGACCTATATTGAATGAACTTGCAGCGGTCGAGCGCGTTGCCGTCTTCCACCTGAATGGAGTCGGCGACCTGCTTTTTTCCCTGCCTGCGCTGCTTGCGGTTCGCCAGAGATTCGCTTCTTCTCGCATCACAAGTGTGATACGTCCCCACTTGGCTGAATTGCTGGAGCCGGCCGGGCTTGCTGATGAGATAATCCTCAGGCCTCGGCGCGGCGATATCGCCCGCCTCCTCGCTTTCCTTCGCGACCTTCGCAGGCACCGCTTTGATCTTGCCGTGCTCTTTTCCCAATCGGCCAGTGCCAACATCTACGCCCTGCTTTCCGCAACAAGGATTAGGGTGGGCTTCATTGACACCATCTTTCCGCGGCTGTTGAGTCATCCCATCGCCAAACGAGGAATCACCTCCACCGCCAAGCTCCTCTATCTGGCGGAATGGCTGGGCGCGAAGCCGGAAAAGAGGGATTATGCGGGTCTGCTGAAAGTCAGCGAATCACAGCAGGAGCGCGCCGGTTTTCTCCTCAAGGAAGCCGGGGTAGATAACAAGCCCTTTGTTGTACTCTCCTTTGCACAAGGGGGGGTGCACATGCCCCTCTACAAAACCTGGCCGCTGGAGAAGTTCGCCGAGGTGGGTCGCCGCCTTCTTCGGCTGGGATTGAGCACGGTCGCGATCGGGGCCGGACCGGACGCCGGGGAAGGGCGCCTGCTTGCTGAAAGCATCGGCACAGGGGCGGTTTCCCTCGCCGGCCGGACGCGCCTGGGCGAATTGGCCGGTATCATCGGGCGGGCTTCCCTCCTGGTGGGGATTGACTCAGGGCCCACACACATCGCCGCCGCCCTCGGAATTCCGGTTGTGGCGCTCTACGGGCCCACAGACCCGAGGATAACCGGAGTGCAAGGGAGCAGGAGCGTGATGATCCGAAAGGAGATGCCGTGCAGCCCGTGCAGAAGACCGACCTGTGAGGGCCGCCCGTGTATGACCCGAATAAGCCCAGAGGAGGTTGTTGAGGCGGCGGAGAAACTCATGGCAAGCGGAGCAGCCTACCAGAAATGAAATGCCTGGTCACCGGCGCAGCCGGTTTCATCGGTTCCCACCTTTGCGAAGCCCTGCTGCAGGAAGGGCATGAGGTCCTGGGCCTAGACGCCTTCACGGACAACTATGATCCCGCAATCAAGCGCGCTAACCTCGCCGCCCTCATCTCCAGCCCGGGATTTCGCTTTCTGGAAGAGAATCTCACTTCCCCGGATTGGCCCGGGCGGGTCGGGAGCGCGGACTGGGTCTTTCATTTGGCCGCCCGCCCCGGGGTGAGAAGCAGTTGGGGGAAAGATTTTTCGGCCTATTGTGACCACAATATCCTGGCTGCTCAGCGCCTGCTGGAGGCCTGCCTGGAACTGAAGCCGCAAAAGGTGGTCTTCGCCTCCTCTTCCTCGGTTTATGGAAATGCCAGGCGCCTGCCGGTAAGAGAGCGCAGCCCGCTGCGGCCCCTTTCTCCCTATGGAGCGACGAAACTTGCGGGGGAACTCCTCTGCCGCATCTATTGGGCTAACCATCGGCTGCCGGTCTGCATGTTGCGCTATTTCACCGTCTATGGGCCTCGTCAGCGCCCGGATATGGCCTTTGCGCGCTGGATAGCGGCAATACTGGAAGGTCAGCCAATCCACATCTTTGGAGACGGCCGTCAAACCCGGGATTTTACTTTTGTCTCGGATGCCGTAAAGGCGACCATTCTGGCCGCGGAGCGTGCTTCCCCGGGCGATATCTACAATATCGCCGGAGGCGCTCGCGTCTCGCCCAGAGATATTCTCGGACTCTTCACCGAAATCACCGCCCGCGCTCCCCAGGTGTGCTGGGAAGAATCCCAAAAGGGGGATGTGCGCCATACCTGGGCCGACACGACCCTGGCGCGCCAGTGTCTGGGCTATCTCCCTCAGGTGGGCCTCCAGGAGGGGCTTCTCGCGCAGTTTGACGCCGCCTCCGCCCTACGGATCTCCTGCCAACAGTGAGAGGAGATTCCATGGTTCTGGCTAAAAAGAGGTCGGCCCTGCTGCTCACCAGTGTTTGCGACCTGCACCCGACCAGCCCAGAACTCGCCTTTTGCCGGTTCTTGCTGAACTATGGCCTTTCGCCTCTCGTGCTTTGCCCAGAGGAAGGATCTCTTTCCCGCGGATTGAGCGCCAAAGGCTTTGAGGTTAAAGTTCTCCGACATATTCAGCGCTGGCGCAGTCTAAAGGGACGAATCCTGGCGCCCTGGCTTACCGCCGGGATCTGCAGATTTGTTCGTCAACACGAGGTCCTGCTGGTTCATTCCGCCCGGATGAGCACCACTCCCTTGGCGTTGAAGGCAGCCCGCCGACTGGAAGTCCCCTGCATCTCTCATCTACACGGAGATACGAGAGAAGGGGAGAAGTTCCGCCGCTATCTCGTCCACCAGGCCGATGCCGTCATCGGGGTAAGCCAGGCCGCACTGAGTCGCTACGCTGCTCCCGCGGGCCAGGAGGTCGCAGTTGTGTATAATGGATTGGATATAGAAGAATTTCGGGCGCACGCCGCCAGATTCGACGCACGCTCTCACCTCGGCCTTAAAGAAGGGATGATTGTCGGAATGTCGGGGGCCTACCACCTGAAAGGTCTGGACTCATTTGTTGATGCCGCACAAGGGATAAGAAGAAGATTCCCTGAGACAAACTTCGTTGTTATGGGCGAATTCAGGAGCCGGGATTTTCAGCAGGAGATAAGCCGAAGAATAGCAGAGACGGGCATGACAGAGGCCTTCTTTTTTGCCGGTTTCCAGGAGAATATCGCGCCCTTCATGGCGGCCTGCGACCTCTGGGCGGTGCCATCTCGCCTCGACGCCGCCCCCATGGTGGCGATCGAGGCGATGGCCTTGGGGAAGCCTGTGGTCGGCAGCCGCGTAGGAGGGATACCGGAGTTGGTTGAGGATGGCGTGACTGGCATCATTGTTCCACCAGAAGATCCCGGCGCGCTGGCCGAGGCGGTTTGCGAACTGCTCGCCAATCCCGACTTGAGAAACTCTTTCGGTGAAGCGGGCCGCAGACGAGTCGCCGACAGATTCTCATTTGATCATTTTCGCGGCCGAATGGCCGAGATCTATGAGCATCTCATCAGCGGGAGCAAGCCGTGAGAGTGGCTTTTCTGACATTTGGAGATGAGCGCACTCCCAGCAGCCGCTATCGGGTTTTTCAATATTTGGAGGGGCTTCGAGCGGCGGGCTGGGAGAGCGAGATTATCTCCCCGCGCAAGGGCGAGTCGGCGTCGAGAACATCGCTCCGGGCAATCAAAGGCGCCAGGAAAGCCGATCTCCTCTTCATCCAGAAACGTCTCTTTCCCGGAGTCTGCCTGCGGCTGCTCTCGGCCGCGGCGAAAAGGAGGCTCATCTATGATTTCGATGACGCTCTTTTCGTCCCGCCGAGTAAGAAGAGGAGTGAGGCCTCTCACAGGCGGACGCTCGGCCGGCTTCACCGCTCCTTTCAAGTGGCGCAAGTAGTCATTGCCGGAAACGCTTTTCTTGCTCAATATGCGAGCAAGTTCAACCCCTGGGTAGAGATTCTTCCAACTCCAATAGACCTGGCCGCCCACCCTCGCCGGCCCGCGCATTTCCAACGAAGTCCGCAAATCATTGGCTGGGTCGGGACTTCTTCGAACCACCGCTATCTCAGGCTTGCCTGCGAAGCCATTTGTCGTGTGAATGAGAAACGGCCGGTGGTCTTGCGAGTGGTCAGCGACCGCCCTTTTGAGAATGCGCTGGTCGAAGTAGAAAATGTCGGCTGGGAGCCGGAAAGAGAAGCGCTCCTTCTGCACGAGTTCGATGTAGGGATAATGCCTCTTGCGGATGACACCTGGAGCCGGGGCAAGTGCGCCTTCAAGCTTCTCCAGTATATGGCCGTAGGTGTTCCGGTGGTATGCTCGCCGGTGGGAGCAAACCAGGAGGTGATGAAGGACGGGACACAGGGCTTCTTCGCTTCCTCACCGGAAGAGTGGATGGAAAGGCTGTGCGCGCTACTCGGTGACGCGCAGCTGCGAGAGCGGATGGGAAGCGCAGGCCGAGAGAGGGTCGCTCAACGCTTCTCCTCGCAGGCGCTCCTTCCTCATTTTCTCCTAATCCTGAAGCAAGTTGCGGAAGCACCCGATGTCAGTTGAAATTCTCCGCCTAAATGAACTCTGGCTCTCTTCCCACAAGGTCCGCGTTGAAGACCTCGAGCGGCTGGGAGATCCTCTGCTGGCGGAAAAGCAGGCAACAAGCGTGACCCGGACCGCGGAGGGAATTTCTCTCTTCTTGAAAGCCTATCCTTTTCGGTATCTGATGCATCGGCTGGGCTTGTGTCTGGGAATAAGCAGAGCGATAAGAGCCTATGACAACTCCTCCCGCCTTCTGGAGAAAGGGGTTCTCTGCCCGGTGCCAATTGCCCTTATCCGCTGGCCCAAGTCAGGGATGGTGCTGGTGACAGAGGCTCTACTTGAAGGAGCGCCACTGATAGAGTGGTTCGAGAGGTTGTCAAGGAGCAGATCATCCTCCCCCACTCTTCTGCCTGCGCTGGATCGTAAGGCCTTTTTCCGCGAACTTGCCCAATTCCTCCTTCAGATTCATCAACGAGGGGTCTATCACTCCGACCTTCACGACACCAACGCCTGGGTGAGAAGCGGCCTCGACGGCCGCCTCACGCTCTACTTGTTGGACGTGGAGGCAATACGATTCTGCCGGAAGGTTTCGATGCGCCGGAGGTTGAAGAACCTCCTTCGGCTTTGCAGAAATCTCGGCACAGCCGCGGCCGGAGCCCAACTTGACGGAGAAGCCCTGGCGGCGGAGTTTGCCGATTGCTATTTTAGCGCCGCTGGAATCTTACCAACATCGCATCTTGCAGAAAAGGTAAAGGCCGCGGCAGGCCGCGGCAGGGAGAGATGGGAAGAGGTAAACTGCCTCGATTGAGACTGCTGATGACTGACTTTGGACACGGCTGGGCCGGCGGCCAGAGTCAGTCTTTTGCTCTGGCCCAGGGAATGGTTGAGCGGGGCCACGATGTGACTTTTGTCTGTCTGCAAGAAAGCGAAATGAGCCGCCGCCTGGCGGAGGGGCCGATGGGCTGTGTGCAGATTCCGGTCGGCGGGCGTTTGGATCTTGTGACAGTCTTCCGCCTGCTGAGCATAATGCTAAGAATGTCGCCGCAAGTGGTCCATGCCCATGACTCGCTCTCTTTCTGGCTGGCGGGCCTGGCCGCGCGGCTCGGGCGCCTGAGCGCGCCGATCATCGCCCACAAAAGAACCGACCATCCGCCGGGCCGCTTCGCGGCCCTCCGCTATCGTCGCCTTGCACATCACATCATCGCCATCTCCCGCGCCGCGGAAAATGTCCTCTTGCAGGCCCATATTCCTCGCGAAAAAGTCTCCTTGATTTACAGTTCCGTGGATTGCGAGAGGTTCCGCCCAGATGACGGCAATCTCGCCAGAGGCTTTCGTGCGGAGATGGGTCTGCCGCCGGATCTGGCGCTTGTGGGAACCATCGGGGCCTTGGTGCCCCGCAAGGGTCAGGTTACCCTGCTGCAGGCGGCTGAAGCGGTCCTTCGCGCCCGCCCGGAAACCCGATTCCTCATCTGCGGAAGCGGCCCCCTGGAAGGTTTGCTGGGGGAACACGCCCGGCGGCTGGGAATTGACGGGCGAGTAGTCTTCCTGCCGGAACGAGAGGATGTGAGGCCTCTGCTGGCAAGCCTGGAGGTCTTTGTCTTGCCCTCTGCTGCAGAAGGATTGGGGGTCTCCGCTCTTGAAGCAATGGCGATGGGAAAGCCCGTAGTCGCCTCCCGCGTGGGAGGGCTTGTGGAAGTTGTCGAAGACGGCGAGACCGGCTTCCTGGTGGAACCAAAGGAAGCGGGCGAACTTGCTCAAGCCCTCCTTCGGCTCCTGCGGGAAGGCGAACTCCGAGAGAGGTTTGCGAAGAATGCCAGAGAGCGCGCGGAAAGCCTTTTCGGCCGGGCGGTGATGCTCGATCGCACTGAGGAACTCTATTTTTCCTGTCTATCTTGACCATAGAGGGATTGCTGTGAACGGGATTTCGGTGATTGTGCCCTGTTTCAATGAGGCGGAGAACCTCCGCGCCTGCCTGGAGTCCGTCGCTTGGGCGGACGAGATAATGGTGGTTGACTCTTTCAGCACCGATGAGACCCTTAAGATTGCCGGAGAGTTCACGGAGCGCATATTGCAGAGGGAATATGTCAGTCCCGCCTCCCAGCGGAATTGGGCCATTCCGCAGGCGCGCTTTCCCTGGGTATTGATCCTGGACGCCGATGAGCGGGTGAGTCCGGAGTTGAGGGAGGAGATGCGCGGCATCCTTGCTTCGCCTGACAGCCGCCCCGGTTATTTCCTCCGCAGGCGCAACTTCTTCGCCGGCAAAGAGATTCGCCACTGCGGCTGGCAAAGGGATTGGGTGCTGCGGCTTTTCCGCCGGGAGGAGGGGCGCTATCAGGAGACTCGCCCCCACGACTATCATGCGGGAGTAGAAGTGCCGGGGGAGACGGGCCGCTGCAGGGGGGTCCTGGATCATTACCCCTATCGTGATTTGAAAACCTATCTGGAAAAATTGAGGCGCTATGCAGATTGGGGAGGGCTTGACGCCGCGCAGCAGGGAAAACGGGCGACATTCTTCAGACTCCTCTTCCATCCGTGGGGGCGCTTTCTTAGAATGTATCTCCTGCAGGGAGGGTTTCTTGACGGCAGGCACGGCCTTATTGTCTGCACTCTGGCGTCTTGCTATGTCGCCCTTCAAGATGCGAGACTATGGGAAATACAAGAGAGTCAAGAGTCGAGAGTCGAGGGTCGAGAGTCCAGATCATAACTCACAACTCAGAACGGCCAGACCACTCTGAACTGACATGAAAATCGGCATTGTGATTCGTCGTCTTCATACTCACGGCGGAACCGAGCGAAGAACGCGGGAACTCCTCCGCTACCTGCTGGAGGCGGGCCATGAAGTCCATCTTTTCGCAGAGGAGTGGGAAAGCAAACTGGCCCAGGGATTGATTTGCCACAGGATTTACACCATCAAGGCGGCGCGCTGGTTGAAGGCGCTCTCTTTTGCCCTCCTGGCTGCGCGGGCAACGCGGAAATATGACCTCGATCTGGTTCACAGCCAGGCCCGCACTTATGCGGATGACCTGGCTACTTTAGGCGGCGCCTGCCACGCGGACTATCTTGATCATTTCCTTGCCGGCCTGCCCCCTCTGCGGCGCGCCTGGGAACGCAATCACCCTTTCAATCGGATTACCATGGCCCTGGAGAAAGCCCAATATCGCCGCTGCGCCAGACTGATCCTCAACTCCAACCTGGCGGTGCAAGGCCTCCTGCGCTATTTTCCCTGGGCCGAGCCCAAGTGCCGGATAATCTACAACGGAGTGGACCCGGACTTCTTTAGGCCGGACGCGGAAACCCGCGCTGCCTTGCGAGAGAAGCTGCAGGTGAAGGAGAATCATCCCGTTGTCTTTCTTTTCGTAGGCAGCGGATTCGAAAGGAAAGGGTTGAGCGAGTTCTTGCGCGCCTTCGCCCTGGTGCGGGAGCGTTACTCGGCCTGTGAGATGCAGGGGATTGTCGTCGGCCGCGGGGATATTGATCTCTACCGGGCGCAGGCGGCGGATCTGGGGATTGATGGGCAGGTCGTCTTCGCCGGAGCGGTGGCTCACACTCGGCCCTTCTACTGCGCCGCGGATGTATTTGTCTTGCCCACCAGATTCGATCCTTATGCCAATGTAACCAACGAGGCGCTCGCCTGCGGCCTTCCGGTAATAACCACCAGAACCAACGGAGCGAGCGAAATACTGACTCCCAAAGAGGGATTTGTCGTTCGAGACGCCGACGACATCGAAGGGATTTCGGCCGCGATGGAGCTATTGCTGGACGGGCCCAGAAGGCTGGAGATGTCGGCCAATGCCCGCCGGCTCGCCCTCCTGCATTCCTGGAAGGAGACCGCGAACAGGACCCTGGAGGTTTATGGAGAGCTTCTCGAGGAGCGGAAGAGCGGAGATGATTGAGGATAAGATTGTTTCGAGAGAAGTGGCGCGCAAGAAAGCAGAGGCGTGGAAGAAGGCCGGGGAAAAGGTGGTCTTCACCAACGGCTGTTTTGACCTCATCCATGCGGGGCATGTTCGCTACCTGGAACAGGCGCGGGCACTGGGCGACCATCTGATTGTGGGGATGAATGATGATGGGTCGGTCCGAGCATTGAAGGGGCCCGGTCGGCCGATTCAATCGGATTCGGAACGGGCCGTGGTGCTCGCCGCCCTTGCCAGTGTTGATTTGGTGGTGCTTTTCTCTGAGGAGCGGACGGTCAACCTGCTGAACCTGCTCCGCCCTGATGTTCTGGTCAAGGGGGGCGACTACACCGCCGAAAGCCTCTATCCCGCCGAACGCGAGGCGGTGCAGTCCTATGGCGGAAAAATCGTGATTCTGCCCCTTCAGGGGCCGAGCACGACGGCGATCATAGAGCGGATACGCGCCCTGCAAGCCTAGAAAGGCTTCCTCCTGCCCCGGTCAATCAAAGGGGGCGCTGCTTTTTGCCGCAGGATCAGGTCTCAGCCGGTCTGGACATTCTCTCGGCCAGGCGGATCATGGTTCCCACGCCGACGCCGGTGGGGCCTTCGGCGAGGTAGGGCCTGGGCTTTTCGTTCCATTCTGTGCCGGCGATGTCCAGGTGGGCCCAAGGCTTGTCCGCCACGAACTGGCGCAGAAGAATGGCGGCATTGGAGGCGTCTCCGTAGCGGGTGCCGAAGTTTCTCATGTCCGCCACCTTGCTCTCCAGGGCCTCCCTGTATTCCGGATAGAGGGGAAGCCGCCACAGCCTTTCTCCGGCGAGTTCCCCCGCTTCCGCCAGGGCCTCAGCGAAATCCTCATCGGTGGAGAAGAGCCCGCTCGCAAGCCCTCCAAAAGCGACTGCGCAAGCGCCCGTCAGAGTGGCGATATCCACGATATGGGTCGCCCCTTGCTGAACCGCATAGGCAAGCGCGTCGGCGAGGATCAATCTTCCCTCGGCATCGGTGCTGATGACCTCGATCGTCTTTCCGCCCATCGTATGGAGGACATCGCCCGGGCGGTAGGCTTTGCCGCTGGGAAGATTTTCTGTCAAGGGCATGAGGCCGAGAACACTCAGGGGCAGTTGCAGCCGGGCAATCGCCCACATCGCCCCCAGGACGGCGGCGGCTCCGGCCATGTCGTTTTTCATCTGCTCCATGTTGTCGCGCGGCTTCAGGGAAATGCCCCCGGAGTCGAAGGTGATTCCCTTTCCCACCAAGGCGAGCAGCCCCGCGTTTTGCGTCGGCTTATGCTGAAGGGATACGAGTTTTGCGGGCTGCTCCGACCCGGCGGCAACAGCCAGCAGGCCCCCCATGCCCTGGCGCCGCATATCCTCTTCTTCAAGAACCTGAATCTGGAGTCCGACGTTCCGAGCGATCTCCGCGGCGCGCTGTGCAAAGGCTGCTGGAGTAAGGATATTCGCAGGCTCGTTTCCAAGGTCCCGGGCGAGGCTGACGGCTTCTGCGGTTATCTCTCCTGCGCGCAGCGCCGGCTCCAGAGAAGAGGCGGCTTCCGGCGGGGGATTCACCAGGAGCAGTTGTTCGAGATTGCGCGGCTCCCGCTCTCCAGTCTTGTGCAGGTCGGGGGTATAAAGCCCCATCAGGCTGCCCTCCACTAGCAAGCGCGCCGACTCGGCTGGAGCAATCCCCAGCCCGGTTCCGTGCAGAAGAGTGGAGATTCTTCGGCAGCCCCGCTTGCGCAGGAAGCGCGCCGCGGTTCCGGCCGCCCTCCTCACACAGATGGGGGAGAATTCCTCCCGCTTCCCCAGCCCCACCACCAACAACCGGGCCGGCGCAAGCCGCCCCTGGGTATGAACCAGGGTAGTTTCATTGGCGCAGCCCTTTATCTCTCCGGTTTGAATCAGCGACTTGATCAATCCCCCTAGGGCAATGTCAATGCGATCCAGAACCGCCTGAGATTCCGGAGGCGCGGTCTTCTCCTCAAATATCGTTGTCACCGCGGCCTCTGCCTGAAGCTGCTCAATTTCCCCTGCCAGCACACGAGTCTCCACAAGCACCTCCTTCAAGAACTGGAACCCAGTCCAACCTGGGCAATTATACTAGCACAGGAAAGGGAAGAAAAGTGCGCTGTCCTGCCCAACCTAATGAGTCTCGTCTATTGAGGTTAGGAGCATTGGGGCGGATGCAAATGCCTAAGCCCAAAGGGCCGGCATGGCGGCAAAGCCTAGTGTAGTGTATTACAAATACCTTTACAATGAGGTGTGTTGGTGCTATGCTGTCGAGCATGTGGGTACCAGCACAGCCTTTGGATGTGAGTGAAAAGCAGTTGCGAACGCTGCGCGCTTGGGTAGTGGCAAGAACCACAGAGCCTTTCCAACCCTAGCAAGCGATACATCGGAAAAACCAAGAACCTCAAACAGCGCCTTAAGGAACACAATGCCGGCAAATCGCCGCACACTGATTCATATGTACCTTGGAAGGTGGTAGTGGCGGTATATTTTGCAGACGACACAAAAGCGGAAGCATTCGAAAGATACCTAAAGCAGGGAACTGGGCATGCCTTTGCGAAGAGGCATTTTTGGTAAGCCATTCTTTGGACGGGCTTGCTGAAATTTGGGAGATTTGCGCTGAATTACGGGCTGAACTCGAAAAGATCTCCAAAATGCTCTCCGGCATGATCGAGCGCACGCGAAAGCGGAAGCCTTCAAGCGCTATCTGAAGCCTGGCTCCGGCATTGCCTTCCCCAGGCGGCATTTTCGGTAGAACATTAGAGCGCCTTTTGCCTAGAAAACAGGCAGGAGATCAAATTCTGCCCAACGAACATTCTCGTGTGTAACGATGAGCCGGGGAAGGTAATCGCCAGCACAGGCGGAAATGGGTAATCGTCTCTATTCTTTCTGCCTTTTCCTGTTTTTCATATCTCACATGCAACGGAGGCGATACTATGGCATTCATAACTGAGGATAATCTAAAGAAGATCGTGGAATTGGCGAATTCGGTCCCCGAAGAGTACCGCCCGAAATGCTTTGAGCTACTTCTCGCCCGCGCTCTGCAGGACGCCACTCTCGCTACCGCCCACCAGAAGACTACTATCCCACCGGTAGTACAACCGCCTCCAGCACCTCCGAAGTTCGTCTTACCCATAGATGTGAAGGCGTTCCTAAGCCAGTACACGCTCGACGAGTCTCTGCTTTGGAAGTGCTTCCATGCCGAGGGTAATGAACTCCGGCCCATCTATGCGTTGAAAACTCACAAGAAAGCAGAGGCCCAGACCCAGCACGCGCTAATGATGGCACTCGAATCCGCGATGACGAGCGGTCAGTTCCAGGTCGCATCAGGGGAGTTGCGTGCCCGCTGTGTAGAGCACAAGTGTTGCGACTCACCGAACTTCATGAAGAACCTCAAGGGGAAAGCGTCCTTGTTCAAAGCGGTCAACGCCGATGAGCCGTTGACCTTGTCACCCGCGGGCAAGGCGGAGCTAGCGGAGCTGCTCGAGAGCCTGAAGGGCTCATATGGACAAGGATAGCTTTGTCGATCTTCTGAAGACATTCAAGAAGAGAGCAAGTGGGCTTGCGAAGAACTGCCGAGACGCCAGCGGCAAGCAGGTGCAGTCGGCAAAGCTGCTGGCCGACCTTGAAGGGTTTGCGACGCAGTGGTTCGATGAGATAGAGCCCGTGCTTCGAGGCGCATACTCTCTTGACGAGGATGTGCTGCTTCGTTATCGCGAGCCCCTCGGGAAGATCCTGGAACTCATTGGCGGCAGACCGTCTAAGAGTATGGTTCAGACAACTCTGGGCTCGATAGCCGCCTCCATTCACGTCGACATCTTATTGATGCTTGCATAAGTAATGGAACGCGGCTATACTTTCGTGCATGAGACCAAAAGGCAGTGGCGCGCAGTTGGAGGCTCGGCGACGCCGAGCGGCCGCGCTGT
>Ga0299915_10001608_pt1 | contig 16660 bp, 13 predicted proteins | sample RVTome_13_FD_200263 | JGI IMG/M metagenome (GOLD analysis project Ga0299915, IMG submission 200263) | Soil microbial communities from uranium-contaminated site in the Upper Colorado River Basin, Wyoming, United States - RVT92D227 (version 2) ... | reverse complement strand
AGCACACACGTGGCGATCTCACCGCCCTGCTCAATAACGATACCGAGGTCGATCCGAACTGGCTTGCCGAACTGGTCAGCGCCATAGGACAGGACGAGCGGATAGGATTTTGTGCTTCAAGAATCCTCTTGTATGACGATCACACCCTTGCGGACGCTTGCGGGGACTATTACACGGCGGAGGGCGCGGCCGACAAGATCGGACACCTGCAACCTGCCGATGAGTACGAGCAACCACGCGAGGTTTTCGCCGCTTGCGCCGGAGCGGCGATTTATCGCAGCTCGATGCTCAAGGAACTCGGAGGATTCGACGAGGATTTCTTCATCGTCCACGAGGATAGCGACTTGAGCTTTCGCGCACAACTCATGGGCTACAGGTGTGTTTACGTGCCGACAGCGGTGGTCTACCACCATCTTAGCGCCACCCTCGGCCGGAGCTCTGACTTCTCCGCCTTCCACGGTCAGAGGAATCTGGAATTCGTTTACATCAAGAACATGCCCCTGCCACTGCTGCTCAAGTATTGGCCCGGACATATGTTGTTGAACGTGCTGCTCTTCTCGGTCTACTTGCGAGGTGGCCAGGGCGGCACATTCGTGCGCGCAAAGCTCGATGCCCTCCGGCTCCTCCCCAGGATGCTCGAGAAACGCCGGGCAATCCAGCGGGCACGGCGCGTGTCGGCAGCAGAAATCGACAGGCAGCTCGTTAAGGGCTGGTTCACTGACAAGACACGTAGGAAGTTGAAGAAGTGGAAAAAGACGCTCACGTCGGCAGACTAGCTTCTCGGCCGTACCTTCTCGTCCCTCATCAGCTTCGACCCGACTTGCTTTCTCAGCCACGGCCGGGGCGGTGCGTTCGCAGCCCCACGGAACTCCCGGCGGGTCAACGCGCACAGAAGGCAGTCAAGCCAAAACAGACGGCGCGGCCCTTGAAGAGAAGGCGCGTTGATGATCATGGGTGAAGATCAAGAAGGCCCGACGGCCCCCGACAACTCGGTCTGCGCCGTCATAGTCACATACCAACCGGACCCCCAGATAACCCGTCGCCTGGATTCACTGACCAACCAGGTGGCCCACGTCATCGTGGTCGACAATGCGTCTGAATCAGCCATTGTCGATCGGCTCGGATTATGGGCGGAATCCCACGATGCCGATATCCTTCTGAACCGCCAGAACTTGGGGATAGCGGCTGCCCTGAATCAAGGTTTCGAGTTGAGCCTTGCCAAGGGGTACGAATACGTTCTTGCACTCGATCAAGATAGCCAGGCCCTCCCCGACATGGTCCACACTCAACTCGGCGTTTACCGAAGCCACTCCAGAAAAGATCAAATCGCTATCGTGGCACCTCAGGTCGAGGATCCGGAAGTCGGCATGCGTAACAAATACCTCCGTCCGAAGGGTCGACTCCTTCTCGAGCGGGTTCGCTGCAATGGGGAGATCATCGATAGGGTTTCCATCGTAATAAGCTCTGGTGGGCTCTTCAGCCTGGGCGCGTTCCGGGCGATTGGCCCGTTCCGCGATGACTACTTCATTGACTACGTGGACACCGAGTATTGTCTCCGCGCGAGGAGGAAGGGATACGAGATCGTCGTTGCTTGCAGCGCCCACCTTGCACATAAGTGGGGAGGCATTCAGAGAGTCCGCCTCGGGCAAGTCGACCTTCTTCCCACCTTTCATCCTCCGGATCGATGGTACTACATCAGCCGGAACCGCGTCCCCACCATCCGGACGTACGGGCTGCAATTCCCAAACTGGTTGCTCTTTGACTTGATGTTGGCCGTCTGGTGGGTCATCCGCATGCTGCTGTTCGAAGATAGGCGCCTGGCGAAACTAGCAGCTATTCTGCGTGGGACGGTTGATGGGTTGCGGGGAAAGATGGGGCCACTGCCGCTTGAGTAGTCGTGAGATGCTCAGTACCGAGGATGCCGTCCGAAGAGCTATCTTACCCAACCAGCTCCCTGACAAACCCGGGCCATGCCTCGAGCGGAGGCTGAGCTCGACGAAGGACAGACGCCGACAACCTTACGGACCACTCCGGTAGAGATCGCATAGTTGGCCCTTCTCAGCAAGGACCATGTTCTGCTCAACGTAGTCCTCCAGTCGGTCGGCGCGTAGCGGGTGGGGTCCAAGGGCGCGCATGCATACCCATTGGATCCTCTGCTGCTCTATTTGTTCGATCACCTCCTCCTGGCCGCGAAATCCAAATGCAGTCACCAGCGGGTAGTCGAACGGCGTCGGATTCTCGATGCCCGACAGCAGGTAGAGCTTTGCAGCCGATGGCGTGAGGAAGAAGAGTCGTTCGCCAGCAGGGATGTTCCGCGCCAGAGATCTGCCTTGGGCCCCAAGCCGCTCGATCTCGCTCTTCAACAAGAGCTCGCCGCCAAAGTGGGGTAGACGTGCGATTTCGTAGCTCCGCGAGGCCAGCCAGCGCACGGGCCTGGCAAGCGTTGCGGCGACTCCCGCCGCCAGCCAAAAGGCCAGCGCGCCTCTTAAGACAAGGCCGAGAGCGCGCCGGGTGTCGACCCGGATGGAGCTCGTCCCCCAGGCAATCCCCACCAGCATGATCGGCAGCGCGGGCATGACGTGGGGAAGATCGATCCGCGGGAACATGCCGGCGAAGGCGACGGCGGTGAAGGTCAATATGACGATTCCGGTCCGACGCCGCTTGCGATCTCTTGTGGCCATCCCGAGGAAGAGCGCGCCGAAGCTGATGAACGGAATGAGGTATTGAGTTTGCCTGTATGCGAGGAGAGCGTTCCCCCAACTCGTCAGATCCCACATCGACGACCACAGCGCCCCCAGCTGCGAGGCATACGAAATCCCTGCCACACCGACATAGGCGGCCCGGTTGAGAAAGCCGTACTCCAGTAACTTCGGCAGCCCCCCTTGAAGCCAGACCGGCAGGACAAGTACTGCCGTGACGATGGCGAAGCCGACCAGGATCAATAGGACAGGCCGGGCCTGTCGCCAGAGCATCCCCCGCTGCGCCCCGCGTCGCATGACCTCGATCGACGTCACACCGGCCAGCGCGAAAACACCCAGATTCTGTTTGGTGCAGAACATCAGCCCGACCAAGGCCCCGATGAGCAGGCTCAGACCGGCGGAGTCGGAGTCGGCGTCTGCGGTGCCTTCGACTGCCCCGACAGACACGAGCGACAGGTAAGGCAGGAGAAGCAGAAAGGCGTAGACCAGAGTCGTGTAGGGCGAACCGGCGCCCGGCAATCCGGCCGGGATGAAGGCTAACAAGGCCAAGACCACCAGACCTTTGGCCCACGGTCCGAGGCCGAGCTGTCCCAGCACATTCAGCGACAGAAGGACATTCCCGGCGAAGCACGCCGCCATGAAGAGCTTGACGGTGAAGATCTCCGACCCGAACAGCCTGACCAGGGCCGATCCGAGGTAGGCCGAGAGCGGCATGGCGCCGAAGAAGACCTCGCGATAGAGACGCTCTCCGGCGGCAACTCGGGTCATAACATGCAGAAACCAACTCTCATCATCGGTGATCAACCCGGAGGTGAAGCCGGTGTACACGCTGTAGGCCATGAGAACAAGTCCAAGGCCGGCCCAGGATGCCGGCCTAAAACGTCGACTCATCGTCGGATCACCAGGTGCGTGCCGTTTCCGCAAGTCGCCGCGCCCCTCCTGAGCCAACCACTTACTCAAGCTGGCCTTTCACAAGTTGAAAGGCCTTGAAGGAATCAACCCGGGGAATGCGTTCGAGGGCCGCTTCAAGGCGAGACCCCCACGAGCGATTTGCCAGGAAGGGTGGGAAGAACCCAAATCGATGCATGGCGAACCCATCCAACCCCGCCGCCTGCATGGCCAGGGCCAGGGGCTTTGGATGCATCCGCAGAATGCCCTTCTCTCCTTGCCACTTCATCCCTGGCGTGAAAAGGATCTGAAGGTAGTACAGCGGGCACAGGGGGTTCGGCTCGAGAAAGACGACCCTCCCGCCGGGCTTGAGGAACTGCCGGATGCCGTGCATCCCTCGCCCAAGGTCGAAGAAGTGGTGGAGCACGAAGAAACCCGCGACGACGTCGAACCGGCCTCTGAGCTCCGCCGGCGGATCGTCTACGTTGGCGCAGTGTAGCCGGATGTTGAAGGCCCCAGCGTCTACCTGGCTCAGGTACTCCAACAACACCGGGGAGAGGTCCAAACCCTCTAGCTGCAGGCCTCGCCTGGCCAACAAGAGCGTGTAGCGTCCCATGCCACAACCTACTTCCAACACGCTCTCACCTGGTGTGAGACCGCCGAAACGAATGGCTTCATCGATGTGCCGGCGCAGGTAGGGCGTGTCGCGAGGCACCATCGTCTTCTTGATCTTCGGATCGAAGTACTCTACCTGAAACCGGTTGTAAGACTGCGGGTTCGGGTGGGGCGGGTCGGCCATCGATCAATCCTCTTCCGGGGATGCCCGTCGACCGTGGATACCTGTCACGCCCGGTTCGGACACTCCATGCTGCAGCAAGGGCCGAATCGGCGGCACGGACTTCCATAGCAAGGCCCAGGCGAGGGCTGATGCCCCCGTCCGAAACCGACGCCACCCGCTGTAGGCCGACCTTCCACTCTGTCGGACTGATCGTTTGACGGGGAGAGAGATCATTCGAGCCCCGCTCAGTCCGATCAAGCCAGGGAGGAATGGTGTCCGGGCTTGAAACTTTAGCAGGCTGTCGGCAGTCCGGCGATCGAAAGCCACGAAGGCACCCGCATCGACCGGAACGCCGGTGGCCAGATGAAGCAGAAGCTTGAAGATCCTCGAGGTCAACTGTCGGTGGGCCGCCTCATATCGACCCACTCTACCGGCGAAGACTGCGCCGTGGCCCTGCCTGAGTGTGGCGACCAGTTTGGGGATCGCATCGGGAGGATCCTGCAAGTCGGCGTCGAGCGTGACCACAATCCCGCCCTGCGAACGGGCGATGCCGATCATCGTCGCCCGGTGTTGGCCCACGTTTCGCTCGATCGATAGGATCGCCACTCGCGGATCCGTATCGGCAATCTCGCCAAGGATCTCGAGAGAGCCATCAGGACTGTCATCTTCGACGAAAATCACCTCAAAGGTGAGCCCGGCGCTGCTCAGCACCTGCACCAGGCGACGGTGCAGCTCGGCGAGCGTGGCCGCGTTCCGGTAGACCGGGATCACGATGCTCACAAGAACCGAGTGTGACGTCACCGGACCATCTGCCCGAGGAATGACATCGAGACACACGATGTGCGGCAACGCTCGATGGGCGCGAAACCGACGGGCCTCATCTGCCCAGGACGGCGGCCCTGTATTCTGCGCGGTGTCGGAGAAGCCACTCGTAGGTCTTCTCCAGGCCAGCACGCAAGCTGTGCCTGGGGCGCCATCCCAGTCGCTTCTCCGCCTTGAGGATCACAGCCGACCAGTGCGCAGCATCGGAAGGTCGGGCAGGGAACTCCCCGACCCTGACGGTCGCCTGCTTTCCGACCACCTTCTGAACAAGCTCAACCACTTGCTCGTTCGCCCATTCTCGGCCGGTGCCGATATTGATCACCTCCCCCGGGTTGAGCCTGGCCCGGGCGGCAAGCAAGGATGCCTGGACGACGTCATCCACGAACACGAAGTCACGACGGAATCCCGTCTTGGTCAAGCGGATCTCCCATCCTTCCATCAGCGAAAGGAACGCCGTCGGCACCAGGCGTCGGGCATCCTCCCAAGGACCGTAGACGGAGAAAAGACGCAAGACAACGACGGGCCGGCTCCCCTCGAGGGCGAACTGCCGGACGAGCAGAGTGGCGGCCGCTTTGGCTACGCCTCGGAAGGTGATCGGTTTCATCCGATGTGTTTCACGGAGGGGCACATTCCGCGGACCGTATTCAAGCGAGCTGCCCATGACCACCAGCTTTTCCAACGGCACGTCCGCAAGCGCGGTGAGCAGGTTGCCCGTCCCCAGGATCCCTTGCCGAAGCATTGAACTTCGGCCCTGCTCATCGGCCGGATGCTCGCCGGGAAATGCCAGATGAAAAACGAACGGCGCCTCCGCCTCGCGAACAATCGCCTTCAATGCGTTTAGATCTTCGAGATCGCAATAATGCACCGACACGCGTGAGAGCACATCCTGGATCCGCCGGGGGTTGGATGAGCCTCGAATGAGGACATGCACCTCCCAGCCGTCGTCAAGCAGGCCGCGAACCAGGCTAGCGCCGATGAAGCCGCACGCCCCGGTCACGAGCGCTCGTCTAGTCGTCAGACTGTTCACGCCGGCCGCTGCCGAGAAGGGTTTCCCGCGCCTGAGTACGGATCGCCTCCAGCAGAGCTGCTCGGTCTCGCTGGGCCTCCTCCGGCGATCGGGCTCGAGCCTCGGCAAGCGCGGCGAGAATATGTGGGATCTCGAGAGCCGGGTCGTGTTCCCGGATGTCGCGCTGGAACGATCGCCGGAGGAAGCTGAATTGGCTTCCCAACCGGGACATCTCTCCGATAAGCAGCCTGCAGGGGATCGGAGACCCCCGGTCAGGCAGCGTCAACCCCGCAAATCCAAACGGCACGCTGACCCGGGCGCGGATCGAGTCGAGCATGCCGTCGAAGAGCGCCGAGAAGATGTTCGTCGTTCCCCGAGCGATGGCCAGGTCGTTGAGCCCGACATAGACCCGGGATAAGGGCAATGCGCTCAGCGCCTCGGCGATGTCGTATGCCTCCAGCGTTTCCACCAGTATCCCGACTTCGATCTCGCCGTTCGCATAGGCCAACACATCCTCGACTTCGCCAAGGGCCCGCACCATCGGCAGCAAGATTTCATCTGCGCCTGAGTCCTTGCACATGCGGACTTCTTCCCGGGTCGCTTCATGAAAGCCATTGATCCGGCAGATGACCCGGGCTCTCGTCGCGGCCCTCACGCGCTCGAGATCTTCAAGAGTGTCCATGTTGATCTGGGTGTCGGCGAATACCTGTCGTTGCCTCTTCCCGATCCGCTCCCAATCGACAATGATCCCGGCGACACCGGCCGCAATGCATCGCTGTATCTGCTCGGAGTCCGTGGAGAAGAGGAATAGTGAGAACGGCTCACTCATCCGTCACTCCTCCTGCAGACGGCCATCAAGGAAGAACCCATCGGCCATGGCACGAAGTCCCCCAGGCAGACTTCAGCTTCGTTGAGCCAGGTCAACAGGCCATTCAACACGGGCACGCGCAATTCTTCGACCTCGCGCATCCCCTTCCATGTCCGCCCGACGAGACGGGACACCAGCAACACGGGCAGCAGGAAGAACTGATAATAGCGCATCTCAACGAGCTCCAACCCGGCCTTCTCGAGCTGCCTCACGAGATCGCTCCGGCTGTACCGCCGAAGGTGGTTGGCGGCATCATCGCGGTAGCTCCAGATCCCCTGGATCGCCGGCACACTCAGGACGAGCCAACCGCGGGGCCTCAAGAGCCGGCCGACCTCCATTAAGAGACTCCTATCGTCGACGTGCTCCATCAGGTCAAGCATGATCACGGCTTCCAGGATCCCACTGCGAAGAGGGACGTGGCTGGCCTCTGCCTGGACCAGCATTGCCTGCGGCCGATCCTCCTTCGTCGCCTGCAACCCTTCCGGCCGCAGGTCCATCCCAACGACTTGATATCCTTCGGCGGAGAGACGGCGAAGAAAATAGCCTGTTCCACATCCAAGATCCAGGATCGGGGCGCTTCGGCCGATCGCGTGACGTCGCAGAAGTCGCCGGACGAGAGCTCGCCTCCCCCGAAACCAGAAGTGCCATCCCTCGATCTCGGAGACGCGATGAAGTCGCTCGAACGTGAACTCCGACTTTCGAGGCACCGCGCGTTCTGTCACCTTCGCGCCCGATCTCTCATGATCACCGGAATAGTCATGCCCACCTTGACCGACGTATGCCTCGGAAGCGCCTCACGAAAGTGACACGGCCCCGGCGTCGGTCAACTGGCGATGACCTGCCTCACGATGCGTGATCCACCCATCTCGTTCAGGCCGGAAGGAGCTGTCGGTCAGAATTCATCCAAACCACGCCAGCCGCTCTTCCGCCGCTGTCCTGACCCGGCTCCAGATCTCGTGCCGCCACTCTCGCAGCCGGCTACGCCGTCTCCATAGCATCGAATAGGCTCCCAGGGAGCTTTGCTCCATCAACAAGATGTAGCCCAGGATCCCAAAATCATAGCGCAAGATCTGCCACCAGTCTCTTCTCCAGCACTCGGGGGCCTCGTTCTTCAGGATGGTCATGTAACGATTGCGGACGGCCATTCTACGCAGATGCCTGGGTATCGGCCGCCTGACGCCGGGTTTGAAGGTCCGGTCGTGCTCGGCCACCGCCCCCGGCTCATACCAGCATCTCCACCCCAGGAGGCGGGCCCGCCAAGCCAGATCGACGTCCTCGTGATAGATGAAATAGGCCTCGTCGAAGTACTGGTCGAAGACCTTGACGTCTTCCAACGCCGAACGACGGTGGAGAGGCGCGGCGCCGTCCGCCCCAAAGACCTCGCCTGGCTCATCATATTGGCCATGGTCGTCTTGTCTATGGCCGCGCAAGTACTGGCGCCGCCGCCGGTCGATGAACAACCCGGCCGCGTCTAGTTTGCGTGGCCTCGCCCCTTCAGGCTGCCAGAACTTCCCCACCGCCGAGCCACACCCGGGACGCGTCTCCAGAACCGCCACGAGCCGCTCGATGAAATCGGGGGATAGGCGCACATCGGGGTTGAGCGGGAGAAAGTACGCGCCGTGAGACTCCCGAATGGCCTGGTTCTGGGCGATGCCGTACCCCAGGTTGCCGGAATTGCGAATCAACTTCGCTTGAGGAAGACCTTCCTGTATCAGTTCGACGGACTTGTCTCTTGAATCATTGTCTACGACGATGATCTCCACCTGCGGGTAGGTCTGATGCAGCAATCCATCGAAACACGTCGGTAGGTCCTTCTCGCTGTTCCAGATCGCAATCCCTACCGAAACCAGGGGAAGCTTCCCCTCGGAACTGATCATATCCGTTCTCCCCTGTCGGGCCTTCCAACCCTCGGCCACGCTGCGTTGGTCATTCGTCGAGCGAGTACCTTCTCAGTCCCAGTTCCTGAGCCAGGACAAGCATGGCAAAGAGCGGGTATTGTCTGTAGCGCGGCCACAGACGCCGCGGCTCACTGGCAAAGCGGAACAACCACTCCAATCCAGTCCGCTGCATCCAGCGCGGGGCCTGGGGTTTGCGACCCGAGAGGAAATCGAAGGCGGCACCGACCCCGACCATGACCGGGGCCTCGATCCGGCCCAGATGATCGGCCATCCAGCGCTCCTGTTTGGGCGACCCCAATCCGACCCACACGATGTCCGCACCCGACCTGTTTATCTCGCGCACAACAAGATCGTCTTCTTCCGGGGTCAGGGGCCCAAACGCAGGAGAATACGCACCCGCCACGAGCAAACCTGGGAACAGGGTCTGCAGCCGCCCTCGGAGTGTCTCGAGGTCAGCTGATCCGCCGCCATACAGGAAATGGCGGTAGCGGCGCTCAAGGGAACGGGCGCAGCTAGCCAACATGAGATCCGGACCATAGACGCGGCCGGCGTTACGGTAGCCTCGCAGACGGAGGATCCAAACGATCGACATCCCGTCGGGGGTTGTGAGCCCGCTATCATTGAAGATACGGCGGAGCCCCGGATCATGATGGCAGTCCATCACGGAATGCGCCGGCGTGACACAAATGTAACGGGGATGCCGGTCAGCGAGCCAGGCATCCATTGTATCGAGCGTTTGCTCTAAGTTCACCGCGCTCACCGCCACGCCTAGAATGTTCGCTCGCGTGGCGGACGGTGGAGGCGTGGTCTCAGGCATCCCCAGATCCATCGAACGGCGGTTGCTTAATCAGCACCACTTCGGCATTGACCAGACACAATCGATCACCGGATCTCGCGCCGCCCCGGCCTTCAAACGAGGCCGCGCTGGATAATCCATGGCAGATCCGTTGGATCGAGCGACGAGAATCCATCCTTCCGAAGTGCGAGGCGTCGCGACAGAATGAAGCGCATGACTGGTCCGGAAGAAATTCGCACCGGTTTGCTTCTTTCCCCTCCTCATTCCCTCCAGCGCGTTGCGAGAGGGCGAGATCATCATCCGCCGGTGGGTGGAATGACACCCGGCAGAAGCAAGCGAGCGAGCTCGTACACGAAGTGCAAGGAGTAGAGGATCTGAGGATTGGCATACCACCCCATCATCCCCATGATGAAGACAAGCATTACCCAGGCTTCCGCGTGAGCTCTACCCCGATTCGTTGATGACATACAGCCCTCTGGCCCTCTCGCGCAGGATCTCCCCCGTGTCGGCGCATCGGCGCAGGAAGGAGATCTTTTCGTCGCTCGTGTGCTCCGGAGCCACGAACAGGTAGCGAGTATTCCGCTCTCGCATCGCCTCGGCCACGCGCTCACAGCTCTCATCCGCCGAGAACGGAATGTACACGAGGTGTTGCGAGAAATCTGCGCGGAATAGGGGATAGATGAAACCGTTGGAGGTCACGTTGTAGCCAAGAACGGCCGTGCGCGGGACATAGGCCAGCGCATTCGAATACTCCAACGGGACAGACACGTGAAAATCGCCCGCCTCCCGCTCCCAGACCGGACGGCTCAGCATGGTCTCGAAGTCGTCCGTCGAGATTCGATTGTAGTTGAGCACCATGGCCACATTCAGACCAAGCGTGACGCCCACAACCGCTGCCACGAGGGTGCGATGCAGTGGCAGCTCTCCGGCGAGCCAATCCCAGAAGGCGGCGAAAGCGACGGAGAAGACTGCCGGAAACCAGATCGCATAACGCATATTCCACGGACTGGGTCGGTCCGACAAGAACAGAATGGCCAGCGAGACCAGGAAGCCTGCCATGACCGGCCAAAGGCGCCGTCTCCTGACGAGCGCCCACAGGAATACCGGAACTCCAAGAGCATAGGCAAACCAGCCCCAGCCGGTCGTGTCCGGCAGATCCGGCTGGATCGGCCCGAGGCGATCTCCGAACTTGTCTGCCAATAGTCGAAGATTCTCCACCAGGGTGTCGAGACCGAGGTGGGCAATCCTGTCGCCACTCTCGATGATCTGTTCGTTCCCGATCGTGACCCCGTATGGATAGAAGGGATTCCCCGTGAGCACCCAATTGCGCACGTTCCAATAGGCTCCCAGGAAGATCCCCGCGGCCAGGGCCAGAATCAGAGCGAGGCGATAGCCTGTGCTGGCCTGCCGGAAAGACGCAAGCGAACCCCTGAGTGCGCCCAGCAAGGATCGCAGAGTTCCTTCAGCCCACGCGCCCGAAAGCACGACCAACGCCAGGCCGGGCAGCATGTGGACGATGTAGATCTTGGTCCCGACCGCATACAGGGCCATCAGGACAATGAGCACGGACTGGCCCAACAGGGTCTTCCCACTCAGCCCGTCCCTTCGGCGGTAGAGATCCACGCCGAGTGCCATGACACCCAGGTAAACAGCGGCGACTTGCGGGTCGTTCTTGGTCCCGGTCGACGCCAATAAGAGCGCCGGGGTCGATCCGTACGCCAGGGCGCCCAGCAGAGATCCCGATCGCGAAAGGCCGAGCCCGCGTGCCGTGGCAAAGACCGCCAGGACGGCCAGGATGTACGAAGGGATGCCGGCCGCTTCGATCAACATGTCGTGATGGAGGAATATGGTCAGCCAGGTCGAAAGGACCTCGAAGTTGGCGGGAGAGTAGATCCGGGCTACGGGAGCTTCGAAGAGCCCGATCCTGCCTTGCTGGGTCCACTCGGCGACATTCGTCAGGTGATAAGTGAGGGCATCCCAGACGAACGGCGGCAACGCCCAAATCAGAAAAGCGAAGCGCAGGCTGCTCACCGTGACACTGATCACGGTCAACCATTTCAGCCAAGGCGGGATGCCCCTCCACCAGGTCTGCGCCTCGGCGGCGAAACCCGCCAGGCTTCGGGCAACTTGCCGGGGCCCGATCTCGTCGGGGCCGATCCGCCACGTCAGGAGCACGATGCCGCCCCCGAGGAGCGCCATCGGCAGAGGTCTCAACAACCCGGCCAGCCCCATCAGCAGCGACACACCGGTCGCGCTGAACATGACCAAGAAAACGAATGAGACTGCGTTCAGTGACGATCGGTCCGATCTAAGCAACCGATGAAGGGCGTAAGCGATCTGGAGAACGCCCAGACCGCTTACGCCCGCGCATACCACGCCCGAAACCAGCGACCAGGTCATGCCAGGTTCATCGCGACATCCCCGCGATCGTGAGGCCCGGATCTTGACCGACTCTAGGTCCGGCAACTCCGCTCGGATACTCGCTGACTAAAACCGATCTATCCATCGGGGTCTTACCCTGGGGTCGACGTAGTTGAAAAAGCCACACTCGACCTACCTCGCATGAGATGTAACGTTGGCGGATGGCCGGGCTCGTCTTCGCGCCGGCAGCGATACGCGGATGGACTAGGCCGCATTCTGGTCCGGATCGCCGGCCATTGGACGCAGCCTGCCAAGGGCATAGAGAATCGCGACAATGGCGAGTTCCATCAATACAGAGACAAGCCTGATGATCGCCGCGCTAAGGATGATCGCTTGTACCGGGAGGAAGGGCCCCAGGAGAACGGCAAAAACTCCCTCGCGCACACCTATCCCTCCGGGCACGAGTACAGCCAATTGCCCGGCAACCCGACTTAGCGGGTAGGCGGCCGCCGTTACCAGGAACAAGCCCGGGATGGAAAGGATCTTGGGATAGATCGACCATAGAACGAAGTAGGCGGCGCCGCCCTGGGCCACATTGACGATCAGAAACCGCGCCAGGAGCTCAACTCTTCGGATCAGGCTGAGGGGCGGGATGACGATCCCGCTCAGTCGCGCGGAGATGGAAGGCAAGACTCTCCCTCCGACACGCAACATAGCGTCGGGAGCTGTGAGCATCAGCAAGCACAGCAGAAGGCCGATCCCGACTCCGGGAAGGCTCAAACCTGTAAGCCAGGCAGGGACCCAGGGAACGGGCCTAACCATCAGCACCAACCAGGCCCAAAGCCCTGCGGCTCCGATGAGATAGAGCTGCTCATAATACAGGCTCTGGATGCCGAACTTCCGCCTTCCGCCTTCGCGCTTGAGCAGCTCCACGCGTCCGCTTAGCTGGAGGACGTTTCCGGCTGGCAGGTAGCGTGAAACAAACGAAAAGAAGAAGACTCTATGCAGGGTTAGACGATCGACGGCGAAGGCCTCGTCCGTGATCCAGCTAAGCATCCGCTGCCAACTCTGACTGTATCCGTAGTAGAACACCGCAAGCAGCAAGAGCGAGACCAGCAGCGGCCCAGCCAGGAACGTGAATTCAACATCGCTCACATCCCGCCATCGGAAGTAGACATACCGGCCCAACAGTAACAGGGCGGCAGCCACCAGAGCGGCCTGCAGCCCTTGCTTGAGCGGTCGACTCCAGATTCGAGGCGCGGCCAAAGCAAACCCTCCAGAAATGTCTATCCTACCCCTCCCGCGCGGGGACTTCCATATGACCCGGGACGGACCGCGCTCCAACAGGACCGAAGGATCTGGCGGCGGGCCGTCAACGGTCTTGTTTTACGACTGCCAGAACTGCCTTCCCGCGCCGTATCTCCATGAGAGAGTCCAGACTTGGATAGAACCCTGGAGCGACAAATCCTTTCATGCAGCCGATGGCGAAGTCGGGAACGATGTCCTTGTCCGCGGTGTTGATCAATACAAGGTCCTCCCTGGCGAAGGTGGCCACTCCGGCATTGTCCGGCCCCAGGACGGCGACACTTGCGCCGCCTGGCGCAACCTGATTAACGAATTCGGCGGCCTCCCTGTATGAAGTGCACCAGGGATCGATCTCGTAGCGCCCGACCGCCCCATCCACGCCGCCGACGATCGCGTTGTAGTAGATCGTCTCATAGGGATGCAAGGCAACGATCGCCGCCAGGCCCGGGGCCAAGGCCAGACAGACGCCGATTCCTTTGAGGCCGACCCCTCTCAGCATTCCCAGGACCTTCTCCAGTCCGATCCCCGCCACAACAAATAGGGCCGGCAAGATGAAGAGCATCTGGCGGATATTGTCGTAGAGCGGTGTGCGCAAGAGGATCACTGCCCCCGCCGGAACCCCGATCCATATCCCAAGGAGGGCCAGGTCAGTTCGCGTCTCCGGCCGGCGGGCAAACGCGATCGCCGACAGGCCCGCACCCAATACGCCGAGCACGACTGCAGGCTCTGTGAGTTGGAGGCTGAGAAGGCTCGGGAGATAGTGCCAAGGCAGGGTCCTGGCCGAGAGGGACTGTCCATTGTACAGCACCGGGTGGGCGCTGAAGTGGGTCATCAGGCGAGCGGCCTGCCAAAACCGCAAAAGTGGACTCGCCCATAGAGAAGGCCAGGTCGCGTACGTGGTTAGTCCACCGACGACCCAGTAGGCCAAGAGCGGCCATGTCGCCGTGCGACGCCACCTTGCAAGGAAAGCCAAACTCACCAGGGCCCCGGCGAAAGGCCCAGCCACCCTGACCGAGGTACACAACCCCAGCGTCACAGCGGCCGCCAGCAGCAAAAGCCGAGCGCGGACCCATTCCCGCCCCAGTGAGTCGATCGTCCTCGCGACGAGTCGCCGGCTTGTCACTGTTGCAGGAGCGAAAGCAAGCAATATGACCGGCAGCCTCAGCCACATGTACGTTGTTCTGGCTTTCTCGACATATAGGCTGACCGGTGTCTTGTAGGCGTCTTGAGCCATGAGGCGAAAGGCCCGATTGATCGGTTCCCAGGCCCGGCCCAGATATGCGTCACCCACGATCGATTGAATCCATGGAAGGATGACGAGGCCCTTAGCTACATCGAACGCGACTAAGGCGCCGAGAAGGAACTCGAGGATAAGCAGGGCCTTGAGCGCGCCCGGGGCCTGTCGCAAGTCCTCGACAGAGGAATGCCAAAGGCCAACATCGCTGACGCCCGACTGCCTCTCTTCTGATCCCCCATCCGATGCCTCTCCCCAGCTCCAGTGCGAGACGGCGATCAATCCGACCACGACTGTGGCGGTGAAGAACGCCATAAACGGTACGTCCTTCTCGTTGACGAATCCATACCCGAACAGGAGGGGCTGGAAGTTGAACAACAGCGTGACCGCCAGGGCGGAGAATCTGTTCACGTACCTTCTGGCGAGGAGATAGAAAAAGACGACACCGATCTGGAAGGTGAGGAAATTCGAGAAATGCCTCCCATCCGTAAGCACCCAACCGGATCGCAGATGACGGAGGATGTCCGATGAGACTGAGGCCACCACGAGATAGAAAGGACCATAGAAATCACGGTCGCCATGGGAGAGCAACTTATCCGGGGCCACATACGCTTGAAGGGAATCTTCGCCGTACTTGAAATCGCCGTATTCATCCCATGACACACCATAGTGTGGAGTAATGACAAGCGCCACAAAGACATTCACCAGAACGATTGCCAGGATCGGGGCGGACCTGGCGCGGACCAGGCCAGTCATCGCGGCCGTGAAGCTCCTCATCGCGCATGTGCCTGGGGACAGACCAATGGCATGACGATACACGGATCGATCATGGTTTCGCGCAGCCCACGGCCAAGACCATGGCTCTCGGGCTTTGAAGACGGTTCAACCATGTTGTGCGCATTCCACACTGGTTTCGACGGTGTCCGATGTACGAGATGCAGCCCCTCCCGATCTGGCGGGTCGCTGCTCCGGCGGATTCCATCCAGTCTCTGGGCGGCTCAGTAGTTCACATCTCCGACGAAATCACGCAGAAGACCCAATCGCCATTTCCTCCCGATCAAGTGGAAAAGGTAGCGCCTTCGGAAGCGCAGGTATTGAGTCGCCTGTCTGGCCAATCCAACGGTGCGACTCAAACGCGCCCCAAATAACCCCACCGACGGCTCAGATAAGCCCTGGATTGTGCGGCTATATCCCAGTCGCTCCATGAAATCCCCGCTGAGACTCTCCACAAGAGCCATTGCTTCGTCGTCCAATCGCTCTCTCCACTTGTCGATGAAACGATCGGTAGGTTGGAGGCTTAGATTGGCATGGATCGTGGCGTAGAACCTGGAGTACTCCGAGGAGCTCTGGGGTGCATCGCTCAACATTCTCGGGTCGTACTCGAATTCCAGGAAATCGGAGATCGAGACCAATGTCGTTTCGACCTGCGTAACCAGGTCTTCGTAGCGGATCCGTCGCACCTGACTGGGATACGTCTCTTCAGCCGCCAGCCCGAGCCCGACGTCCTTGACCCAGCGATGAGCAGCATAGTAAGCGTTGCTGCGGTGGACGTCCGAAGTGATCAGAGAGCTGACCACCGCCCGAGGGTCACGGACGAGATGAATAAAACGAGAGCCGGGGAAATGCTCGAGGATCAAACCAACCGAGCGCACGAAACGCGGGGTTTTTTGTCCCCAGCGCTCCTTTCCTTGTGGCGCAAGGTAAATCCTGTGCAAGCGGTCGATCGCTTCAGCGATCGTCTGGCACCCATCCAGGTCCTCGATCGTTGGATGGATCCCCCACTCTCCGATCTCAGGCTCCTGGATCAGCATACGCTTGAGCTGCGCCAGGTCCATCCGCTGGCCGACTCTCAGGTAGTCGATGATGAAGAGCGATTCCTGTGGGATACCAATAGCAGGGTGGCTGTTCAGCAGCGTACGCAGGAGGGTCGTCCCGCTGCGGCCGCAGCCGACGATGAAGAAGGGCTCAGCCACCGATTGGGTCATCCGCGGACCGATCGCGGGGA
>Ga0299915_10001607_pt1 | contig 16670 bp, 18 predicted proteins | sample RVTome_13_FD_200263 | JGI IMG/M metagenome (GOLD analysis project Ga0299915, IMG submission 200263) | Soil microbial communities from uranium-contaminated site in the Upper Colorado River Basin, Wyoming, United States - RVT92D227 (version 2) ... | reverse complement strand
AAAGATCCCGTGGGTCGAGAACAGGTTCGATTACCTCAACGCCTGCGACCTCGTCGTCTCCAGGGCCGGCCACGAGACGTTGATGCAGAGTATCTGCTACGGCAAGCCCTCGATAATCATACCCGTGCCGAACCACCCTGAACAGTACGGCAACGCGAGACGGGCGAAGGAGTTCGGCGTCGCCGAAGCCATCCACCAGCACGAGGTTAGCGGGGAGAAGCTTCTCGGCCTGGCAGACTCGATGCTAAACAGCGAATCATACGTCGAGAGGCTCCGCGAGATGAACGCGGGGAAGCTCGGCGACGGCGTCGAAAACATCTTGGAGGAAGTTGCCGGACTTCTGCCGAGGTAGAGCAAGACCACAAATCTTGAATATCTATCGAGTCCCAGAGACGGGCATGGACTACTTCTACGTCAAGAAGAGGAACAGGGAGGTAACCAAGTACTTCGATCCAGCGACCCTGAAGGCGTGGGGCGCCTACAACGAGGAGGCGTTCAAGCCAGGGAAACTCGACGTTAAGACGAAGGAGCTCATCGCCGTCGCATGCACCTACATCACGAGGTGCCCTTACTGCATCGAGTCCCACGCCAAGAAGGCGCTGCAGGCTGGGGCGACCAAACAGGAGCTAGCGGAGGTCATCGCCATCGCCGCAGCCCTCAACGCCGGCGCCTCCATGGCCCACATGAACTTCGCCCTAGAAGCTGAGCCCGACAAGTAAGGTCGGGGACAGTTCCCTTCTCTATTTCTCGTCCCAGTACTGCCTCGTCCTCATGTACTGTATTTTGGCTTTCAATAGGTCCGAGTAGAATTCCTTCTCGTCACGGTGCATCTTCGAGAGCACCTGGTACGAGGTAACCGGCCCGACACCGTGGACTGCGAGCGCCTCGACCGCCCTCCTGCCGTAGCTGAGGACCATGTCGGCGGTTTTCCTTCCGTGGGTAAGGACATCCATGTCGTCGCCCGTAAGCTCCTCGCCTGCCTTCCCCCGTCTGACTAGGGCTAGAAAGGACTCCGGCATCTGGTGACGGCGGAGCACGGCCAACAGCTGGGAGCCACAGTTGCCGCACATCGGTTTCTCGTCCAGCTCCCTTATCCTCAGATGCTGGGACCACTCGCCACAGTTGACGCAGGCGAGGTCGACGCTACGGGACATGACGCTCTTCTTCATGTACTCTAGTTGGTCTTGGACGGTCGTGCTGACCATCAGCTCCTCGATGTCGGCGTAGGCCTCGAGGATGTGCTTGGCGAGGGGGCTTGGGGATTTAACTAGGCGTGTTGTCACCTCTATCTCGCCTGAGTTTATGCCGGATACTATTGCCTTTACGGCTTCGAGGTCGAGCTTCTCCCGGTAGGCCTCCCTCAGTGTCTCCCTGTAGATCGGTGTGTCCTTGAAGCGGTGGTAGAGGTTCTCCAGGCCCTCAGCACTCATGACCTTTCCCCGGGGGATGACACCGAACCTCTCGGCGATGAACTTCATCTTGTACCCGAAGGGGAAGCGCGCCTCCATGAACTCGTTCAGGCGCCGCTCTGCCTCCTCTTTGGTAAGGCTCCTGAGGAGTCCCTCGACCTTCTCGAGGTCAAACTTGTTGAACTTCTGCGGTGCCTCGACGAGGATACGGTACGAGTCGTTCCACCAGCCATAGATGAGGTCGTTATCAGAGAGCAGCTGGTCCAAGATCGCTCCTAGAGTGCGGTTGGCGTTCTCGCCGTACGTGCAGTGGATGACGAGGTACTTGTCGTAGGCCTCGAGGAGGAGCCTGTTCCTCGTCGGCAGAGGAAACCCTTGGGCCACATGGGCCTCTGCCTCGGCTGCGGCGGCCCTGACGCTCGATTCGTCTGTCTGGAGCTCTCCGGCGACCCTCTTTATAGTCCCCTCCTTGTCCTGCTCTCCGAGGAGTTCCTTGGCAATCCTCTCCCTCAGGGAGCCAACGTCCTCGGCGACGACTCTGGGCACGGGAATGAGCTCGCCGTCCCAGCCGGGCAGGGCGCCGAGGGGGTCGTCGGACGGGAGCACGTGGAGGACGCCGCGCTCCTCGTCGATCTGGATTATCCTCCAGACCCTGCCCCTGAGGATGACGTTGAGCCCGAGGCGGGCGCGGAGCGACCAGAACTCGTCACCGACCGTGCCTATCACCTCGTCGGTGACCGCGTTGATGAACGGGTATCTCCTCTCGTCGTTTATCATTCCTAGGTTCTCGTAGTAGTAGCGGTTTCCCTTACCTGTCCTCTTCAACAATCCTTCCTCCTTCTTCACGAGCCCGATCTTGATCAGGAAGTCAACGAGCTCCGAGAACTCCTCTCGACTCAGCTCCCTTGCCGGGTAAGCCCTCTTTAGCAGGTCATACACCCTATCGAGGCTTGGCCCGTCGCCGTCGAGGGTCATCCCAACCATCTGGTGGGTGAGCACATCCAGGGGCTTAACGTGGGGCTCGGTGGGCTCAAGGACCCCGTTCCTCGCCCTCTCGGCCGTGACTATCGACTCCAGAGCGTCCTCGCCGTAGGCCGAGATCAGGACTCCCTCTGAGGGCCTGTCGAGGGTATGGCCAGCCCTGCCGACGCGTTGGATGAGGGTCGAGACCTGGCGTGGGCTCTGGTACTGGACGCAGAGGTCGACCTTGCCTATGTCAATGCCGAGCTGGAGGGTCGAGGTGCAGACGATGGCCTTCAGCTCGCCGGCCTTAAACTCGTCCTCGACCCTCTGCCTCTGCTGCCTGCTCAGTGATCCGTGGTGGACTTCGATGCCTAGGTCGAGCTTCCCCAGCTTGTATCCTAGGCTCTCGGCCTGTCCGCGGCCCTGGACGAAGATGAGAGTCGAGCCGTGGCTCCGGACGAGGTCCCTGATCCTCCTCAGCCTGGACGCCACCTGGGGCGAGGTGTTGAGCTCGTCGGAGAGGTCGAAGTCCTCCTCCCTCGGCTCGGGGTACTCAACCTTGTACGTGTAGGATTTGTCGACTTCGACCTCTACGACCGTGACGGGGTGGATTCCGCCGATGAATGAGGCGACGACCTCAGGGTTCCCGACGGTCGCGGAGAGGCCGATCCTCTGGAATGGCTGCCCGGTTACTTCCTCGAGGCGCTCAAGCCCAATGGTAAGTTGGGCGCCCCTCTTGGAGGCGGCGAGGTCGTGTATCTCGTCTATGATCACCCACCTGACGGCGGAGAGGTGCCTCCTCATTACCTTCGTTGGGAGTATCGCCTGCAGGGTCTCGGGAGTCGTTATCAGCATCCCCGGTGGCTTCACAGACTGCCTCCTCCGCTCCCTCTGGGAGGTGTCTCCGTGCCTGATCTGTATATCGATGCCGAGGTGCTCTCCCCAGAACATGAGCCTCTTGTTGATGTCCCTGTTGAGTGCTCTGAGGGGCGTTATATAGATGATTGAGACGCCCTCTCGCCTCTCCGACCTCAGGTAGGAGTCGAAGACGGGTAGCAGCGCCGCCTCTGTCTTCCCGCTCGCAGTCGGCGCCACAAGGAGCACGTTCTCCCCTGTGATGATCGGGTCGAAGGCCCTCTCCTGGGGCGGCGTAGGCCCCGCTATCCCGAGCTGCCTCAGCCCATCCTGTATGCGGGGGTGGAGCTTATGGAAGACCGTCGACATCCAGAAACCTCTAGCGTCGTCGAAGATTAAAACCTAACACACTCTGAGGTTTATATACTAATATAAGGTGAGGTAAAGGGATCAGCTTTGAGCGTCACGAAGCCCTTCTGGATCATGAGGGACTACGCGAAATGCAGCGGCTGCCGACGCTGCGAGATAGCCTGTAGCCTGAGGCACGAGGGGAGGATATGGCCCGAGGCTTCACTGGTCAGGGTCTTCATGCTCTTCCCTGGCCTCAAGGTCCCAGCGCGCGCGAACCTACGAGGAGCTACGGAGGCTCGGACTCCAGTCCGTCGACAAGAAGCTCGATGAGATCAGGTAGGCTGCTGGAATCGTCTAGCCGTCAGGACCGCCACGTATTTTTGATCCTTCTCCGGCTTCTTCTCCTTCGCGTATTCGACGATGGCGGCTAACGAGGCGCAGGAGGCTGGTAGGACGAGGAGCCCCTCCTCTCTGGCTAGGATGTCAGAGTACCGGAGCAGCTCCGCGTCGGGTATGAAGGTGGCCCAGCCGCTGCTCTCCCACAGGGCGTCGAGGGCCTCCTGACCGTCAAGGCAAATCCAACTAACCAAGGGTTCATTGTAGTCGGTCTCGACGATCTCCTTCGGCTCGAGGTTTACGATGGTCCTCGCCCCCTCCGTGAGACACTTCACGACGGGGTTCCCGCCGGGGGTGCTGCCCCCAATGAGTATCGGGAGACGCCCTATCCTGTCCTCCTCGAGGAGGTCCTTAAAGCCCTTGTGTACACCGGCGATCGTCGTGCCGTTGCCGATGGGGACGGCCACAAAGTCTGGGGCGCAGCCTAGACGCTCATAGATCTCGTATGAGATCGTCGCGTACGCTTCTATCGAGGCGGACTTGTTAGGCTCGTAGCCGGGGTTAGCGTTGAACCACCCTCTCTCGCCAGCCTCCCTCGCCGAGTACATGACGGCGTCCTCGTATGTTCCGGATACTCTATGAATCACTCCGCCCCGCCTCTCCATCTCAACTATCCGCGGAGTGTGGTAGCTCTCCGGGATGTAGACGTGCGGTATCATGCCAAAGATGCGTGACATGTAGACGAAGGAGGCGCCGAAGTTGCCGCATGAGGCGATGGCGAGGGAATCGAAGCCCCTCTCCCTTGCCACCTTCAGGCAGGCGTAAGCTGCACGGTCCTTCATCGTCCCCGTCGGGTTCCCGCCCTCAAATTTAAGGAAAATATTGTTAAGATTAAGCAATTTTTCGGTATTACGCGAATGTGTTAAAACTGTGTCGCCAATACCATGCCGGATTAATTCTTCTTGTAACATAGTTATCAAGATCTGACAACTTCTAAACAGTAAGTAATATTAAGACGCATTAATGATTATCGGAATTGGAGATAAATCCACTAGGTACTGAATGGTGTCTAGCCTCTCAATAGAAGCCAGACAGACAGAATCCGGTTTTGAGATTCTGTGTAGAGGTTCAAAATACGTCGTCAAGTACCCGAACGGCGTTTGGAAAAACTATCCTCAGGAAGCCAGGGACATACTCTTCGACAACCTCGCATACGCTGAGACCATCCACCTGCCTTTGACGCTGAGGAAGAGCGAGATCAGGTACAACACGTCGGCCCCGCTATTCCAGACCCAGTTCTTCCAGAACCTGATCATGGACCTGCCGAGCTGCGCCGATGTCGACGGCACTAGCACGTCGGCGCTCATAAAGGAGTTCATGAACCTGAAGATCAAGTTCAACGACTATCAGATCAAGTACCCAGCTTACTCACAACCGAGCAGGGACGACTCTGCGGTCGTCAGCCTCAGCTTCGGAAAGGACAGCCTCCTAACTTGGGCCGTCTGCAAGGAGCTGGGACTGAGCCCCCAGACCAGCTACATAGTCGAGCCACTCCTCCTCTACGAGGAGAAGCACAAGGATGTCCTCTCCAAGGAGTTCGAGAAGGAGTTCAACGTCAAGCTGAACAAGATCATACACACCGCAGGCCACCTCAGGGACGGCATCAGGCTCGGAGTCGGCAAGACCGAGATCGGCTGGGGCCTACAGTCGACGGAGTACGCCATGATGCTCCTCCCCATCGCCCACAAATACGACGCGAAGTACATCCTCTTCGGCAACGAGCAGAGCTGTAGCGAGTACTACTTCGACCGCGAGGGCTTCATCTGCTACCCAGCCTACGACCAGAGCCATAAGTGGACGCTGTACATCGACTCGATCACGAGACAGCTGAGCGGACAAGGCGTCCGCACCATGAGCGTCATAGAGCCGCTGAACGACATCGCGGTCGTCTACTCACTCTATAAGCGGTATCCGGAGGTCGCGAAGTATCACATGAGCTGCTTCGTAGAGACCGAGGCGGGCCGCGACACGAGGTGGTGTATGGACTGCAGCGTCTGCAGCAAGATGTACCTCCTCATCGTAGCCTCGGGCTTCGACCCGAAGACCGTCGGACTCAACAGGAACATGCTCACGGAGGACTGCCGCGACTACTTCAGCCTCTTCGGCGGAAGCACGGTCAATACCTACGCCCTCACGGGCAGGGGCCGCGACGAGCAGCTCTTCGGCTTCTACCTCGCCTGGAAGAACGGGGACAGGAGCCCGCTCGTCCTGGAGTTCGAGCAGAGGTTCCTCGACGAGGCGAAGGGCCGCGAGGACGAGCTCTACAAGACATTCTTCACCGTGCACGAGAGCATCACGATGCCCGAGAACATCAAGAGCCAGGCCTTGAGCATCTACAAGGAGGTCCTCTCGGACGTCCCCTAGGGGAAGGAAGATTAGGGTAGCGTTCGCGTGTAACACGAGGCGGGGCGGCGATGAGTTCCAGGTCGAGTACGAGCCACAACACACGATAGACCTCGTCAAGGCGGCGATGGAGAAGGCGGGGCACGAGTACCTCCACGTGGAGGCCGACGAGACCGCCTTCGAGAGCCTGAGGAGGCTCAGGCCGGACCTCGTCCTGAACAGGGCGGAGGGGATACGCGGCGAGAGCCGCGAGTCACACATACCGGCCATCTGCGAGATGCTCGGCATCCCCTACACGGGCGCAGGTATCATGTCGACGGCGATCTGCCTCGACAAGCCGACGACGAAGAAGATTCTCGAGTTCCACGGGATCAGGACCGCCCCATTCCAGGTCCTATTCGAGAAGGGAGAAAAGATCGACCCGAAGCTCAGGTACCCGCTCATCCTTAAGCCGAGCCACGAGGGCTCAAGCATGGGGATCAACATAGACAACGTGGTTCATGACGAGAAGGGCCTGAGGAGGAAGCTCGCCGAGATGCTCGGGGCCTACAGGCAGCCGATCCTCGCGGAGGAGTTCATAGACGGGCGTGAGTTCAGCGTCGGCATCGTCGGGAACCACCTCGACGGGGAGGAGCCGAGGGTACTTCCCATATTCGAGGTAGACTTCAGCAGGTTCGCCCCAGAGCTCGGAACCGTGCTAGGGCAGAAGGCGAAGACGATCTACGACGCCTCTGAGAACTACATATGCCCCGCCAAGATACCTGAGCCACTCAGGAAGAGGATCGAGGAGACTTCAAAGAAAGCCGTCAAGATCCTCGACTGCTACGACTGGGGCAGGCTCGACTACCGCTACAACTCGAGGGGCGAACTCTACTTCCTCGAGATCAACCCTCTCCCAGGCATCGACTACGACGAGGAGGAGGACGACAAGAGCTTCTACCCGTTCATGTGGTACGCTGCGGGGTTAGACTACGACGAGATGATCAAGCAGGTGGTAGACGCAGCAGTTAAACGATACGGGTTGAAGTAGTTTGACCATGAGCGAGGAGGACGTCCCCCTTTTCGAGGATGCTCTCAGGCAGGCAGAGTCAAAGCTCTCCAAGGTTTCTGACCCCACATGTACGATCAAGGTACTTGTCTCCCTCGATGAGCACCTTATGAGTGCCATAAAGGCTGTGGACGAGGCTGCTTTCAGAGCCGAGCTTAGGTACAACGAGGCTGAGCTGAGGGATAGGGTCGGGAGGAGGGGTTTCGTCGCCATCATCGCTCAGTGCGCCGAGAAGCCCCTTGGCTTCATATACGGTTACGATGACCCGGAGGTGGAGGGGGGATTCTACGGCGACACGCTCGCGAGCTCCATCGAGGGTAAAGGCGTGGGGAGCACCATATTCACCCTGATGCTCATCTACTGTTATGATAATGGGTACAGGTTCTTCTCCCTACACACTGAGGATGTTGATGAGAAGGGGCGACAGCTACGCCGATTCTACGAGGCGATGGGTGCTGAATATCTGCATACCGATCCCAAGGACGGTGTACAGATGAGGGTGCGGCTCGACCCGCAACGCCTCAACGAGAACTATAGGAAATTTATCCTGGGGGAGAGAAGCCAGATGGACTCGACTGCCTCCTCGACCCGTCAGTATCTTAGGCATCTTTAACTGATAACGGCGTTAAGCGCCTGTAAAGTCTCTTAACAGATTCAAATTTCTCAACGCAATGGTGCCTGAAGGCTTCACTGTCGGAGGCCACCACTGGGTTTACCCCTTCATCCCCAGGGACGAGGCATGGCTAGACGAAGCCTACACCAGTGAACCGAAGGAGGTCGAGTACTTCATCGCCCACGAGCTCGAGGAGCTGAAGCATATGAAGAAGGGAATGAGATACGAGGACGCCCACGCCCTCGCCAACAAGCTGGAGAAGGAGCTCAGGGAGAAGATCGACAGGAGGATGGCCGAGGGCAAGGAAACAGAGCAGGGACAATCGTCCCAAAACACCAAAAATTAGTTTGGTTTATTAAAGAAGGATAAAATTACTCTTATCGGTCTCTTTGTCTCTGAAGGTAGGTAAAATCTCGGGGATCACCATCAAGCTGCACTACTCATGGTTCGTCATCTTCGTGCTCATGGCGTGGTCCCTCGCGTCTGGGTACCTGCCAGACGGTTATCCTGGCCAGTCGACCACCTTTTACTGGAGCGTGGGAATAATGGCTGCTGCTACACTGTTCCTCTCTGTCTTCATACACGAGGTCTCCCACTCACTTGTCGCGGAGAGGTACAAGATACACGTGGAGAGCATTACGCTCTACTTCCTCGGCGGAGTTTCAGAGACCGCCGAGGAGGCCCACACCGCCAAAGAGGAGCTCAGGATGGCGGCTGCAGGACCAGCCATCAGCCTTGCGCTTGGCATCGTCTTCTACCTCCTCTGGCTTGCTTCAGCGGCGGCCCTCCCGCTGGCTGTAGTCGCAGTCCTCCAGTACGCTTCGTACATAAACGTCCTGCTCGCGGCGTTCAACATGATACCGGCGTTCCCTATGGACGGCGGCAGGGTTCTCAGGGCCATTATCTGGGGGCGGAGTAAGGATATACTGCCCTCGACGAGGCTGGCGACAGTCGTCTCAAAGGTCATCAGCTACGGCTTCATAGCCCTGGGACTCATGGACATGGTCTTCTACTCGGGTTTCGACGGCCTCTGGCTGCTCATAATAGGCTTCTTCATCTCGAGCAGCGCCGAGGCGAGCATGAACGAGACCAGGATCAGCCAGGCGCTCGCAGGCGTGAGGGTCGAGGACATCATGAGCAGGGAGGTCCACACCGTTGAGCCCGGGATATCGATCCAGGACATCGTCAACAGGCACTTCTCTACCTACAAGCACCACGGCTTCCCCGTCGTCTCCAAAGGTGAGCTGGTCGGGATAATAACCCTGGAGGACGTCAGGCGGGTTCCCCCTGAGAGTTGGGATGAGAGGAGGGTCGAGGACGTTATGAAGCCATTCAAGGAGCTGCTCGCCTCGAAGCCGGGAGACGCAGCGCTGGACGCCCTCATCAAGATGGCCAAGGGGAACGTAGGCAGGCTGCCCGTCCTCGACGAGGGAAAGCTCGTAGGCATCGTCACCAGGAGCGATATCGCGAAGGCGGTGCAGACGAGGCTCAGATTCCGAAGCTGATTCAATTTATAATCTGGTGAATCGAAGAGTAAACCATGTCGGAGAACAGACCCTTTGACAGGGTCAAAAACCAGATAGGATACTGCGGCATCTGGTGCGGGAGCTGCCCCGGCGGAAACGGCGTCACCCAGGAACTCACCAAGAGATACGAGGAGTTCGTTAAGCGCAGCCAGATCGAAAAGTGGGCGCCGAAGGACTTCGACTTCGGCGAATTCATGAAGGGACTGGGGTCCATCCAGAGCATGAGCCTCTGCCCTGGCTGCAGGGAGGGAGGCGGAGCCCCTGAATGCATCATAAGGACGTGCGCCAAGGGCAAAGGGTATGAGCATTGCAACGAGTGCGGGCAGCTAGAGGACTGCAGGAAGTTTGATTGGCTCGAGGCGAGCCTGCCCGAGATAAAGAAGGGACTCATGCAGCTCAAGAGGAAGGAGGATGCAATAGAGGAGTGGACGAGTGAGCTTGCGAGGAAGTGGCCAAGCTGCGTCCTCAGCTGCCCGGCTTTGAAAGGGAGATAGGATGAGTCTAGAGGCCGCGGAGTGGCTCACAGGCGCATTGGGCGTCGTGGCGTTTCTGCCGGCTGCTGCCGCTGTGGCCCTCGGCCTAAGGCAGAGCCTCAGGAGACCCCAGAGACAGGCTTCCGGTCTAACACGCAGGATATTGAGCGCGCCGATCTACCTCTTCGGGAGCGTGTTCTACGTCATCATATGTTATCTCCTATGGCAGGGCATACCCATCCAGCCCTCTGTCGAACAGCGGATCGTCATGCTCGCGACAGGGTCTCTACTCTACTTTCCGGGGCTGATGCTCCTCATCTGGGCGAGGCTCACGCTGGGAGGCATGTACAACGTCTCCAGCGGGTTCGGCGTGCAGCTATATGAGGATCAGATGCTGATCACCACGGGCCCATTCGCGCTTGTGCGGCACCCGATGTACCTCGTGTGGTTCATGGCTGCCCTCGGCGGAATCCTCATCTACAGGACCTGGACGCCGGTATTCCTCCTCGGGAATTTTCCTGGCCTCGCCTGGCGTGCCCGTCTCGAGGACAAAGCCCTTGCTGAGGAGTTCGGCGAAGAATGGGAGGCATACCGTCGCCGGGTGCCCGGCTGGATCCCGCGTCTGAGGCGTCGAGGTGAAAAAGGGACGTAATCCCCGTCCCGGTAACCCTTTTATCAGTTCGCATCCTAGTCAACCCCATGCTGTACTTCTCTTACGGTTCGTTCCTCGATTACGAGACCCTCAAGAGGCACTGCCCGGGCGCCAGGTTCGTGACCAGGGCCTTCCTGCCGAACTGGGAGGTTCAGTTCAACTACCTGTCGAAGACCTACGGGGCGGGGGTCACGGGGATCGAGCCGGCGCCTGGGAGGCTCGTGAGGGGCGTCATCTACGACGTGCCGCCTGAAGAGATGGAGCACCTCGACGTCATCGAGGCCGTGCCTGAGGGCTTCTACTACAGGCAGAGGATACTCGTCGTCGGCGATGAAGGCAACCTGCTGGAGGTCGAGACATACAGGACAACGCACCCCCAGGGGCTATTCAAGCCGAGCAAGAGGTACCTCGGCCTCATGGTAAAGGGGGCGAAGGAGCACGGCCTCGACCCTGAGTATGTCAGGGAGCTCGAGGCGGTGGAGACTATAAACTAGCCACAATAGCTCCAACCCTCCACACAGTCTGCCGGGTTAGTACATGATATATTCAGCGGCTCCACCACTTATCCCGGGACCCAGGGCGGTGGCGTCCAAGTTGCCGCTGAGGAGCATCATCGAGATAGACGAGGAGAAGTGCGACGGCTGCGGCCGGTGCATACCGCGGTGCGCTGAGAACGCGCTGAGGATAGTCGACGGCAAGGCCAGGCTCGTGAAGGACGTCTACTGCGACGGCCTCGGCGCATGCCTAGATCACTGTCCGAGGGGCGCCATAACGATCGTCCGGAGGGAGGCCGAGCCATTCAACGAGGAGGCCGCTCGAGCGTTTGAGGCTAAGGGAAGTCGTATAGCAAAGGCCGCAGATGAAGACAGGCCATCAGGGAGCTTCTCCAGGGCGTCAGCGCTCCGGAACTGGCCGGTGCAGATCAGGCTCGTCTCGTCTAAAGCCACCTTCTTCCGGGGCGCGGACCTACTCGTGGTCGCGGACTGTGTCCCGTTTGCCTACCCAGATCTCCACGCCGACCTCCTCCCGGGGAAGACTGTGCTGGTCGGGTGCCCCAAGTTCGACGATGTCGAGGCGTACGTGGAGAAGATCACAGAGATACTCAGGCTGAACGAGGTCAGGAGCGTCACGGTGGTGAACATGGACGTGCCCTGCTGCGGCGGCCTACGCTGGATAGTCGATCATGCGCTGGAGTCTTCTGGGAAGAGTATAGCGGTGGAGCGCCGAGTCCTGAACGTGGAGGGGGAGATGGTTTGAGCGTGAAGAGGCCGCAGCCGTCGAGCCCGCAGACATGTCCAGGCATCAGGGAGTTTCTCAGGCCGACTATGGCGTACGTGAAGTGCCACGTCTGCGGCGGGACCGTGGAGATCTGGAGCGACGAGGACGCAGGGGTCTGTCTGGACTGCGGCGCCGAGTGGAAAAGGGCTGAAGAGAACGCCTCGTGCCTCGACTACTGCGAGTACGCGGACAAGTGCAGGGAGATCATCAAGACCCGTACTGGTAAGACTGTTTAGCAAGGCTCCAGCCCGTGGTTCAAGTTCATTCTGATCGAGAAAATGTAGCCAAGGAGGCGAAGCATCTCGTTGTGTTAAATGCGAAAGTTTTTTCGTGTGAGCGGCTGAATCTGTTGAGATAATCGAAATGGGTGAAGGGGATCGCGCGTTCCTCAGCCAGGTCGTCAGGTTCGCCGCGGCGTTGTCCACCATGTTCATCGGTTATGGACTGATTCAGCCTCTGATTTCCCTGTACACAACCAGCTTCGTCGGTGCCTCGTACCTGATGGTCGGTGCCATGATCTCAAGCATCGGCCTCGTCAAAGCGGCGATGGGACCTGTGAGCGGTTTCCTCTCAGACACCTACGGGAGGAAGAAATTCGCCTCAGCCGGCGCCGTGTCCATAGCCGTTAGTCTTATGATTGTCGCCTTCGCCGGCTCAACGGTTCACCTCATCCTCGCGTTCGTCCTCTACGGACTCGGGCAAGCCCTCTTCTTCCTCGCCCTGATGACATCGATGGTCGAGGCGGCTGGGCCGGCAAGGCGAGCTCTCTCCCTCGGTCTATACGAGGGCGTGAACAGCTTCTCGATCCTCGCAGGGACGGCGCTCTCTGGGCCGATCGTCGCGGCCTTCGGGTCGAGGATGACCTTTGGCTTAGCCGCAGCCTTCTCGTTCGTTTCGTTCCTAATCTGCGTGCTCCTGATGAAGGAGACGATGGGGCTACGTCGTCCAGAGGGCGGCGTCCTCGACCTGAAGGGCTTGAAGAAGCTGGTCAGCCCAGAATACGCGACGGCGATGTTCAGCGCCTTCCTCTTCATGTACACTCACTCGCTGTTCATGGCGATCATCCCCCTCTACACGACTATAACCGTGCAGCTACCCGCCGAGTTCCTCCCGACTCTCTTCATGGGATTCTCAGGGACGACGGCCGTCGCCTCTCTCATCGCCGGACCCGTATCTGACAGGGTTGGTAGGAAAATCCCCATAGCCCTCGGCATGATCATCGCCACAGCGAGCTACTCTGCCCTCCTCCTGAACAGGACACCCTCGAGCCTCATAGTCGCCGGCATGGCTCTGGGGTTCGGCGTCGGATTCTTCCACCCTGTGGCGAGCGCGATAGTGGCGGATATCTCAACATCTGAGAACCGTGGCAAGGCGTTCGGCTTCTACAGGCTGATGAGAGACCTCGGCACCTTCGCGGGCCCGGCTGTGGCGGGTGTCGTATCAGGCCTCCTCGGTGTGGACACCCTCTTCATGCTCAGCATGTGCCTCTCCGCGGTTGGAGCGATGCTTGCGATATTCGTTATTAAAGAGACTTTAAGGAAAGGTTGAGAGTGTAGATACGGTAGCAGGTTTAGATATCACCGCAGAACTAAGCTAACTCTGGCAATGATCGCGAAGGAGCTACGCAAGACGCTATTCCGGGAGAAGAGAACCTTCGTGGTCCCGGTCGGTTGCTTCTGGATGAGCCGGTGAATAGGAACAGGCTACTGGAACAGCGCCGGCGTGCTCAGGGAGAGACTCGGGAGCTTAAAGGGCTTCCTAGGAAAATACCGATAATTCCATGGCGAATATCTCCATATTACCCCCTTCATGTCAGGTTGTAGGACATAAAAACCCCTTTAAGCTAGCCGTTTTAAAAGAGGTGCATGGCAAACATGCAGCACGCTCAAGTTAATTCCCTGTCAGAGGAGGAGATCGTCTACAAGGCACGCGGTTTCTGTGCTACCCTCTCAAAAAGTGGCACACAGAGCATGCGTTCAGATGACCTTGAGGATTTCTTCCCCCTGATAAAGCAGGCATCAATCGCGTGGGTGGACTGCATTGTGGACGATGTCGAGAAGGACGCCGTGCAGGTGGCGGCAAAGTTCAGCTTTTCGGAATTACTCGTAACGCGGCTGCTGAAAAATGTACGGAGCGGATACGAGGACTACGACACCGAGATGGGGCTCCTTCTACCGGCGATATACGTTAAGAACTTCGACGTTTCGATACGCCCACTGCTCATCATCCTCAGGAAGGACCTCATACTGTCGATACACACCAGTGAGACGAAGCGCTTCTTCCACATCAGGCGCTATGCGGAGACATTCTTCAAGAAGCTTCCTAAGGACCTGAAGCAGGGCGATAGGCTGACGCTGGTGCTCATACGGATAATCGACGAGAGCAACTCCAAGAACTTCGAGCACCTGCAGGAGATAGAGGAGAGCGGCGACGAGCTGAGCAAGGACCTCGCAAACGACCGGACTCCGCGCGTCAAGCTCGGCGAAAGGATCTACCAGATGAAGCACGCGTTGATCGTGTACCTCTCGGGCCTCTGGGCTACTGCGGACACGCTCTACGAGCTCCGCTACGGTGACGCCGACCTCCTCTCAGACGAGCCAAGCGTCCTCGACAGGATAGGGCTGATGATAAACGAGGTGCACTCACAGATCGGCATAGCAGAGCACCTCTCGGAGGTCCTCGCATCGGGGCTTGAATGCCTCCAGTCGATCTACAACAACCAGTTACAGGTAATCAACAACCGGCTTTCCTTCCTCATGGGGATTCTGACGATTATCGGCACAGCACTCCTCGTCCCGAACACGATAGCCACCGTGCTGTCTCAAACAAATGTATTCCAATTCACTCCCAAGGACATGGGCTGGTACCTCGCCCTCATAGTAACATCCACTGTCATCGCGACGGTATTCGCTTGGTTCGCGGTGAAGAGGATGGGTTTCCTCCCGAAATACCCCGATGAAGAATAGCTCTATACTATCTATTCGTAGTCATTTCTACTCTTCGACCGCACCTTTTTACCCGACCCATATCGTGCGCTTTCAGTAAATGATATATTTGATAGACGGTTGGTGGCAATCATGAAGCGACCAAAATATGGAGTAGCGAAAGAGCACAAGACCCCTTTCCCCTATGCGATGATTGCAATCGAAGGGGATGATGTGATTGTTGGGAAGGAGGACCCTGAGATGCATGGCTGGTACTGGTGTAAAGACAAGAATGATGTTGAGGCATGGGTCCCTGCGTCCCACATCTCCATTAAAGACAGCAAGGGAATTTTCACCCAAGATTATAACTCGATAGAACTTGACGCGAAAGAGGGGGATGTGATCCAGTATCTCGGAGAGTCGTCAGGGTGGGTAGAATGCCTCGACGGTAAATGGAAGTATGGGTGGATCCCCAAGGATAAACTCGTCTGCATCTAAACTCGACATGAGGGATACAATGTACCCGCCTCGATGAGTAGGCAGATGTCCAGTAGCGTGGGTTTGAATTACTTACATTAGCTATTTGTCCGGCGCTACAGGCTCCGGTTGATTCGGACCCACTACGCTTTTTCTGATGTCCGCATAGATGAAGTTCTCGGAAGGAACAGGGGCGTCAGCCAGCCTTCTCAACATCAGCAGTTGTCCTATGTGCGCCATGGCGTCTGACAGTGGTCCTTGGAGGAGTTGCTCCTCAGACACATCTCTCGGGCTCTTCTCGCGGAGTGACTTGTCCAGCTTGGACAAGGTCTCATAGAAGTGCTTCACCTCGTCCCTCCATGGCTTTTGCTGGAAGCGGGTTGTTTCGTAATGCTCGTAGAAGCTGTGCGCGTAGGAGAGAACCCCAGTTATGTGGTGCAGGATCATTCGAGGCGTTCTGACTCCTTTCCCGATGTCTAATTCTGGGTAATGGTCTGGCGCGTCTCGTACGGCTTTGGTCGCGTGATAGGCGATTGAGGCGAGGAAGTGTCTGAGCATCTCGCTTTTCTCTGACACGGATTCATAGATGTGTTTGATTGCTAAAAATTTTCGATGTTGGCATTGGTGGTTGCAGCAAACCAGCATTTAGATCATCCGTTTATATGGTTTTTTAGTACTTCGAGAGCACTGTTCTCGTAGATGAATGATATGATAGTAACGTATTGTTGGCCTAGTTACTTCAACTTTCGTCCACTCACCCTGTCAATGATCCGGAGCATATACCCGCTTTTTAACAGCCTGTGGAGAAGTTCACCACGCTCGGTTTTCCTGTAAAAATACCGTACCCCCTCACGGCGCTCCACGAGCACCCTCTCAGCTAGGAAAAAATCGTCTATCCACAGCCGGAACTGGGTGTCGTTCCCCAGAACCTTGATCAAATCCCACTTCGTGGCCTCCTTATTTACCTCTACACAATCCAGAAGCTCCAGTGCTATCAGGGATGGCGTTCGACGTGGGGCCATGTCAGATACCTTATTCAGACTCGATCTTGTTTTGCAGGGAGTACAATCTGTTGTATCTTATTCGGAAATCAAGCCACTTACGAATGAGCAGGTAGGCGTTCCCAGCCATTATACTGAATACGATGATGCTGGTTGCTATATACTTCGCTTCCATTTGGCGGAGAACAGCGATGCTTATCGCTGCGACGCCTATCATCAACATTAACATGGCGCAGAAAGCAATGTAGCTGATCATGTCACGGATGTCCTTGATTAGACTTTTTGCGTCTAGGGTCAACTCGTCGAAAATCTCGTTCCATTTTCCTAATTTCTCATCGATATCCTCTTTTTTGGTCATCTT
>Ga0299915_10001603_pt1 | contig 16681 bp, 15 predicted proteins | sample RVTome_13_FD_200263 | JGI IMG/M metagenome (GOLD analysis project Ga0299915, IMG submission 200263) | Soil microbial communities from uranium-contaminated site in the Upper Colorado River Basin, Wyoming, United States - RVT92D227 (version 2) ... | reverse complement strand
CGTTGAGGACGACGTCCTCGCTCACGTCCGGACGACGGCCCGCCACGAAAGCGGCCAGAAAAAAAGCGCCGCCAGGGCGGGCGGTCTTCCCGCCCTGGCAGACGCGACTCGCCCTTTATAACTTATTGGAACTGAACGGCGATGAGGGCGGCCGGGTCGTTCGTGGTGTTGTTGGCCGAGGCCCCGTAACAATAGAGATAACCGCTTCCGGCGGTCGGGTTAATCCAGAGCCAACAGTTGCTGTATGAATTGGCAGGATAGGGGACGCCGGCCTGGGCGAACGGATTGAAGGACACGAACTCGTTGGGGACGAAAGTCCTATTCCAATAGTCCCCCACAAGGTTGTCGTCGCCGTCAATGATCCCGAACTGGACCGACAGCGAACTGCTCCCGCACAAGAAACCGACCGAGGTCCGGTAGGTCGCGTTGCTGTCCAGGTTTTGGATCATCATCGAGTGGGAGGTCGTGGCCCAGTTCGACTCCGTCCATGTCAGCCCTTGGTAAGTCTTGGAATAGTTGCCGTTCACTGTCCGCAAGGCCCCCTGGATCTTATGGTCTGCGTCTTGCGTATTGAGCTGTAACGTGCCCGCTCGACCATAGTAGGTGAAGCCTGAGTCGAGGGACTGCATCGTGGAGAGGATATTCGAGAATTTTGTACTCCCATACAGGAACGTCGCGGTCGGGAGCGAGATCGGCCCCCGGTATGAACCGCCTCCATAGTAGAAGTAAGCGATGACGGTCGTGCCGCCGCTCAAGTTCGTGATTTGCAGCTGCGACACCCAGGTGCCGCCGCCCGTCGCCAAGGCCCAAGTGCATTCTGGAAAGATGATGACATTGGACGGCGAGTTGTCAAAGGCGAACAAGCTCCCGCTGAGGACGAGAATAGCGGCCAAACATACGCCAACGGTTTTCATGAACCTCCTCCTTTAAAGAAATTTAATTGCCCAAGCCTATTATTCGGCCTCAGCGATGTCAAGCCCGGCAAATATCGAGCGGCGCCTTGGAGAGCCCGAGGACGCCTTCACGGAGGCCTCGGGCCGGGACGCACACGCTGTCCGTTTGTGCTAGATCGGCTGCCGCGGCCGGGCGTCCGACGCCGAGGAGGGGGCCAGGAAGCACGAGTGGTATTCTGGCGTTGGGGAACGTTCGCGTCAAGAGGCGGAGGACTCCGCGCTGTTTGGAGCGAAAGCTAAACCAAGAGAGAGCGGAAGGTCAATCGACGGGCCCTTCCCCGGGTGGCCGGACGTTCTCACCCTAGCCGGCCCCGCAGGGGAAGGGACGTTACTCTAACAGCCCAGGTTGCGAGTTGCGCTAGTTGAACATTCGGGCTATGAGCGCGTAGGTATCGTTGGTATAGTTATTGGCTAATGAACCGTAAGCAAAGACCCCTCGGACATCCGAACCGCCTGTGATCACATAGATAAAGAGCCAGCAGTTAGAATATGTCCCGGACGGTACTCCGGCCAAGTTGAACGGGTTGAACGTGCGAAAAGCGTGGGGCCCGAGGGTTAGGCTAAAGGTCGACCCGATGGGGGCGTTGATGGAGTTAATGACAGTGAAATAAACGGTATAAGTCGCATCGTCCGAGGAGTTATAGACGCCGATATTCGTCCTGTACGTTGTATCCTGAACGAGGTCTTCGATGACCATCGCCCGGCCCTGGGCGGCGGTATTGGCTTCGACGACGCCCAGCCCGGGAAACGTCTTGCCATAGTTTCCGTTGATGGTCTTTGCCTGAACCTGAATCGCGCTGCTCGTGCTCGTCGTCCAGAACCAGATGGCCCCGGCCTTACCGTAATAGACAGTGTCGCCGCTGTCGAGCGAGTCGATCATCTCGAGGATATTGCTGTATCTTATGCTGTCATGTTGTTCGAGGCCTGCATAGAGCGGGAATGAGCCTGTATAGCCCCCGTTATAGTAGAAATAAACGTTGATGTCGGCAGCGGTCGTGGAAAAGGAGGTGATCTGGACCTCTGTCACCCATGTTCCGCTACCCGACGCCAGCGCCCAAGTAGCCTCCGGGAGAACCTGCCAGTTGCTAGGAGACTGGTCGTAGCTCCAGACGGGCAGCTGAGCCGCCAGGACCAAGAACGCCACGATGGCCGGCACTTTTTTCATGAACCTGCTCCTTTATGGGGACCACAAGAGCCCTGGTGGCGGGCTGCGCTAGTTGAACATTCGGGCTATGAGCGCGTACGTGTCGTTGGTGTAATTATTGGCTAATGAACCGTAACAAAAGACGGCTCGGGTCGCCGTACCGCCGGCGGTCACAGAGATATAGAGCCAGCAGTTGGAATACGTCCCGGACGGGACTCCGGCCAAATTGAACGGATTAAACGAGCGAAAGTTGCGGGGCGCAAGAATCACGCTAAACTCCGAGCCGACGGTGCTATCGGCGGAGTCGACGATCGTGAAATAAACGGTATATGTCGCGTCGATCGACGAGTTAAAGACGCCGATATTCGTCCGGTACGTCGTATCCTGAACGACGTCTTCGATGACCATATCACGGCCCTGGGCGGCGGTATTGGCATCGACGACACCCAACCCGGGAAACGTCTTGCCGTAGTTGCCGTTGACGGTCTTCGCCTGGACCTGGATCGCGCTGCTCGTGCTCGTCGTCCAGAACCAGATGGCCCCGGCCTTACCGTAATAGACAGTGTCGCCGCTGTCGAGCGAGTCGATCGTCGCGAGGATATTGCTATATCTCACGCTGTGATATTGTTCGAGGCCTGCATAGAGCGGGAATGGGCCCGTATAGCCCCCGTTGTAGTAGAAGTAAACATTGATATCGGCAGCGGTCGTGGCAAAGGAAGTGATCTGGACCTCTGTCACCCAAGTTCCGCCCCCCGACGCCAACGCCCAGGTCGCCTCGGGAAGAACCTGCCAGTCACTCGGGGACTGGTCATAGCTCCAGAGAGGAAGCTGAGCCGCCAAGACCAAGAACGCCACAAGGTATAATAGCCTTTTCATATGATGACCTCCTCCTAAAAGACATAAGGGGACTAAACTATGTTAAAGATTTCAGCGAAGTCAAGACCCAAGTTTCAGGTTTTCAACGCCAGGTGAAAATGCCTGGTTCTCGCATTGGGGCCCATTCCCGAAGGTCATGTGTCGCCAGGAAGGGGTGGGTGTGGGAAGGGCGTTCGACGACTTGTCGCCGGCCGGGCATCCGAGCCGTCGTCTAAACTTTTTCGGCCAAGCCGCGGATCTTGTCCAGGTCCAGCTCGCCTTTCGCGCCCCAGCCGCGCACACCCTCCGGGACACTCGGCCGGAAATGCTCATAAAGGGTAAAACCCTTGACCGCCAGCTCCTTGGGAGAAAAGGCGCGGGCCAGCTCTTGCATGGCCCCGCGGACCGTGTCGAACGCCTCTCCAAACTTGCCGTGGAGATATCTTTCCACGCCGGCGGGCTCGAGAGGACGGTCTCCCTCGACGGCCCTGACGCCGCGCCCGGTTTTGGTGGCTGGGATGGGACGCCCCAAGAGCTCGACCCAGAATTGCTCCCCCCGCCGGGCTTTTTTCGGCGGCCGGCCCTCGGCCCTCTCGGCCGGCTTGTAGATCCCGAGGCGACGTCCCTTGGATTGCGCGTTCAGGCCCGCCAGCGCCTTGCCCAGGGAGAGGGCGGCTTCGTGATCATAGCCGAGGCGCTCGGCGACGACACTCGCCCAAAGGGTCAGCACCGGAGCCCGATTGACCAAGACAACATGCCGCGCCATCGCTTCCCTCGAGATAGAGCACAAGATAGTTTGCGACCGGGGGAATGTCAACCCCTAGACTCCCCGGCATGAATGCCGCACTCACGGAGGCCGTGAGTACAGTCGAAGCGCCGGGGCCCGGCACCCGTGGGGTCCGGCCCCGAGATTCCCGCAAGGAAACTCGGGGTTAGCGTCGGCGAACGGGTCAAGCCGGGCCCGGAACGGCCGTCATCTCCTCTTGAAACGCAAAGTGTTGTATAATAAGGCAAAATTTATCCTAGAGAGTGAGGCCCCGCGTGAGAAATACGGAAGATCAGGCCAGCTTGACCGATTATCTAACGGCCCTCTGGAACAGAAAATGGCTCATCGCCGCCGTCACCCTCGGGCTCATGCTCGTCGCCGCCGTCATCAGCTTTTTAATCCCGCCCGTTTGGCGCGTCGACATGATCATTCAACCAGCCAGGTTTCTGGCCCAAAACCCGGCCGGCCAATTCATCGACGTGCTGATGTCCGACCCGCGGCAGATCGCGATGGCCATCAATCAAAGGGCCTATGATGTGGCCATCGCCAGGGATTTGAAGATCGACGTCCGAGGCCTCCCGCCCTTGAGGGCCGAGGTGCTAAGGGAAACGCGGCTGGTCAAGGTTAGCGCGAATGTGAAGAACCCCGAGAGGGCCATCCTCGTTCTCCGGAGCCTTTTCTCGCAACTGAAAAATATCCTGGACAAGAAGATCATCATCGAGATCAACACCATTGATACAGAAATCACGAAGAACGAATTGCAGATCGAGCTCCTGGCCAAGGGAATGGCGATCCTGGATAACAGGCTGAAGATCCTCGACCAGCGCGAACGCGAGCTCCTGGCGGAAAAGAAAGCGGCCGGAGAGAGGATCTCCCGCATCGAAAAGGAACAGGGCGAGGCGCTGAAGTCCGGGGGGAGGGAAGCCTTGGCCCAGCTCGTCTTCTCCAACATCATCCAGCAAAGCTATCAGTACATCAATGCCCTCGACGAATCGATCAGCGATAAGAAAATCAGAGAGGAGGACCTTGTTCTTCGCCGACGGGAAAGCGAGCAGGCCATTGAGGTCCTCAAGAGCACGAATATAAGCCTGAAGGAGAGGAAGGGGAAATACGATTATACGGAAATGCTCAAGGAACCGGCATTACCCGGTTCTCCCGTCTCTCCAAGAAAGACGCGGAACGTCCTCCTGGCGGGAATCCTGGGGGTCCTGGTCTCCGGCCTGGCCGTCCTGATCTGGGAGAGCTTCGACCAGGGAAAAGCCGGGGGAAGATAGACCGTTGGAAGAGCGGTTGAGCCGTCAACCGGTCCGGCGTCGGCGAGATCTTTCCTGGAAATCAGATGATGGCCGACCTTGACCTTCTGAGCCGAATCCTGCTGGGGCTCATTGCGGCGGCCGGCCTGATTTTCGTCCTGCTCCTGTCCTTGAAATTCCCCCGGCAGGTCTTTTGGGCCGTCTTTTTCTTCCGCCCCCTCCTCGAAATGTCCCGGTTGATCCGGGGACAGGAGGCGCTGGTCCAGACGATCATCAACGGCGTCGGCATCGGCGTTCCCGCGGTGCTTTTCCTGGTCCTCATTCTGCGCCGAAAAGCGGCCGCGGTGGATTTGTGGCTTCCCCTCGCTTTCGTGGTCGTCCTCCTCGCCAGCGCCGCCTTCCACGAAAAAGACCTCAAGATGGTCGAGGTGCTGGTCAGGATCCTGACCCCGGCCGTCTTTCTCATCTTCCCCTCGTTGATCATGACCTCCGAAAAGGACGTCCGGACATTCCTCCGCGTGGTCGCTTTTTCGACGGTCTTCGTCCTCATCGCCCTCTATCTTGACCGGGGCCGGACGAACGTCCATCCGCTCTATGGCTGGGTCCAGGACGCGGTCCGCCTGGCCAGTGGAGAAATGCAGAGCCGCCTGGCCTCCGTGTTCGGCGTCCCCACGATGACGGCCTACTGGGTTTTTCAGTTTTTTGCCGTCGCCTATTTTCTGTTTGATACCGAGAGGTCGGCCGCCCGCTTTCTGGCCCTGGGAGTCTGGGTCATCCTCCTCGCCCCCCTTTATCTCGCTTTTTCCCGGGCGACCTGGATCGGGTGCCTGGTCATCCTCGTCGGCTACAATGTCCTCAAGGGCCGGCGGCGGGTGATGGCTATCCTCCTCTCCGCGACGGCCGTTGTGACCGTCGTCCTTCTGCCGAACATCCTCCAGCGACTCCAGGATCCGACGACCATCGGGTATCGTTTCGACGTGTGGTCCGGATATATCCGGTCCCTCGCGGCCCGAGGCGGGTTCGCCTGGCTCACAGGGATGGGGTTCGCGAACTTGCCCGAAAAAAATATCTATACCGGGAACCTTTATTCCCCCGGCGCAACCGGACAGGTCGAAAACAGCTTCGTTTTTCTGCTGGCCGGCGCCGGCGTCGTGGCGGCGGTCCTGTTCATTCTGCTGGCCTGGGACCTGGCCCGCCGCGCCTGGTGGCTCAGGACGAAGGGAACGACCTCCTTCGTTCGTGACTTCGGGGCCTGGAGCCTGGCCCTGCTGTCGGTCTGGCTGGTGATGGGCATGGTCGGCGATATGGTCACCTATGTCGTCATCAACTGGTATTGGTATGCGTTTTTCGGCTGCCTTCTCGCTATGTGGAGACTCCAGAAGAACGCGGCCCCCGCGGGGCCGGCTCCCCATCCCGTCCCTGGAGCAGCCTAAGATGAAGCTCCCTCTCAACCGGCTGCTGACGTTCGGCAAGACGTTCCACCTGGGCGCGCTTCGGTCCCTGGGACAGCCCGCAAAATTCATTCAGCATCTCCGCGACGTGAACACCGTCGATTTTTCCCAGGCCCTCCCGCCTCTCCAGGCCCTGACGCTCTCTGAATTGCTGGGCGAAGACTTCCGCGCCTCGATCGACCTCCCTTTCGGCCGCGTGAGGCTGGGCTCCTGCCCCTTGGCCGACCTCGCGTGCCTGGCCGCCCTGGCAAGAAAGAAGCGCCCGAAGCGGGTCTTCGAGATCGGAACGTTCGAGGGTTTGACCGCGGCCGTCTTCGCCAAGAACAGTGACCCGGCGGTGAGGGTCTTTTCGCTTGATCTGCCGCCCGAAAAAGACGTGCCCCGCACCGAGCGGTCCTTCGCGGCCCAGTCGATCAAAGGGCCCTATCGCTCCGGGTTTTTGATCGACGCCTTGGGCTGCGGCCCGCAGGTCGAGCGCCTTTACGGCGACTCCGCCCTCTTTGATTTTCGGGCCTACGAAGATTCCATCGACCTGTTCTTTATCGACGGGTCCCACACGGCCGAGTATGTCGCCCGGGACAGTCTGAGCGCCTTCCGGGCCGTCACGGCCACCGGGTGGATCCTCTGGCATGATTGTTTTGTCCCCGATGTTTTCAGGATCCTCAAACGGGTGGCCAGGCATCACCCCGTCTACCAGATCGCGGGGACCACCCTGGCCCTGTCCCGGCAAAAACCCGGACCCTCGTTCCCTTTCCAGAGGCTGGAATTCCGGATTCGTTGAGCCGTGAGATGTGCGGGGAGCAGCCGTCTCCTGTGGAACCGAGGGCGAACGCCGGCGAGCCTGCCCGGCCGATCGATGAAACGCTGCATCTCCTCCTGGTCGGGGGGACCTGGAATACCGTGTCCGTCGTCCTCAGCCGTTTCCTGCCGAATGTTCTCGTCGTCATCCTGGCCTTGTTCGTCGAGCCTTCGGAACTGGGCGTCTACTCCTACATTCTCGCCTCCTACACGGTCCTCTCTCTCTTCGCGGACTTGGGCATCGCCTTTTCCCTGCAAAAATTCATCCAGGAAAACCTCGGCGAAACGCCCCGGATGGCCACGACGGCCCTCGTCCTGCGGCTTCTCTCCTCGGCGGCCCTGAGCGCCGCCTGCCTGGCGGCGGACTATTTTTGGCAGGCCCTGAAGGGCCAGGGCTTGTACATCAGCCTGCTCCTCGTGAGCTCGGCGTTTGGAACGACCATTTTTGTCCTCAATGCCAGGCTGAAATACAAAAAAGCCAGCCTCCTGACGATGGCCCGGACGGTCCTCTGGTTCGGGCTCGCGCTCGTCCTGGTCTCCGCCGGATGGCATATCACCGGGCCCGTCTGGTCTTTTTTCCTGGCCTTTATCGTCATCGGCCTTCTGACGGTCCTCCTGGAACGGCCCTTGTTCGCCGCGAGCCTCGACTGGTCTTTCGCCCGGAAGGCGATCCTCTTCGGCGTGCCGATGACCGCCGCCTCGGGCTTCAGTGTCCTCGCCTCGCAGGCGGGAGTCCTGGGGATCGCGTACCTGCTGACGGAAAGCGAGGTCGGGGTCTATAAACTGGCGACCATCCTGGGGATGATCCCCCTGCTGCTCGGGGACGGCCTCGTCATTCCGCTTCTTCCCCTGGTCAAGAAAAAGCTGGTCGAACGGTCTACGGAAACGGCCGGCCTCATCCTGTGGCTGGTCCGTTTTCTGACCGGGGTGGGCCTCTTCGCGCTCGGAGCCGGCCTCGTCCTGGTTGAACCGTTGATCAGGCTGGTCTTCGGCGCCGAGTACCTCGGCTCCGTGGGTCCTTCGAGGATCCTTCTCGGGGCGAGCGTTTTGGGGCTGCTGTTCACCGTCCTCCTGGCAATCCTCTATATGAGCGACGACCTCAAGACGGCGGTCAGGATCACGGGCCTTGTCGCCGGGCTCAGCGTCGCGGGCAGCCTGGCCCTCATCCCTCGCTTTGGAGCCCGCGGCGCCGCGTCGTCGCTCGTCGTCGCCTTCGGCGTCGGCCTGGCCCTCGTCGGCGCCTGGCTCCGCCGGAGGTTCGCGCTCTCGTTTGAATGGCGGAAATACGGGCTTTATCTTCTCTCGACGGCGGAAATGGCCGTTCTGCTGGCTCTTCTTGTCCCCTCGCTGCCGGGCCGGATAACGGGCCTCCTCGCAGGGATCGTCCTCGCTCCCTGTCTCTATGTCGCGGCCCTCCTGCTCCAGGGAGGATTGACCAAGGCGGAGATCTCCCGCCTCGGTCAGATCATCAGGACGAGATCCGCCGAGGACCAGCCATGGAAGAGTGGGGGGGGACGATGAAGATCGGCGTGGAATTCCTGGCCGACCGTCTGGGGGAAAGCGGGACCGTCGGTTTCCACCGGAATTTCATCCGCTGGATGTCCCGCTACGCGGAAAAGGAAACCTATCACGTCTTTGTCTATGACCCGGAATACGAGGATTACAAAAAATACATTGACCAGGAGCGCTCCGTCCAGTTGATTTCCCTGGGCGGCGGCCCGGCGTCTCTCCGCCAGAGGCTCTATGACCAGCACGTCCGCATCCCGCGCCGTTACCGGCGCCTCGGGATCGAGCGGGCGTTCGCGGACAATATCGTCCCCGTCTGGGGGTCCCGCGGCATCCGCTGGATCTTCCGGGTCCTCATGACCCAGCAGTTCCACAAGGAATTCGACCCCCACCCGGGGCGAAGGGTCTACCGGTCCTTCACGACGCGGTTCGCGGTCAAACGGGCCTATAAGATCCTGCCCAATTCCCGGTTCACGATGGACGAACTCCGCCGCTACTGCACCCTGCGGGAGCAACGGGTCGCGATCATCGGGGACGCCTTTGACCACGAGGTCTTCCATCCGGTCGACCCGGCGAGCGTTCGTCCTTCACTCGAAAAAGAATTCGGCCTGAAGGGCCCCTTCCTCCTCCAGGTCGCCAACTATCTGGACCACAAGAACCCGGTCGTTTCCCTGAAAACCCTGGCTGAACTCCGCCGGGACGGGTTGGATCTCGAGCTCGTCATCGTCGGCAGCGACCCCCAGGGAAACCGGCAACGCTATCTCTCGATCGCCCGGGACCTGGGGATCGGGGACCACCTCCACCTCCTGCCCTTTCAGCTCCCCGAGAAGCTCCGCCTGTTCTACAACGGCGCGGCCTGTCTCCTCTACCCGTCGACCTGGGAAACGTTCGGCATCCCGCCGCTCGAGGCCATGGCCTGCGGGCTGCCCGTCGTCTCCTCGAACCAATCGGCGGTCCCCGAGGTCGTCGGCGAAGCGGGCCTTCAAATCGACCCGCGCGATATCCGGGGATACGCGGCCGCCGTGAAAAGCATCCTTCATGACGCCGACCTGAGGAAACGCCTGGTCGCCGCGGGATTCGCCCGGGCCGGGGATTTCCACTGGAACAAAGTCATCGCCAGGATGAGAGAGGAGATCCTGACCTGAAATCCTGCGGCGGGGGCGCGGTCCGGAGGTCCGCCGGAGCGGCCGGATTCACTTCACGGCTTCCAGATTCAGGCTGATCTCCCAGTCCCGGCCGTAAAGATGTTTCCGCCGCCGGGACCAGTCCTCAAAATCGTGGAACGACGCGGCTTCGGGATCCCACCGCCTGACGTCCGAAAACCCGGCCCGGCGGAGGGCCGCCGTGAGATGGTCTTCGTCAAAAACGGAGAGGTGGACGTTCCCCGGATATTCCTGTCCGCCCAGGAGAAGGCTCAGGATATCGGGGACCGAGCGTTGTTCCTCATAGATCCTGATGATCGTCCGGAAATCCGGCACGGACAGCCGGAGGACGCCGCCCTTCTTGAGACAGTCATAGAGGCCCTTCAACGTCCTGGGGACTTCGAGATAAGAAACATGTTCCAGCACATGGCAGGCGTAGATCAGGTCGGCAGACTCGGGCCGGACGAACCGCGGACAATTCTCGATGGACTCGACATGATCGATGTGCCAGCCGGGCCGCGTGTCCACGTTGATATACCTTTTGTCGTCGAAGACGCCGCACCCGATATGGATGAGGACCCGGTCGTGCTGCGGGAGGGGTTTCTTTTTCCAGCGCCGCAAGCGTCCCCCGAGCCGGAACAGAAAAAAGCTCCGGACGATCTCTCCGGATTTCCTCCTGACCTTGATGATGACGTCGCTGGATTTCATGCGGGATGAGCCCGGACGGGGAACGAGCCCTGGTCATTATAGGCGTGTTCCCGCGTGAATTCAATATCCTCCGAACAAGGTCGCATCGGCCGGGGGACAGGTCGCCGTCCCGGAGCGGCCGGAGGGCGGAACCTTGCTGGAAAACGTCCAGATAAGATATAATAGGCCGGTTTACGGCCCTCAAATAACGAACAGGAGTCGAGAGTTCCGGGAAGAGCTCCCGCAGGGTAACCGGCATGATTTGGGTGACTCCCCATGATCGACACATCGCCCAACTCGCGGACGGGCTGACCGCCGCGGCGAGTTTTTTCCTGGCCTACGTGGTCTGGAACAGCTTCCGGCTCTGGACGGGAATCTCCAATCCATTCGAGATCTCCGGGGATGTCGCCTGGATCATCCTCGGCTTTTCGGCCCTGGAAGTCGTCCTCCTGGCGAAGCTGGAGGCCTATTCTTACCAGCGGTTCACATCGCTTTCACAAGAGATCACGCGGGTCGCCAAGACGGTCCTCGCCGCCGTGGCCCTCCTCCTGGCCTTCCTGTTCGTCATTCGCTTCGGCTACATTCCGCGCACGTTTCTCCTTATTTTCGGCGGCGTCAACTTCCTCGCCCTCTCCCTGGAAAAAACCGTTGTTTTCTACGCCGTCAATGTTCTCCGCCGGCGGCGAAAGGCCAAGCAAAAAGTCCTCGTCGTCGGGACGGGGACCCGGGCCCAGAGGTTCATCGCCACGATCGACAAACACCTCGGCTGGCAGCTGGAGGTCATCGGGCTCCTGACCGGCGACCCGGCCAGCGCCGGAACGGAGATCTCGGGCCGCCCCGTCCTCGGGACCAACCGCGACATCGAGCGGATCCTCCACGAACATCCGGTCGACGAGGTCATCATTTGCGTCTCGACGAAACGGTTTGATGAGATCCGCGAGATCCTCGATGTCTGTGAGAGGGAAGGGGTGCAAGTCCGCCTGAACTCGGATTTCTTCGGCCGGCTGGCCAAGAAGGTCCGGGTGGACCACGTTTATGGCCTCCCCATCATCAGTTTCCTGACGACACCCGGCAACGGATGGGCGCGCGGCCTCAAGCGCCTGATGGATATTTTCATCTCCGGGTTCCTCCTGCTCGCGCTTTCGCCGCTGCTCCTCCTCATCGCCCTGCTGGTCAAAGCGACCTCCAAGGGCCCGGTCCTCTATCGATGGAACGTCGTCGGGTTGAACAAGAAGCCGTTCCGGAGCTGGAAATTCCGGACCATGGTTCCCGACGCGGACCGGCTGAAGGCCGCGCTCGAGGACCGGAATATCATGACCGGGCCGGTTTTCAAGCTGGCCGAGGACCCGCGGGTGACGAAGATCGGGAAGGTCCTCAGAAAATACAGCCTGGACGAGCTGCCCCAGCTCTGGAGCGTCCTGAAGGGGGATATGAGCCTGGTCGGGCCGAGGCCCGTTTTCCCGCAGGAGCTCGACGCCTACGAGAGCTGGCATCGACGGAAGCTGAGCATCAAGCCGGGGATCACCTGCCTGTGGCAGGTCAGCGGCCGGAACAACGTCCGCGATTTTGACGAATGGGTGAGGATGGATTTTGAGTATATCGACAACTGGTCCCTCGGGCTCGACATCCGGATTCTCCTCAGGACCGTCGGGGCCGTCCTGAAAGGCGGCGGCCTATGAGGAGGGAGGGCCCCGGGCGGCCGGCGACAAGGGACGGCGCGGCGTGAAGACCGTCCTGATCACGGGCGTCGCGGGCTTCATCGGCAGCAACCTCGCCGCGCGCCTCCTCCACGAGAATGAAAAGCGGGAGGCGGCCGACTGTTTCCAGGTCGTCGGGGTCGACAATCTCAGCTACGGCTTAAGAGAGAATATCCCGGAGGGCGTCCGGTTTTACGAGGTCGATATCCGCGCGGACCTCCTCCCCGAGGTCTTCCAGGGAGTGGACGTCGTCTTCCACCTGGCGGCCAAGAACTGCATCTCCGATTGCCAGGCGGACCCCGTGGAAACTTCCGCCGTCAACGTGACGGGCACGGTGAACGTCCTGGAGGCGGCCCGCAAGGCCCGCGTCGGCAAGGTCGTTTACGCGGAATCCTCCGCCCTCTACGAGGGCAGCCGGGTCTTCCCGACCCCGGAGACGGACGTCCATCCGGAGAGCTTCTATGCGACGAGCAAGCTCGCGTCACGCCATTTCGCCGAGGCCTACGCCAGGTTTACCGGCCTCAACCTGACCGCCCTGCGCTATTTTTGCGTTTATGGCCCGGCCCAAGACTATCGCCGGACGATCCCGCCCGTCATGAGCGCGTTCATCATCCGGCTTCTCCAGGGCCGGCCGCCCGTCGTCCACGGGACCGGCCGGAAACGGCGGGATTTCGTTTTCGTGGATGATATCAACGATTTCCATCTCCGCTGCCTCGATGACCCACGGACGAACGGGCGGACGTTCAATCTCGGGAGCGGCGTGAGCTATTCCGTCCTCGAGATCCTCGGGGTCGTTTCGGACCTGCTCGAGATCCGGATCGACCCGGTCTTCCAGCCGGACCTGCCCGGAGAAGCGGATACGACCTGCGCGGATATCCGGGCCGCGCGGGAGCTGGGCTGGGAGCCCAAGACGGACCTTCGGGCCGGGCTGCGGAAGGCCATCGACTATATCCGAGGCGAATTCGCGGCCGGGCGGATCGCATCATGAAGGCCTTCCTGCTGGCGGCCGGCAAGGGGACGAGGCTCAAGCCCCTGACCGACCGGATCCCGAAAGTCATGATCCCGGTCGCCGGACGGCCCATCCTGGAGCACCACGTCAGGCAGCTCGCGGCGGCGGGAATCAGGGAGATCTATGTCAATCTCCACCACCTGCCCCAAAAGATCAAAGGGTATTTCGAGGACGGCCGGAAATGGGGCGTGCGCATCACCTATTCCCATGAACGCCGGATCCTGGGGACGGCCGGAGCCATCCGGAAGCTCGAAAAAAGCCTGGACAGGGAACCCTTCCTGGTCATCTACGGCGATAATTACCTGCGCTTGGATTATGCCGCTTTCGTCGGCTATGCCCGGCGCAAGAAGGGCGTCGGGACGATGGCCGTTTTCAAGAAAGACGATGTCCGGGGCAGCGGGATCGTCGAGATCGGACCCGGGCAGCGCATCCTCCGGTTCGCGGAAAAGCCGCCGGCGGAGGACGCTTTCAGCCGCTGGGTTAATGCGGGCGTCTTCTATTTCCAGCCCGAGATCTTCAACTACATCGGGTCCGATTACTCCGATTTCGGATTCGACGTCCTGCCGGCCATTCTTCAGCGGGGAGGCCGCCTCTTCGCCTACAAGCTCGCGTCGGAAGTCTGGGCCATCGACAGCCCCGAACTTCTGGACGGCGTGCGCAGCCAGGAAGGGAGGGTCCGATGATCATCACGAGGACGCCGTTCCGGTTCACTCTCGGCGGCGGAGGCACGGACCTCCCGTCCTACTATTCCAAGTACGGGGGCTTCGTTTTCGCCGCGGCCATCAACAAATACATGTTCATCAGCGTCAACCGTCCGATCGTCGACAGCCTCGTCCGGGTCAAGTATACGAAATCCGAGATCGTCCTCCACCGGGAGGAATTGAAGCATGAGATCGCCAAAGAGGCCATGAGGATGATGGGGGTCGAGGATTCCCTGGAGATCGTCTCCATGGCCGACGTCCCGGCCGGGACGGGCCTGGGCTCTTCGAGCTGCTACGCGGTGGGCCTCCTCAACGCCCTGCACAGCCTGAAACGGGATTTCGTCCCCCTCGAGGCCCTGGCCGAGCAGGCCTGTGACCTCGAGATCCGGCGTCTGGGCAAGCCGATCGGCAAGCAGGACCAATACATGGCCGCCTTCGGGGGGATCAGGGTCCTGGACATCAAGACCGACGGGACGGTCCAGGTCCGGACGGCCCAGATCGATGAGGCGACCCTGGATGACCTCAACCGGAATCTTCTCATGTTCTATACGGGGACCTACCGCAGCGCCGACCCGATCCTCGCCGAGCAGAGTCAGGGGGCCCGGGAAGGGAAGCCCGAAGTCCTCGAAAGCCTGCACCATATCAAGGAGATCGGCCATAAGGTCCTCGAAGCCGTCGAAAGCGGCAACCTGACCGCGCTGGGATATTGTTTCGACGAACACTGGGAAAACAAGAAAAGGATCTCCACCCAGATGACGAATCCCATGTTCGACGAGATCTATGAGATCGCCAAGGCCAACGGCGCTCTGGGCGGAAAGATCTCCGGCGCGGGCGGCGGCGGCTTCTTTCTCTTCTATGTCGAGGAACACCAGGCCCGCTTCCGGGACGCGATGAAAAAATTGAACCTCCGGGAAATGAGATACCGGTTCGACCTCGAGGGGACGAAGGTCCTGGTCGATTTCATGGATGGAGTCAAATAGGCGATGGACATGACGGTCGGGGTCATCGGACTATGGCATCTCGGGTGTGTCCTCTCCGCGGCCTGGTTCAAGCTGGGACAGACCGTCATCGGCTTCGACCATGACGTCGCGCGGGTTGAGAACCTGAGCCGGGGAACCCTCCCCCTCTATGAACCCGGGCTGTCCGAGGTCGTCCGGGCAGGCCTGGACGCCTCGAAGCTCACCTTCTCCCCCGACGTGCGGGCCCTGGCGCCGTGCGACTTCATCTTCCTGTCGTATGACACGCCCGTCCGCGAGGACGATTCGAGCGACCCGGCCATCCTCGAAAAGGCCGTCGAGGACGTCCGGCCGGTCATGAAAGACGGCGCCATCCTGATCGTCAGCTCCCAATCGCCGACCGGTCTCTCGCGGGAACTTCGGCGACGCCTCCAAAGAGGCCGGCCGACGCTCGAGCTCGCCTATTCCCCGGAGAATCTCCGGCTCGGCGACGCCCTGCGCTGCTATCTCAATCCGGGACGGATCATCCTGGGCGCAGCCGACAGCCGGACTCGCGAGCGGTGCCGGGGCCTTTTCTCCCTTCTCCCGGCGGATATCCTGGCCATGAGCCTGGAAAGCGCCGAGATCGTCAAACACGGGATCAACTCCTTTCTGGCGACGAGCATCGTGTTCGCCAACCACCTGGCGGATATTTGCGAAGCCGCGGGCGCCCGGATCGACGATGTCGTGGCCGGCCTGAAGTCCGACCCCCGCATCGGGCCGAGCGCCTATCTGGGGCCGGGGATCGGGTTCTCGGGCGGCACGCTCGGCCGGGACCTCAAGGTCCTGGACGAAAAGAATTCCGCGGCGGGCGGCACAGCCAGGATCTTCGGTCTCGTCCACGCCTTGAACAACGAGCGCAAGTACGCCATTCTCCAGCGGATCGAAAAGATCCTGGGCGGGTGCGAAGGGCGGACGGTCGGGATCCTCGGCGCGACCTATAAGCCGGGAACGAGCACCCTGCGCAGAAGCCTGCCCCTGGAGATCGTCGACCTGCTCCTCGAGAAGAAGGCGGAGGTCCGGGTCTTCGACCCCAAAGCCGATTATGCGGAGCTCTCCCCCCGGCCCAGGTTCCGGATCGCCAAGAGCCTCGAAGAGGCGGCCGAGGCCGCCGACCTCCTCGTCCTGATGACGGAATGGCCGGAATTCAGAACGGCCGACTGGGGAAAGATCTCCGCCCGGATGCGGCGACGGGTCATTTTCGACGCCAAGAACTATCTGGACCAAGACGCCCTCGTCTCGCTGGGCCTGGATTATCATTCCGTCGGGAGGTAGCGCATGGGCCTTCTGGACTCGCGGGTCATCGTCATTACCGGCGGCAGCCTGGGGATCGGGGCCGAGGTCGCCAAGGCCTGCGCCGCGGAGGGGGCCACGGTCGTCCTGGCCGCCCGGACGAAGGCCGCCCTGGAAAAAACGCTCCGGGAGCTCGGTCCGAGCGCCCGGCAGCCCCACGAGCTCTATCCCCTCGACGTCAGCCGGTATCCGCAGGTGCGGGAATTCGCCCGCTGGTTGGAAGCGAAGTTCCATCAGGTCCAGGGGCTCGTCAACTGCGCGGGCATCTACGGCCCGATCGGAAAAACGCCCCAGGTGAGCATGGAAAAATTCGCAGAGGCGGTCGCCGTCAATTTCCTCGGCACGGTCTACGCCTGCCAGGCGATCCTGCCGCTTTTCCCGCCCGCGGCCCGGAAGAAGATCGTCAATTTTTCCGGCGGCGGGGCCGCCAC
>Ga0299915_10001599_pt1 | contig 16704 bp, 15 predicted proteins | sample RVTome_13_FD_200263 | JGI IMG/M metagenome (GOLD analysis project Ga0299915, IMG submission 200263) | Soil microbial communities from uranium-contaminated site in the Upper Colorado River Basin, Wyoming, United States - RVT92D227 (version 2) ... | reverse complement strand
CCTCCCTCCCGCCAGAAGCGATCCCTACCCGTACCAGGCCGGCGCGGGCTTGATGCCCGATGAGTGGATCCGTGGCCACCCGGCCTGACGACTATTCGCGATCAGCGATCACGCGGCGAGTTTGAGTTTACCTCCCGGCCGACCTACCTGCATAGGGAGTCGGGACGAATCACAGCTGGCCGCGCGCTCTTGCAGAATGATGAGATTGCGAACACGAGGCTGGTGGGGCCAAGCAGCCGTACCCAAGGCATATGAATCAGGAACCCAGCAGTCACAGATCGGGCAACGCCGCATTTGAGGGATCCCTCGGCCTTGGCGCAATCTGTAAGGTGACTGTAATGTGGCTCTCATGCCGGGCACGCATATCCTGTGGTAGCATCACTCGTTCGGCTTTCAGAAGCCCTTCGGTTCGAGGGCCGGGATTGGGCAATCCGGCCCCCCTTGCACACAGATCTGGCGTGCCTCGAGGTCATCAACCCATCTTGGACAGCCTCAAGCCCGGGCAAATCCCCGGGACACACCCGCCTGTCGATCCACTGATCGAGGTCAGCGGGTTGCACAAGTCCTATCGTACTTCCGCCGGCGAAGTCCCCGCCTTGTGCGGTGTCGAGCTGCAGGTCTGGCCCGGCGAATTCGTTGCCATCCATGGCAAGTCGGGCGCCGGCAAGTCGACACTGATCAACATGGTTACCGGAATCGACCGCCCAACGTCCGGCGAGGTCCTTGTCGATGGCGTCGCGATCCACACCATGAGCGATGATCGGCTGGCCCGTTGGCGGGGCCAGAACCTCGGTGTTGTTTTCCAATTCTTCCAGCTCCTTCCATCTCTGTCATTGATCGAGAACATCACCCTGGCGATGGACTTCAGCGGCATGTACCCGGTGGCCGAGCGGCGGGATAGGGCTATCGCCCTTCTCGAACAGGTCGGCCTGGAGAACCACGCCCGCAAGATCCCCTCCAAGATATCCGGAGGCCAACAACAAAGGGCCGCTATTGCGCGTGCGCTGGCGAACGACCCCGGGCTGCTCGTCGCCGATGAACCGACAGGTAACCTGGACTCGCAAACAGCAGGAGGCGTCCTGGATCTTTTACAGGATCTGGTGGATAGAGGTCGCACGCTGGTAATCGTGACACACGATCGGGAGCTTGCTAAGCGGGCGGATCGTGTGATCGAGATAGAAGATGGGAAGTTGCTTTTGGAGCGAGGCGGTCCGTGATCCTTCAACAGCACCCTCTCCCGGCCCTCTCCCTTGGATTGCGCCCTGGGAAGGGGGCGCCTGGAAAGGTCGGGCGAAGTCGAAGGACTTTCTAGTATCTTGTGAACATGAGGGGTTGGCTGCCATAAACATCCCTACTCGATGGACGAAGATCATCAAGGACACCTGGAGCAACAAGACCCGCTCGCTCCTTGTCGTGCTCTCTATCGCCGTCGGTGTGGCCGCTGTCGGAATGATCAATCACGCCGGGATCATCGTCCGGCGGGATCTGTTCGGCTCCTATGCCGCCGGAAACCCGGCCAGCCTGCACATCACAGTCTCTTCCTTTAAAGAGAGCCTGGCTAGCGCCGTCTCAGCCATGCCCGAAGTCGAAGCCGCCCAGGCCAGGCGCGTCGCCGGCGCCTCGCTCATGACGCTCGCCGGCGAATGGGTTGATGTCAACCTGAATGCTTTCCCGGATATGACCTCGGTCACCGTGGATCAGATCCGGCTGCAATCGGGCCGGCCAGCGTTGAAGACGCGGGAGATCGCGTTCGAACGCCAATCGGCAGAGGCCCTCGGCCTGCACGTTGGCGACGTTGTGCGGCTCAAAACCGACGGTGAGCGGACCTACGACCTGGTGGTCGTCGGCATTGCACATGATCTCTACGCGATGCCCTACTCGCTCCTCGGCCAGGCCGACGCCTACGTTACCCTCGACACCCTCGTGTGGATGGGTCAGCCGCGTTCGTTCAACCGTCTCGATGTCGTGGTTCAGGACAACATGTACGATCGTGCCCACGTGGTTGAGATCGGCGACCGCATCCGGGATCAGGTGATTACCCCCTCCGGCTATCGCGTGCTGCGCTCCCAGATCCCCGGCCTGGGCGGCGACCCTGGAAGGCACTGGGCCCAGGATCAGATTAATGGCTTCCTGCTGATCCTGCAGATCATGGGCGGCATGGTGATCCTGCTCAGCAGTGGTCTCGTCGTCAACACCGTCTCCGCCATTCTCGTCCAGCAGACCCGGCAGATTGGTATCATGCGTTCGATCGGTGCTGATCGACGCCAGCTTGTCGGCATGTATTTGCTCAACGTCTGTGTCTTTTGCGTGCTCGGGCTGGTTATCGCCATCCCGCTTGGGGTCCTCGGGGGTTGGTGGCTCGCCAGGTTCGCCGCCGGATTCGTCAATTTCGACATTTCGAACCTGGACATCCCTGTTCAGGTGCTGCTCATGGAGGCCGCCATCGGCCTGATCATGCCTCTGGGCACGGCACTCTTCCCGATCCTGCGCGGAACTCGCATGACCATCTACGATGCCGTGTATCAGAGCGGATTGGGAGTCGAAGTGAGCCACGGGACGCTCGATCGATGGCTGATGAGGCTCCGAGGCAGGGGGGCGATTGCGATCCTGGCGCTGCGCAACACTTTCCGCAACAAGACTCGGCTGGCCTTTACTCTGATCACGCTCACTTTGGCCGGCGCGATGTTCATCGCCGTCTTCAGCACGCGCGCTTCGCTGAACGAACATCTCGACGAGACCGCCCGCTATGTCGATTTCGACGTCGCCCTACCCCTCCGTCAGGGCTCGGATGTCCACACGGTCTTACGCGAAGCCCGCCGCATCCCGGGGCTTGGAGTCACCGATGCGTGGGCCCTCGGATTGGGTGTCCTGGTCCGGGACGACGGAAGCGAGAGCGAGCAGATCGATCTGATCGGGCTGGAGCACGACTCGCCCACGATCGATCCGTGGATGCTCGAAGGGCGCTGGCTGCACAAAGGGGAGGCTCGAGGTGTTGTGGTCAACAACGATTTGCTGGAGAGCGAGCCCGGATTGAGCCTGGGGGACACCCTTCGGATCAAGGTAGGGGATCGCACGCTCACCTACCTGATCGTGGGAGTTACCTCCAATCACCTTTCCGGCCCTCGGATCTACATGGATACCCGGACGTTCGGGGGGCTGACGAACCGGCCCAACCAGGTGGACATGCTGCGAGTCCGGGTCAATCCGGACCGCATCAGCAGCCGGGCAGTTCAAGAGTCGTTCGCCGGCATGATCGAGACCCGTTTCGAGAACGCCGGACTGAAGGGCGGAGACTCCCTCACCAACCAGGCAATCTTTGGCGACTTCACCGACGTATTCGACTTAATCCTGACGGTGTTGATCATCATGGCCGTTCTCCTGGCGATCGTCGGCGGGCTCGGACTGACTGGCAGCCTGGGGATCAGTGTCTTGGAGCGGACGCGCGAGATCGGCGTGTTGCGCGCCGTCGGGGCCTCGAACATCGCCGTGCGCAAGGTCGTATTGATCGAAGGGATGTGCGTGGGGCTGCTCAGCTGGATCCTGGGGGCCTTGCTTTCCGGGCCCGTCGGCCGCGGTCTATCGGCCGCCGTGATCCAGGCCGTAATGCAGTCCAACCTGGGGTTCCGTTACTCCTTCTCAGGGCTCTTCCTATGGCTGGTTTTGGTCGCGCTCATCGGTGTGGGCGCCAGCCTGGCACCCGCCCGCCGAGCCGCCCGTCTCACCGTGCGAGAGGTGCTGGACTATGAGTGAGGAGCTGCAGAACCGACTGCGCCGGTTCCTCCTGCCCGATCGGGAGAACGGGAACGGCGCCGGACGGGTGAGGACGACGGTGAAGGACGGCTTCATTGTCTTCGAGAGCGTGAGCAAGTCGTATGAGACCAGCGCCGGTTCTTTCAACGCGCTTCGAGAAGTCGATCTCACGATCGAGCGCGGCGAGCTGGTATCGATCGTCGGCAAGTCCGGTAGCGGCAAGACCACGCTGATCAATATGCTGACGGGGATCGATATGCCCTCCAGCGGAGGTGTGTTCGTCGCCGGAACACCGGTGCACGAGCTGGATGAAGGTGCCCGCTCGGTGTGGCGCGGGAAGACCGTTGGTATCGTCTTCCAGTTCTTCCAGTTACTGCCGACGTTGTCGATCGTCGAGAATGTCCGCCTCCCGATGGATCTGAGCGAGGGTTTGCCTCCTGGCCAGCGGGATGAGCGTGCCATGGCTCTCCTGCGGCAGGTCGGCCTGACGGACGCCTCCGACCTCTTGCCTTCGCAACTCTCGGGAGTACAGCAGCAGCGGGCGGCCATCGCCCGCGCCCTGGCCAACGATCCGCCGATCATCGCCACCGATGAGCCGACGGGGAACCTCGACACGCAAGCCTCAGAGACCGTGATGCAGCTGTTCGAGGATCTGGTGGCCGGGGGGAAGACCGTGCTGATGGTCACCCACGATGCCGATCTGGCCCGCCACGCCTCGCGCATCGTGCGGCTTTCGGATGGCGAGATCGTCAACTAAGCGGAAATCCCCCATCCCCCTCCCACTGCATCCACCCATGCATAAGCCGTCGGCATAGGACCAACCGAGCGCCCTCTCCCTTTCAAGCAGAAGGTCGGGGTGAGGGTCGCTCTGCATCCCGAATCGCCCCTCACCCTACCCTCTCCACTCCGGGGAGAGGGAAACGCCCCCTCTCCCTTTCAAGCAGAAGGTCGGGGTGAGGGTCGCTCTGCATCCCGAATCGCCCCTCACCCCACCCTCTCCACTCCGGGGTGAGGGAAACGCGCCCTCTCCCTTTCAGGGAGAGGGTTGGGGTGAGGGTTGAACTCGTACCGCGAAACCCGCCAACCCTCATCCGACCTCCCTCAGTGGCAGGGAAAGGAGGCGGAAAGTGTGGTGTAAACTCAGCCAGAAACGCATAACCAACATAGTGCAAGGCTGGCGCATGTGTTGGGTCATCGCCCTGATGCGCCCATCGACACCTCCCATCAGGAGACACCCGGGGGACGAGCTGTGCCTGAGCAAGATCTGATCTATAAGAAAGAAGCTGAAGGTTACGAGCGGCTGATCCTCCGTGAAGATCACGAGGGCAACCTGATTCGTGCCTTGCAGGAGATCGTCTCCGTGAAGGGCAAGACCGTGTTCGATTTGGGGGCGGGGACGGGGCGTTTTACCCGCGCTCTGGCCGGCTCAGCCAGGCGGATCATCGCGATCGACATTTCCCGCCATATGCTTGATTTGGCCCGGGGCAAAATGCCGGAGGGCGGGCCAGGAAATTGGGAATTGGTTGTCGGGGACAATCGATGCTTGCCCTTTCGATCCCGCATCGCCGATATCGCCATCGCCGGATGGAGTTTTGGCCACGCGACAGTCTGGTACGGAGATCATTGGCGCGATGAGATCGGCGCCTGCATCGACGAAATGACCCGTGTGCTGGGTCGAGGGGGCACGGCGATCATTTGCGAAACACTGGGAACCGGATCCCTGGAGCCGCGTGCGCCCACGCCGGTACTGGCTGACTACTATCACGCGCTTGAGACTGAACTGGGCTTCGATCGGAGGCAGATATCGACGGACTACAAGTTCTCCTCTCTGGACGAAGCCGTAACAACGATGCGCTTTTTCTTCGGCGATGACCTGGCGGATAAGGTGGCAATGAACCGCTGGATTGTCGTGCCCGAATGGACCGGGATCTGGTGGCGGAAGACCTGATCCCTGGCATGCGCCTAGAGCAAAGGGAATGTGCGTGCGGCGGGACATGACCACCAGGGAAGCTCTTCCGTGCCGACCCATTGCGAGCGGGAGCAGCCGCGGCTAGATGGATCCCATGGAGTCCTCGATAGCAGATCTCCCTATTCCCAGGACCTCGGTCGCCAGGTGGCTGATGCCCGTTTTCGCAGTTGTCATCAGTTTCCTGATCAGCGGTCTGTTCGTTCTGCTAAACAGATCCAGCCCCATCGAGGCGTATCGCCTTCTGCTTGGGGCCGGATTCGGCTGTAGGGCGGCCGATCGGTGCGCGCTTCTAACCACACTCCAGTTTGCGACGCCGTTGGCCTTAACAGGATTATCTGCTGCAATCGCATTTCGCGTGGGGATGTTTAGCATCGGCCAGGCGGGCCAGATGGTTCTCGGAGCAGCGGCCGCCGCCTGGTGCAGCGCTGCCCTGAGCCTACCCCCGGTGACGCAGACGCTGTTGGCGTTGGCAGCAGGATTCGTGGCGGGCGGCATCTGGGGGTGGATACCCGGATTATTGAAGGTCATGCTAGGCGTTAACGAGGTGATCACCAGTCTGCTGCTAAATCAACTTGGATTCATGGTCATCGGTTTGTTCCGGATGCACCGGGTCCCGGAGCCCATTCGCCTCGATGTCCTGGCGAGCGGGACAAAGCTCAACAGCGGCGCCTTCATTGCGGTGGCTGCCTCACTACTGCTCTACGCCATCATGTGGGTGCATCAATCCGGTTACGAGGCCAGGATGGCGGGAGAGGCCTTCTCCTTTTCACGCTTCGCTGGGATTCGCAGCCGGAGTGCAATTCTATGGGGGATGGTGCTAAGCGGCGGCACCGCTGGGTTGGCCGGGGCGATCGAAGTGCTCGGAGTGCACTATCGATTCGTTTCGGTCTTTTCAGGCGGGGGCAGCTTCGACGGCGTGGCCGTCGCCCTGCTTGGAGGGGCGCATCCGCTCGTTGTCCCGATAGCGGCGGTGATATTGGCGGGCTTGAGATTGGGGGCGACGAATGGCCTTCAGCTCAAAGCCCAGATTCCCCGCGAGCTTGGCGGGGCGATGATTGCGATGATGATCTTGTTGGTCTCGGCCAGCCAGATCTACTCACGTCCGGCGGCTCGGCTTTATCGATCGATCGCCGGATTAGGAGGCCGGCTTCGCCGCCTTCCACCTCAGGGATGAAAGGTGTTTGCCTCTCGGATAGGACGTGCAAATAGATGAAAGGCCGAGTACCTGATTGCTCGTTTCTTTCAGGTTGGTCGCTCGTGAACGGGGTGGGGCCCGGTCATTCAGGGCCAGCTAGATAGCACGATCAGCGGCGGCAATGCGGCGCATCGCATCCAAAGCAATCCGTATGGCGTTCTCCTCGCCTCGACGATAAGCCTCTATCCCCCATTCCGGCTTGACTTCAGTCGGCGTACCATCGGAAGCATACAGTGCTCCTGTCCGCCAGCGGCGATACATCCCCAGAATGAAGAGGGTGTCGCTTTCCATTTCGACGGAGACAAGACCGGCATCAATGAGCATCTGGCGGCCCTTCGGATCCCGCGGCCCGTAGAACGCGTCTCCGGCGATTCCTACTCCGACGGTGTGCGGGACATCCAGGGCCTCCGCGGCGCCAACCAAGGCACTCAGAATCGAAAACGTCGGTACGGCAGGGTACATTAGGGGTAGGTACGCGATCCCAGTCCCGCCGGCGCGGACGGTGCCGCTGGCGATAATCACATCGCCAGGTGTCTGCCCCTCCTGAAAGACCCCGCATGAGCCGACACGGATGAACGTATCGGCGCCCATATGCGCCAGCTCCTCAAGCGCGATCGCAACCGTCGGCCCTCCCATCCCGGTCCCGCAGGCAGTCATCGGGATGCCTTCGTACGTGCCTGAATAGACAACGTAGCCTCGGCTGTCTGTTACTAGATGGCTGCCAACGAAGTGGTCGGCGATCTTCTTGGCCCGCGCGTGATCCCCAGGGCACAAGACGTATCGGGAGATCTCATCGGGGTCACATTGGATATGGAATTCCATACCCCTCCTCGTCAGGCATCGTTACGCGTTATCCGGCAGCGGAGATCTCGGCCTCGGATGCCAGGGCCCGAACCTCGATCACGGTGGCCGGGTCGGACGCGGCCCCAGCCTGCCGCACACTGATTGCGCCGGCTCCAGCCCCAAAACGAACACATTCTTGCAGCTCCCATCCCTGAAGCAGACCGTAGATCAGACCTGCGCGGAAGACATCACCCGCGCCCGTGGCGTCAAGGGGCTCGACTCGCGGCGGCCGGACGATGAACTCGGATTGATCTTCGGCGATGACGTGGATCGGCCGCGGTCCGTCGGTGGTGATCATGACACCCCGGTTGATCTGCTGCAGCGCCCTGGCGTGCTGCCGGACGTCTACGCCGGGAAACGTCTGACGCGTGTACGCGGCCGAATTGGTGGCAATGTCCGTCAGAGGCAGCGCCGCATGGTCAGGCCACACGACATCTCCCACTACGGTCGATACATCGGCTTCACGGGCGATTTGGGCGGCGGCCACTCGTTCTCCGCCCCCATAAAGGTCGAGGGCAAGATAGCCGCGGCCGTGAAGCATCTCGTGGGTCAGAAGTGTCCTTGCGGTTTGTGGATACCAGAAGACGAGGAAGGTTCTCTCTCCGTTCGGGGTGACCATGACCCGGCAGAATGGCGTTACGACATCCTTCCGCTGAATCACATACTCGAGACTCAGCGACGGCTCACGGCGAAGTTGGGAGATCAAGTGCAGTCCGTAGTCATCGGTGCCGATGTGGTTGCCAGCCAGCGCGACGGGAACTGCCCAGTGACTCAACCAGACGGCGGAGTTGGCGGCTGCCCCCCCAACCTGATACGTCTCCGATTCGGGAAAAACGGCAATTTCAGGCGATGGCAAGTGGGGAACCCGGATGAGATTGTCGATTCCCATCTCGCCATAACACATGACCCCGCCGGCCATGTTCAGTCCGCGCTCGCCAGTTCGTGAGCGGCGATTTCGCGCTTGGCCTTCTGACGGAAGCGCCGACGTGCAAGGTATTCGAAGAACACCGCGCGCGCACCGACCAGAACGAGGGCGATCAGCGTGAGGACGTGGGGGATGAACTGAACCAGGCTGGGTGGGATATCCGTGGTGGTCTGCAAACGAATGGCGAAGGCATCGGCAAAACCAAAGAACATCCCAGTAAGGAACACACCGATGGGATGGTTGAAGCCGAACAATGCTGCTGTCACGGCGATCCACCCGCGTCCATTGCTCATGTTCCGGGTGAAGAGCGTCAGGTGGCCGACCGAGAGGAATGCGCCGGCCATACCGCATAGAACTCCGGCGGTGACCAGGACGAAAACCTGCACACGGGCGACACTTATCCCAACCGATTCTGCCGCGGCCTTGGCTTCGCCCACTGCACGGATGTTTCTGCCGAACACCGTGTAATACAGGATGACGAAAGCCAGAATGACTGCAATCCAGGAGCTGTAGACAATCCAGTTGTGCGAACTGAGGATTTCGCCGAGCCTGGGCACGTTCTGGATCAAGGGAATGGGAACATCGGGGAGCTGCTTGACGCTCGGATCCGACCATGTCCCGACGTCCCCCAGGAAGGTACGCATGAAGAAAACCGTCATCTCGGCGATAAACAGGTTGACGGCAATCGCCAGGATAATCAGATTGACGTTGTAGCGCAGGTAGAGGAACGCGAAGATCAGCCCGACGAGGGCGCCGGAGACGGCAGCCGCCAAAACCCCCAGGTAGCTATTGTGAAAGTAGTAGGCCGCCAAGATGCCGACGAAGGAACCGAGCAGCATCTTCCCTTCCAGCGCCAAATTGAGCACGCCGGCCTTGTTACACAATGCGCCGCCCAGGGCAGCAAGGATGATCGGTGTGGCGAGGCGGATACCGCTGCGCACCAGTTCTGGGCCAAAGGCGCTCAGCCATTGCTCCATCAGAGGCTCTTCCCCGTGTTCGTCCTGCGCAGGCGCCGATTGCCCCACCAGCGACTCAGGCCTTCCAGACGATCTTTGAACAACTTGTCTGCCGCCACAAAGAGGATCATTAAAGCGATGATCCCACCTCCCAACTCTCGTGGAATTCTGAATGCGAATTGAAGGCCGACCTGCGCGCCCTGCCGGACCCCGGCGAAGAAGATAGCCACCAAGAGCGTGGCGATCGGATTCGTCCCTCCCAGGATCGCCGCAGTCACGCCGTCAAATCCGACACCACCCTCGAATCCGTCGAGCATCCGGTAATACACTCCCAAAGACAGCAGCGCGCCGGCCAAGCCGGACAGCGCCCCGCTGATGAGCATCCCGCGGACCGCTGCTCGATCGCTGTGGATGCCCCCGAAACGGGCGAAAAGGGACGCTTCACCTGCAATGCGTTGCTCGTAACCGCGGGCTGATCGTGACATGTAGTAATGGATGAAGATGACAACCAGGATGGCAATGATGAAACCGGTGCCCAGTTTTGAACCCGGGGAGAACACCAACAGGCGAGCGGTCTCATCGATCGGCCGAGAATGGGCCGTCGTACTCTGGTCGGCGCGAAGCGGGAAGTTGATCAGGTAGCGGACGTATAAGGCGGCGATGTTGTTGAGTACGATCGTGCAAACCAGTTCATTGACACCCAGTTTAACCTTCAGGATCCCGGGGAGCCATCCATAGGCGGCGCCAACAAGCATGGCGGCGATCATGGCGACCAGAGGATGTATGACCGGAGGGAGGTGGATGGCATAGCCCAGCCACGCGGCCACCATCCCTCCGAGCATCAACTGGCCCATCTGGCCAAGGCTGAACATGCCGGAACGAAACGCGACAACCGCTGACATTCCCGTCAGGATCAGAGGCGTGGCGAGCTGCAGCGTGACGAAAAGGTTACAGCGGGTAGACGATTCGCAACTGAATGCCGCCTGAAAGAGCTTCGCATACGCGGGAATGGGACCGGTCCCGGTCATCAGGATGAAGACCGAGGCGACGAGCATTCCCGACAGAACGGCCAGCAGCGGGACTGCGAGGTTCTCTCGAACCTTCTTCTGGGTTTCGGGGTCCACTCTACGCCGCTCCGGGCATGACGTAGATTTCGGTGCCTTGCATGTCAGCCTGCCTGGGCGCTGGCCATTTGCCGCCCCTCGAGTGAGCCGCCCGCCATCAACACCCCCAGATCCTCCTCATTGGCGGAGGAGGAGGTCACTTCGCCTGCGATCTGGCCACGATAGAGAACTACGATTCGGTCGCTGAGCGAAAGGATCTCTTCCAGTTCCACGGATACCAGCAGAACTGCCACGCCCTTGTCGCGAGCCTCCAGCAAGACACTGTGGACAAACTCGATGCTGCCGACATCCAGGCCGCGAGTGGGCTGGTTGGCGATGATCAGCCGCGGATCGCCGCTGAGCTCTCGACCCAGGACAACCTTCTGGAGGTTCCCGCCCGAGAGAGTGGCGATTCCCCTCCCTTGCTTGGCGGCTGAAATATCGAACCGACCGATGGTATCGATTGTGAAATCCCTGATTGCGCCCCGCTTCAGTATCCCGAAGCGGGTGAAAACCGGTTCCCTGTAGCGTGTGACAATCAGGTTTTCGTCGAGAGTCGTTTGGCGATTCAAGCCCATGCTCAGCCGATCTTCCGGGATATGGGCCATCCCGCTCCGACGGCGCTCGCCGACCGAGCGCCGAGTGATCTCCTTCCCAAGCAGCCGTATGGATCCGAGCTCACACCCGCGCAGACCGGCTATCGCCTCAACAAGCTCGGTCTGACCATTGCCTGTGACCCCGGCGACGCCGAGGATCTCCCCGGCTTTGACCGCCAGCGAGACATCGAGGATCGCCGGCAAACCCCCACTGCCGGCGACCACCAGATCCTTCACCTCGAGTACGACCTGACCCGGCGTTGGCGGGTTCTTCTCGATGTGAAGGAGCACATCCCGACCGACCATCATGCGGGCCATGTCGCGCATGCTTGTTTCAGAAATATCCTTTGTACCGACCATCTCACCCTTGCGCATCACGCTCACCCGGTCGGCAACTTCCATTACTTCCAAGAGCTTGTGGGTGATGAAGATGACGGTCCGGCCGCCGCGCGCCAGACGACGGATGATGTTGAAGAGTTCACGCGACTCCTGAGGTGTGAGGACTGCGGTCGGCTCGTCGAGGATCAGGATGCTCGCATTGCGCTCCAGGATCTTCAGGATTTCGACCCGCTGTTGCATCCCCACCGGCAGCTCGCGGATGCGAGCCGTCGGGTCGATCGACATCCCGTTTTCCTCAGACAGTCGGCGGACCGCTTCGATCTCGGCGCGCCTGCGCAAGACGCCCCTCGACGATTCTGTCCCCAATTTGATGTTCTCGGCGACAGTGAATGACGGCACCAGCATGAAGTGCTGGTGAACCATGCCGATTCCGAGGCGGATCGCATCATCCGGGTGGCCAATCTCGACCTCTTCTCCCTGGACCCGGATGAGGCCACTGTCGGGTTTGACCATCCCGTACAGAATGTTCATGAGAGTGGTCTTGCCCGCGCCGTTTTCACCGACCAGAGCGTGCACTTCACCCTTGCGCACGGTAAGATCGACCCCTTTGTTAGCCGTCACATCCGTGGAAGGGAAGTATTTCCCGATCCCTTCCATCTGGACCGCCAGATCCATGCTCATACTCCAAAGGCCCCGGAGAGTTCTCTCTCCGGGGCCTTTCGTGCGCAGATATCCTTTACTGGCCTGCGGCCAATCCCTGACAGACCGCCGCGTCGGGGGCGTTGAGCGCGTCACAGACCTCGAGCTCACCGCCCAGGATCTTCTGCCGTGCCTCTTCCACGGCAGCCTTCACATCCGGGAGCTTGGAGACCATGTCGGCAGGGCCGTTTTCCTCAAAGTCCTTCGAACCTTCGTCCCAGGACAGCCCGGTGGCACCATCCGCCATATTGATCTGGGAGAAGCCACCCTTGAAGTTGCCCTCCATGGTGTTCTTCACAAGCAGGAAGGTGCTGGTGTCGACTTTCTTGAGCATTGAGGTGATGACACTCCCAGGCTGGATCCAATCCTGGTTGGAGTCTACGCCGATGGCAAATTTGCCGGTCTCGGCTGCAGCCGAAAGCACTCCTTCACCCGATCGCCCGGCAATCTGGAAGATGATGTCCGCGCCCTGCTGGTACTGTGCCAGCGCAGTCTCCTTGCCGAGGGTCGGGTTTGAGAAGTCAAAGCTCAGGTAGCCGACCAACACCTCGCACGTTGGGCACACAGCGAGCACGCCCTGCTTATAGGCCCAGAAGAACTGATTCAAGCCCGGCGAATCGCCGCCGACCACTGCGCCAACGACCTTCGTTTCGGTCATCATTCCGGCAACGATTCCTACCAGGTAGCTGCCTTCATGCACGTTCACCTGGAAGGCGGCGATGTTGTCGGGCAGGGCGTCGACGAAGATGTCCGAGGGAACACCGAATTTCTGATCCGGATTCTCGCCGGCGATCGCCAGCAGAGTTTCGGCGTCGGGCGCGAGCGCCAGAATCAGGTCGTTGCCTTCGGAGATTGCGGCGCGGATTGCTGCTTCTTGCTCTGCGATGCTCGTGGTCTCAATGACCTGGCCGTTCAGCCCAAGCTCGTCGTTCGCCCTCTTCAACCCTCGGGCGGAAGCGTCAATAAACGAGCGGTCGCCCAGGGGGTTCGGTGTAATCAGGGAGAACTTGAACGGCGAGGCCGTCGGCTCTGCCGGTGCCGCGCCGCCACAGCCCGCCAGAACCCAGGCGGAAGCGAGCAACAGCGACAGCACCATCCATAACGTTCGCTTCTTCATCGTGAATCTCCTCCACAAGATGTTGGATTTCGAGGCGGTTCGAGCCGTATTCCGATCGAGGTCAACTTTTCTGTTCGCCTCCTCTCCTCAATGGGCAAGTCTGGCAGGCGGACCGGCAGGACGACTTGCCGGCCGCGGAATGACAGACAGATGTCATTCGTGGGAATGACCCAGGAGTTTGACTATGCGCTTCAGGTAGGTGGTGTCGCGGTCGGGTAGTTCGGGGTGAGTCTGCGAACCCTCCTCAAGGAAATGCCGCAGATCACGGCCCATTTCCTGACCGCGCCGGGTGTGCATGTCGAGAGCGTAGTCTGGGATGACGGGGCGCAGCCCGGAACTCTCGACTTCGCGCTTCATCCACATGAGCAATTCGTCGCTTGATCGATCCTTCGTTCGCGTACAAAGGTAGCGGACGGCGTGTATCGCCATGAGCAGCCGTTCGCCTGCCCCGCGTCCCAGCACTTCGCAGATCTGCCTGAGATTGTACATTACGACAGGGGCGAATGGGTCGCCGAATCCGATGTCCTCTACCGAGATGACGAGCAACCGGCGCCATAAGAAAGTCTCCAGCTCGGGGCTTGTCATGACCATCTCATAGGCCAGCAAGGCGGCGTTCTCCTCATTGCCCCGCCTGATTTCCTTCTGCAGAGCCGAGATCACCTCATCGGCCGGAAAGTCGTTCCTGGTCCTGACACTGGCCCAAGGATCGTTGCCCGCCGTCATGATTCCTCCTGAACAAGGTAGCTTTGGATGATCTCGGAGAACATGGCGATGGTCGGCACAATGCTATCCAGGTCTACCCATTCATCCGGAGCATGGGTGTTGCCGCCGCGCGGCCCGAAGCCGCACAACGTCGGGATTCCGGCCTCGATCAGCATGTAGCCTTCGTTGGCCGGGCCGGCACCTTCGGCCGGCCATGTCCGGCCTGTGTGTTCCTGCGTGACCGTCTGAGCAAGGGCTACCAGGCGATGGTCCCCCGGAATGGTGGCCGCGGGAAGGATCACCTGCTTCTCCATCTCCACCTTCAGCCCCGGGCGGCGCCCCTCAACAGCCCGGATGACCGCCTCGAACGCCGTGATCATATCATTCGGTGTGCAACCGGGAAGCAGTCGGACGTCGACGCAGGCTTCTGCCCAGGCTGGGACCATCCCTTGCCAGTCTCCTCCCCTGATGAGCGTCCCGGGCGTGACCTTGTTGCTCAAGCCTTCGAAAGCCGGATGGGCGGAGGTCTCGAGGACGATTTGCTCCAATCCCAGCAGGACTTCGGCCAATCCAGTAACGGCGTTGATGCCAATCCCGCCGCTGTCCCATTCTCGGCTTCCTGAATGTACGGCCTGCCCTTTGGCCCGGAGCATCAGCCGCAGTAGGCCGCGGTGTCCGATACAGATCACGTCGCTGGCATAAGTGTAGATAGCCGCCTCGACCCGAAGGGCTCCTTGCTGAAGCAGGAATCGGACACCTAGCGGGCTGTTTGCGCCGGATTCTTCATCCACCACCCCTGCGAGGACGGCCCGGTGTAGATCCGGATCGATCAAAGCGTTGTCCTTCAGCAGCGCCAGGGCGTACAGGCCGCAGGCGATCCCGGCTTTGTTGTCGGCCGCCCCGCGGCCGAACAGCCGCGAGGCGACGACTTCTCCGGCGAAAGGTGGATGGCTCCAAGCCTCGAGCTCGCCCTCGGCCACCGTATCCATATGCCCGACCAGGGCGAAGCCGCGCGTGCCCTGCCCGGTCTCGACAAGCACGTTCTGACGGTCATCTTCCAGTCCCGTCAGCCAAGCTTTCAGCCCCAGCCGATCGGCTTCCGCCAATATCCGCCGGGATACCTTCGTCTCTCCCTGCCTGCCATTGACGGATGGGATCCGGACCAAATCCTCCAACAAGCTGATGGCCCCTGCTTCGTACCTGCGCGCCAATTCTTTCATGGTGGAGGGCGATACGGACCGCACGCTATGCCACCGCAGCAACCATCAACTCCCAGAACCGCGCCATATCAACGCCAAGCACGATGTGGGTATTGGGATCTTGGCCGCCTCGATCAAACCAATCGACCGTCGTCTGGCCGCGGGTGTGGCCTGGGGCGACCTCAACCTGGATGAAGTGCTTCTCTTCGGCGGTCACGATTTCAGGTTCAAGGGCGACCGCGAGCGCAAGCGAGTCGGGGGCGAAGAGGAGCTGTCTTCCCAGGGTCTCATGGATGAAAGCCAGCGTATGACTGGTTATCCGTTTGAAGAAGGCGCTCCGGGGAGTGTCGTATGAAGCCAAAGTATGGACCTGATCGAAAGTCAGGGTATGGGCCATCGTGGTTTCCCACGAGATCAAGGCAAATTCCCTCCAGGCGTCAAACACGATCGCCCCGGCCTCGGGGTCGGTGTACAGGTTGAATTCGGCCGACAGATTCACCGTGTTGCCCATCGCTCGAATGGCACCCCCCATAATCACAAGGCGGTCGAATTTCCGCGGCAGTTCAGGGTCGAGGCGAACAGCCATCGCCAGGTTGGTCAATGGCCCGATTGCAGCCAAAGTCAGTTCACCCGGCGTCTCATTCGCCAGCCTGACCAATGCGTGCACGGCGTGCTCCGCCTCGACTTGTCTCTTGGAGGGTGGGTGATTGCTGTTTCCCAGACCATCATCCCCGTGGACATAGCTGGCATGGGTATGGCGGGAAATCAACGGTCGCTCGCATCCGGCGAAAACCGGGACATCGCGTTCGCATACGTCGAGTATCGTCAAGGCATTGGCGGTTGTCCGTTCCAGAGGCACGTTGCCGCCGACGGTTGTAATGGCAGCAACTTCCACCTGCGGGTAAGCCAGCGCCAACATGAGGGCGTGGGCGTCGTCAACGCCCGGATCCGTGTCGATCACAAGTCTCTTCATTTTCGATCTTCCGTCTCATGCCTGCGCCGTTGCAATTCAGAAAAGGCCGAGTTCAGATCCGACCGAGCATTGGCGTACTCTATCGTTGTCAACCCGCCGTCCTTCAGCAGCCATTTCCCGTCCACCATCACGTCGCAAACGTGCAGGCCGGTCACGGCATACACCAGTGCCGTGAACAGGTCTTGAGCTTCATCTGGCGGCCAACCGATTCCGGTGAAGTCGAGGCTGATGAGGTCGGCCTTCTTGCCGGCTTCCAGCGAGCCGATCGAGTCCTGCAGGCCCAGAGCGCGAGCGCCGCCCATCGTAGCCATGTCGAGAATCTCGCGGGCCGAGATGGC
>Ga0299915_10001598_pt1 | contig 16705 bp, 25 predicted proteins | sample RVTome_13_FD_200263 | JGI IMG/M metagenome (GOLD analysis project Ga0299915, IMG submission 200263) | Soil microbial communities from uranium-contaminated site in the Upper Colorado River Basin, Wyoming, United States - RVT92D227 (version 2) ... | reverse complement strand
TGCCACAACGTACCCTCCTCGATATAGCCGTCTACGACGGCGCGACTCTTCCAACGGCCATGCCTCATGATCACTCGATCATCGATTCCGTTTTGCGCCGCCGTCGTCGCCAAACCACGCCGTAGCGAATGAGACGAGTACGACGCGGGTAAATGCGCGAACATGCCAGCTCGATTTATTATCCTCGTGACGGTCTTTGTTGTCATCGGGAATACGCGATCATCGGCTGATAACGATTCGAACAGTTCCGCTTGTCGCAACAGGAACCGTTCGAGATTGCGAGCCGGACAGATAACAGCTCGCGCTATGTGGAAATACGGTATCGGGATTGTCTTTCCTTTGCCCGTCTGATCGGTTTTCGATCGGGGTAATAGCAGCTCGAAACCCTCGGTTGTCTGTTCGAGGTCGCAACGTCGGATCGAGACGATTTCAGACGCTCGTAGCGCACCCGCCCATCCGACGGTCAAGAGCGCCTTGTCACGTTGAGACGGCGCCGCTTCTACCATCGCGGTCAGTTCGTCGATACCGATCGCTTTCGCCTTTTTTACAGGACGACCGAGATCATAGGCGTATTGACCGAGGGAAGCGCGTACTTTATCGGTACGGATTCTCTCGGCTCCCATGGCCCACGATAGCGCCACGATATGCTGCGAGACCGTAGCGAGCGATTTACGATCCGTCTTGAAATCTTTGATGAAACCGAGGACCTCGAATTCTAGCTCCTCGTCATCCCACTTTGTATAATCGTGCGTTCGCGTCCAGTCGTACCACCGGGTAAGGCAATATTGATAAGTGCGGGTTGTCGATTCCGAATGAGGTTTCATTTTTGCCACGCCCACGTAGAGATAATCGTAATTGCGGGTTCTATCATCGGTAGTGGTTTATAGATCACTAACATTAGGTCTTTGGGATACGTCGATGCTTCACCGACGAACGTCAGGCGAGGTCTCAGGCCTTCAATGTCCGCTTTATCTAGGACATAACGTTCGAACCATATCGAGCCGATCGATGCTGGAACAAGCACGAGCAGCACGGAGCCCTTTTTCATCCCGCGTCTATGTTCAGCGCATTTCGCAAACCACGGCCTTAGCCAGCGGTAAGGTGGGTTTAGGAACAGGACGCCTTTTGTCGGCCAAGGCCGTTTCAACGAGTCTTTTTTTTTGTCGATATACTTCTTACAGACTGCGTTTTTTTCACTCGCTGCGAGGTCGATCGTTATACGGCCGAAACGCCGTTCGATCGCTCGAAGAAACTCTTTCGGCGTCTGGTAATCCTGTTTCGAACGGCCGGGTTTCTGTTTCGGCATTCTCCGCGCTTTATTTTTTTCGCTTATCGTCATGTCTCCAATCTGGCCTTACTTTGATTATCGGTATTTTCGGTTTTTCTTTTGGCTCAAATAATGCCTTGATAAGCTCTATTGCGGATTTGAGGATTTCGAGCAGTTTTGACACGGTTCACCTCCTGCCATGAGGATAGCCGTCTCTTGCATCCTTTGCACGAGCTTCAACAACTCCCATAGCTCATCGCAGCGCTTCTCAAGTTCGACCGTATCTTGTTCAGCCAGCTTGAGCGCGTTACGCGATAGATTGCAGATCTCCTCGGTCTTATCTACAACGGGTTGAAGTTTTCGCGTTGTCGTTTCGATGTATTCGAGCGCCGGGTTTGCCCCGCAACCGGCTACTATTAGCAATACAATAAACAGCATCTTTTTCATTTTTGGTAACTCCTACTCTGGTGAGCATCTTCAAAATAAGTAAGGTACTGTTGCAGCATTTGATCAAAATCTAATTTGCAGTCGCGACAAAGCCAGATCGTAACGCCCGCGAAGCTGTTTCCATCGGTTTCATCGAGTCCACCGATCGATATCGTTATTTGACGATAACCTTTTTTATAAGCGACCCATTGACCCGGTATGTCGTTATTCTTTGAACACCGATCACATATCACCTCATAGATCGGTTCTGCCTTCTGCTTGTAGCTCATAGTAGGTCTATTGCACTTCTTTTCAAAAGGATCTTGAAAAACGCCCTTGGTCGCTCATTAAACATTGATCTTTATTTCCTCTGTTCCGTTGACATGATTTCTATCGAACACGATGATTTCGTAACTGTAACTCGGTATAGCTCTTAGTATTTCTGCACATAAAGTATCGAGTCGCTTTTCCCGCTTTCTAGCCATCGCATTTTTACGACGTTTTTTTGCTTTACTCATTCTTGTTATTGACAACCGGTAATCGAGTTCCGCACCATGGACACCAATTTATAGGTTCAGGGTTGATCTCTCCTTGAGTTGAGACGAACCATTTATCGGTCCCTTTTTTCCGCACAATCCAAAGCTCGCCAGAATCGCAGCAATCGAAAGCATCCTCGCATATCTCGAACGGCGCCGGAGCCGCGGTCGGAGCCGGCGAGGGGCTAACTCGGGTGCCGGCGGGGTCACCCTCCGGACCCCCGATGTTCTCCGAGCTCGCCCCGAGCCGCCCCCCAAGTTCAACGGCTACTTTTTCGCAAGCTCTTATGAGCCCGTTGGATATTTCCCAAGGGATGCGAGCGCGTCTTTCAGCTCGTCGGCGACCGCTGAGTTTCGTTTTATTGCGTGGGATTCGAGCTTCAAATGGCGGGAAGTTTCCCCACAAGTAAAACGATCCATATCGTTCGACCGGCGGACCGATCAGGCTAGATATCGCACGGGTCGCGCCGTGCACGTTTTCGATAACCCACCATCGCGGTTTTAGCATCGTGATAATCGCGATCGCACGTTTTACGAGTTCGAGCCCTTTTTCGACATCGCGACCTTTTGATCGTACGGTCGTTAGCAAGTCACACGGAGGACTTGCCCAGACGAGATCCCATTGATTGGCAGGGTATAACATGAATGAACCCGTTTCGGATTCCCAAGGCAACCATTTTGCGAGATCCATTTTCAAATCGGCGTTGCTGTCTGGCGCATTGTCGATGCGATAAACCTTCCATCCCCGCACCTCGGCCGCCCGAGAAGCCGCTCCCGTGCCAGAAAACAAATCAAGCATAGAGAGATTCATAACGCCCCTAGTTTTCGACCTGCAAGTGACTGGATTTCTCCGTCCATAGCTATCGACTGTAGGCGGTATCGTTTCCCCACAATCGCGACACTTCCAAGAACACGCGAGTTTCGTTTTGAGAATAGAACGACAAACTCTTATCCGCTTTTCACTCACCGATCCGCCCTTTAACTTTACAAAACCTCCGATTGAGCAAGCCGAGAGGGGGCTAACGGCCTACAAGGCTCGGAGGCAGCCTACGATTCGCCACCAACTAGGGGTCTGCCCGGATCGCGAACTGGCTACCCCATAAACCGAGGTTTTCGGTTACCCGAAACCTACGTCTTACTACCGATTTTTGGCGTATTGAATCCTGCATAGGTATGTCTTAGAATATACTGTTCTAGGACATTGTCAAATCGGTTCGATTTCGGGCAATTTCGCCCGTTGAAAACGAGGATAAAACGATGATTATTCAGACAACAAAACCGGTATACGCCGCACAGTGCAATATGTGTGGAGCCGAGAATCAATTAGAGATCGATTACAATCACGCGTCAGCTGAGCTTGATACACAAGTGGCTGATAATGCAGACAACCTTGGCTATTCAGAAGTGAATATTCATATCATGAGTACGAGAAAGCTTGAACGCGGACAACTTGATATATTGGTTTGTCGGGATTGCTTACAAAAACTGGTTTCTGTTTTGAGATGGGAAGAGTTTTCTCGGTTTATGCCAGAAGACATCAAATCGCGGATCGACCGGATCAAGCAGCTATATGCGGGTATGAACGGTGCATCGCGGCCGCCCGAAGTACACAAACTATGTGTCGCTGCCACCGCAGCGACCATTACGCCAAAAGGGACGATAGGACTTCCCGCGACAACGGCCGCGATTCTGCAACATGTAGCTTGCGATCAAGGCTGTTACGGTCCCGAGGAACAGGCGGCCTTAAAACGGCTCGTGAGCCAAGAGGGAACCATCGAGGATATAGGGCTATTTCGCACAGTCGCGAATCTTGCTAAAGTGAATCTTCCGCTCGAAGCTCAACTTCGCGACATCGATTCCGTGCACGAGGAGCTACGGCGCAATGCGTAACCCGCCTAAAATTACGGGGGTTCGGCGATGAGAACCTTGATAGAAGAGACCAAGCGTAGACTGCATTATCTCAAGGAACGCGGCTTTACCCGAGACCATAGTGGTTTCTGGTGCGGTAATGGAATGACTCGGCTCGGCTTTCAATCCGCTTGGAAGTGCCTAATGAACGGCGAAGGTAAATACGACGATTGGACGCCTCCTTCCTATTACGAGCACTTAGATTGCGACGGCTGTCGAGATTCTCATCTCGTTGAAATAAGTCGAGCGATCAAGGAAGCTCTACGCAAAACCATAAACAAAAATTGTGCGTGTGGCGGACGAGCACCAGACGATCCCGAGTGTTGCCCTGCTTGCTGCGCATGGCACGATCTTTACCCAGCCAACAAAAACATCATAGGATAACGTATGCCCATGCCACACTGCCACACTTGCCCTAAATGCAACGATTATTTCGTTTGCGACGACACCGATTGTAGCGACGATCAACTATGTATCGAATGCGCTCTTTCCGATACAACGTATATAGAGACATTCGACGTACACGAGGTGTTCGCGTTACTTACGGTGCTTGCCCAGCTAATCGCTGAATACGAAAAAGACACCGATATGAAACCTTCGGCCGCTGAACAGGTCATGTTCGAAAACCTAGTTAGCGTAAAAGCTAAACTCGATAAATCAGTTTACCACAGTTACGTCTCAATAAAGAACGAGGCGGATAACGCCGAACAACCCGAGGAAGGGGGAAACGATGAAACTGAAGCTTAAATCAACGTATATCGAGGAAACGAACGAATACCCGAGCATCGACGAAGCGATAGTTGACGCCGCACGTTTGGCCGAGATCGAATCGCGTGGTACTCAAGGTATCGGGACCGCGACCGTCTCCGATTCTATCGGCACCGTTAGCCGAGTAGTCGTAACGTCGTGTAACCGGCCAGTGCAAGGCCTAATAGAGGAAGAGTCGATCCGCCGAGCTTCGCTTTCGGACCCATCGATAGCGTAATCGAGGGTACGGACTTCGAGCCCCGGTAAAACCAGTTGACAGCCTGGCCGAATCCTACACCGACATCGAGAGCTTTTCCGAGGCTTTTATGTAACCCGTAGGAATCGGCTTTTTTTTTCGCCTTTTCGGCGCTCATCGTCTTTGGCGCTTGAGAAGCTACGAAATGCTGAGCTTGCGCCGCTGGGGTTTTGATGCCTCCCGACAGCACGGCTTGTACGATTTGACGGTATCGTGCCGGTATCTTCGTCAACGGCGTGATTGCATATCTTTCGCGGTTTTTCGCTCTCTCGATTTCGTCCTTCCGCTTTTTTTGATCCATCGCGGCAAGAGCTTTCATATGCAAGTCGCCCGTTGTGAACCATCGCGGATTAATTGGTTGCACGTAATCCCGAAGAAACAGCGACAGACTAGGCCATTTCTTAACAGGGTGTGTCGCGACGTAGCGCTGTAGCAATGCATGTACTACGGCTGTTACCGGCTCGCCCTCCCTCCACGCCGAACGAGTGAGATCGAGTATATCGGTTTCAGTGAGCTTGTATTCGCACGCCTTGTTATCCCGATCCTTCCATCGGATAACGGGTATGCGCGTTATGACCGTCGTTGTAATCACTTTGGATCTATCCTGTACGCGATAGGACGTGACGCGAGATCTTTTTCAATCGCTGAAAGCCGTTCCTTGATGATCGTGACTTCCGCGCGTATCTCGTACGTATACAGCAACGCGGTTGATACAAGCACGGTCATGATACTGGTTAGGATTGTTTGCGTAAGTCTCACTGGCCGATCTCCCGTTTTGCACGTTGATAGTTATCCCAGTTATACGCGGAAGTCAGTACACCACTTACGGCGAGTAACGTTCCGATCGGTTTAGATCGTAGCATCCATCCCGCGTACAGCATAGCGGGACCGAGGAAAAAAACATCGAATAGCCGTATCGCTTGCGTTTTCATATCGAGTAAGTCTCGTAAAAAGCGCCCGCAATGATAGCGATCGTGAGTAGTATGTCCATCGATTTATTCATTCTCTTTACCTCGATCTCTGATGGCTCTTTTGCTCATATTTCTCGGTACTGCGTTACCTCATTACGTGCGATTGCGGTCTTTAGCTTCCCGCTGTCCATCGCGATTTCGTCGCCGTTTCGTAGCGTGGCTATCCAGTACCTACCCTCCTCGATAACGGGCTTTGAGTGCTTTGAGCGTAGCGCAATGAATACCGCGAGCCCTATGATTACTGGTAACAAGGGCTTCATCCGGATAACCTCTGGTACGTCTTATGGTACACCTATTTTTCTTGCCGTCGATGCCAAGCACGTTTGGGGATGTGCTGGTCAAGCAATCCCTTTTTCCAATACGAATTAAACTCGTTCACAAGCATCTTTGCCGTTTGCTGGAAATCGCCGAGAGTGAATACGCTCTTTAGCCTGCGTGGTATTTTATGTTCGCGACGATAGACCTTTGCCGCTGTCTTTGCGAGCCGGAGAAACCGCAAATACGCGCTATGATTATCGTACGTGCCTAACGCTTTTTTCGTGCCGAGTACTGCGTATTCCTTGTGTTTCGTCGCGTGTAGCTTCCAATTCCTGTGAATTGTACCAAACAATTCTTTCGCGTCGTTGTCGGCCTTCGGATGAGGGTTACCCGTGAACGCGACCCACGGCCGCCCGATCACGGCTTTTACGCCCTTGGTCAGCTCGATCGTTCTAAAGCTCGCGGGTTGAAACATCTCGGGCGAATCTTGCCTGAGCCGGAAGTAGTTTCCTTCCGCGTCCACCGACGTATTTCGAAACCCGTGCTGTTTCGCCCACTGCTTAGCCTGCTGCCGATTAAAACGGAGCGGGCAGAACAAGAGCGATTGAATTCGCGTTTTATTTGGTAGCGTGATCTTCATGGCTACACCGTGCCTGATTGCTTGAACAAAATCCAGCCCGTATTTGTTGAGAGCGCAAGCCCGCGTCCAGTACCGCCGATGTTCGCCACTGTTACGATATAACCTTTATCGGACGGAGGAAGCGGCAAATTCGCTTGCGTTGCGAACGATGCTTTGATCTGTGGGCTCCCATGAAACGTTTCATTAATTACGGTCTCGATTTCCGCGTCCGCTGCGATCTTTTCTGCCGCTGTCATTTCGACGAGCAATCCGGATGATACCTTGTGGTATTGCCGTTTCAACTGCGGAATAAAAGCCGCATTATCGAGCAAGTCGACTTGCACGTATTTCAAAGGATCAAACGATCCGGTGAAATCTTGATCGATTCCCCATTTCCAAACGGCAGCTGTCGTAAGACTTGTGACCACTCGTTTCATATCAAATCGTCGTAAAAGGCTGCAACGTATACGTCCAACGAATCCCCTGCGTTTGCGCATTGGTATTCGATTATTCGGCTACTATCCGTATATATTTCGATGTGATACGCGGCCGCGAGATATTCGTACGTAAAATAGACTGGTGTTGCGATGCTGGAACCGTTAGCCCGAAAATAGCAAAACGTATATGATGGTGCGGGTTCTCGTGCGCCTGTTATCTCGACGCCTATTTGTCCAGGTGGTACCCATCCGTCGAGATTGATGTCAGTGAATATTACGGCATTGCCACCTAGAAGCGCGGCGAGTTCGGTTTTTTCTGCGTTGTATTGCCACTTACGCGTTATCCCGGCACCTATGTATTTGCCGTCGCGAAAATTCGAAGAATTGTTGTTGCGTATCCATCCTATACGGCGTTTTTTGGAATATCCCGGCGGCCAAGTGAACGTCGCTAAATCGTTTTCGTTTACGAGAAAACCAGCTACGTTACCGGTTCCAAGGTTTTTTATCACATAAACCGCGTACCATCGATTCGCCTGCTCGGCGGTATCGACGTTACGACCGTTCGCGCCTGTCGCTGTAATATCTACGGTCAGCGGAGCGGAAACAACTATATCCTCGGTATTATCATCGCTCCTACACGATCCGATCGCGATCACTATTTGACTATTGCTATTCCAATCTGCTCGACAATTCAACACATAACCTATTGGCAATGCACTTACCGCCGCCTGTGAGGGCGATGCATACGAACCCGAACTGTTGTTTATAGATGACATTTTAGCGAATCAATGCTGAGATCCATCCTCCGACAGCCGGAGCCGTATAACCGGTTATTACGGTTGAATAAGCTATTACACATCCCGCGCTAAACGCTAGCCCTTCGGCGAACGCGTGCGACCACATACCATTATTCGGTACCGGTAGAGGGGCCATATACGGCACAGCAGCGCCAGGAGGTCCCGCCGCAAGATCGAATAGGTGTATCCATAGTGCCGATCCTGATGCTTGCGCACCAAATGCTTGATAGAGTTTACACGGTGCGGCGCTGATCAGTTGCCAGAGCACGATCGCGCCCGAATCTACACGCACTAATAAATCAGATAGCTGCTGTCCGTTGACAAAAGGTACAGAGAGTATACGCCCGTGACTATCGCAAAGCGTTGGTTGCAAGGTGCCAGGCGCTTGAGGGCCTGCCGGAGAACTACCATTAGCGTTAGCGGTGCGATCAAGCGAAAAATTACTCGATGCCGCATTCGTTACTATTAGACGCCCGTGAGAGTCGACGAGTGGCGATAGGCCGAAATTGACCGCCGAAGCGCCTAGAGGACTCGTGCCGTCCGGATTCGAGACCCTACCCCACTGGGTATTTATGTTTGTTTTTGCTGGCATTCTAAATCCTTATTGCACACACCGCCATACTATGTATTGCGCCGGGACCGACGAATGCGCCAACGCCAGCTTCGACAAAGGCTGCGGGACCAACAGGTACCGATACTGGATTATAAGGTATTGCTTGAGGATTAGGCGCTATTGCCGAATCCTCATACCAATGCTGAATGTATTGCCCAGCCAAATCGCGTAACGCGCAATAGCCGTTTTCGCCTACCGCCTGGCCTCGAAAATAGCCGGTTATCTCTCGGACGTAAGGCGCTATTGGTACCGTAACAAGCTGATTAGCCAGGAGACTACTAAGCCCTATAGTCCAAGTGCAATCGGCCTTTGCCCCCATGTAGCCCACTTGAGCTTGTGCGCGAACGTTCCCATTTACGAAGTTAGTCCACGCCATTAGTTTTACGAAAGACGCTGCGGGTATTTGGAGGCTTCCGGAGGCCAGATCGCAATACGTCCATTGCGTGGCCTGGCCTGCTCCCCATTCGATGAAAAGGCGACCTTCCATATTGGCTAGTAGAGCAGGCCCACCGAAATCGACACCATGAGCGATGAATCTCGCGACGCGAGCGTATCGGTTTATTTCTTCCCGGTACACTCCCCATGTTAAGACGACAGGTTCCGGTCGAGGTAGATGCAACTCTAGTATCGGCGTCAAAGGAGCAGCAGGAGAGACTAGTATATTAGGCCATGGGCCTGTCCCGATCACATTTACGGCTTGTCCTTGTGATACGCCCGAAAGTTTTGCATAAAAATCGCGCCTATCATCGGTGATGACCGGAAACGATCCCTTCTGGCCGCTCGAATGGAACGGCTCGAACGGCATTATGTGTTTGATCGGTGGGAAGTTCGACATAGTTACGCGTGTAGTGTTCTCGCTGTTCCTTGAAGTTTTAGCAGATCTCGTACCCTATCCAATGGATCGTCTCGTTTGGGCAACAGCCATGCCGCGGTCGATGCTTTCGGTACGCCAGACGGCAAGCCCGGAGAAGCAGAGATTTTCGCTTTGATCGCGTCGAGACCTCCTTTGGTTATGCCTTTTTTGTCCGTCAATGCGGTAGCGGACCTGATCAGGTTTTTCGCCTTTTTGGAGCCCTTGGCCGCTTCGTCGGCAACATTCATCGCTATGTTGATCGCGGCCATCGGCGCGATAGCGGCTCCGCCCGTAACGACTCCTAGAGCCGCTGTCGTGATCGGGCTTTTCAGCACCGACTTTACGACTTTGAAAGCTTTTTTGAAGGCCTTGTTTTTGGTGACCTTTTTAAAAAATTTGCCAATTTTCCCGAACAGGCCGCCTACAGTCGGTTCGATACCGAATTCTCCGGCCGTCTCTTCAATCGACGCGCTACCGCTCACGAGCACTAACCTACCGTCACGGGTGAGTAACGGTATGGTTGCCGTAATGATACCGTCTTGTTCCGAAAACTTGACGGTCGGATGTTGAAGTCGTTTTTCTTGTTTTGCCATGGCTACCTACTTTCTCGGTGGAAGAGTTACGCCGAGTTTCGCGGCTCGTGATCGCGTTGCAGGACCGTATATGCCATCGGCCGAGATACCGCCCATGTCTCGTTGTGCTGCCATGACCGTTTGATCTGGTTTCGCCTTTGTGCCGTAGCTGCGAGTAGCTAGGATATATTTTTTGAGATCCTCGGCCGCTTCCTTTGGCGAGCGCGTTTCGGGCTCGATAACGTCGGCTTTTGCCGCCTCGGTGAACATCGCCTCGGTTTCCTCTACGGTCTCGGGCTCTTTCAATTCGTCGGTGGGCTCCGGTTTCGGAGGTTTGGGTTTAGGCTTGATTTTCTTTTTGATCTTCGCTTCTTCGGACTCTGGCACTTTTGGCAGAAGAGATGGAGTTACCGATGATCTCGTTATTGCGGTACTCGGTGACCTCGTAATCTCCGCTCGCCCCATGATAGGAGTGATCGGATATCCCAGCGCCGCCGCACGGGCTAGCGTCTTTGATCCGGCGATGCCATCGACGACTAGATTTTTCATGAACCTCTGACAGCGCTTGATCGTCGCGTCCGGACGCGCCTTGCTACCGTAGTTTTTCGTTTCTTGTATGTAAAGTCGCAAGGCCTCCGCTGCTTCCTCGGGTGTGGGCGGTATCGTTTCGATTGCTGCTTTGGCGATCTCCAGACGCTCCTCTACGGGTAGTTCTGAGATTTTATCAGGCTGTTTTTTCAAATCTCTGAGAGCCTGCTTGGCCTTATCGCGTTGCGCCTGCGATGTTACGGTAGGCGGGCTCGCTGCGATCTGAGCGAGTTTAGCGATGACCTTTTTCTGTGGATCTGGAATCTTGCTTTGCATCACTCTCGCGACGATTTGTTTTTCTTTCGCCGTATACGGTATCGCCGGAGCTATCTGTTCTTCGGTCATCGTTATTTGTGGTACGGTGGGTATCTTAGCTCTACCGAGTTTCCTTTTCGTTTTTGCGGGCGTAGTTAGCGCCGCTTTCGCGGGTTTTTTCCGCGATACGATAAGGGCTGTAACGGCCGCGCCTATTGCCAATATTGCCCAGATTCCCATAATAACCTCATCAAAATTAATTTTTATTCATGCCGAGTAGTGCGCTCGGATCTTCGATTTTGCCGGACGGTAGTTTGATGAACACGTGCCACGTCGCACCGCGCCTCGAAAACCAGGGTTGCGCGCGTATTCCCCGCATTCTCAATTCTGCCACACGGGCCGCTACAAGGTCCTCGCAGTCACCATACCGCGATTCGAGAAGCTGCTCGATTGTCTGCCAGTTTTCGTTCCCTAATTTTTCGCGACGGTAACGAATGCCGGACTCATACAGTCTCGGCATTCGTCGCCGTTTCATCTGTCGGATGTTAATGCGGATGAGGGTATTTACGAAGTCCTTTATGTCCTCGATCGTTACCGTCCGTATTTGGAATCCGATATTCACGTATCTCTTTTATATTGCGTATCTACTGCTAGCCTCTATTGCGCGACGTCACCGAGCAACATGCCGTCCATGTTGATCGGCGCTAGGGTCGGATTCGTTATGGTGAGCTGAATCACCACGCCGGGAACCGCCGTGTCGCCTTTCAGCGTTGAGTCGGTCGCTGCTGGCCCAAAACACGCGGTCGGAATTGCTCCTGGTCCCGCGAACTGCGAAGACGTCCCGACCTGAATGTCTTGGATATACAGGCCGACAGCCGGAGTTGAAAGCCGGACCGGCTTGAACGGGAGCTGCGGAGTTAGGGTTATGACCACCTGACCGCCAGCCGGTACCGCCGTTACTCCGAGTCCGATCGGGTAAAGGCGTAGTTGAGTCGACCGCACTTTCTTGATCGCTTTCGACATCTTAGGTACGAATCGTGCTCTGATCTTTCTCTTGAGTTTTTTTCTGATCGCACCGACATCATCTTCGTCGTCAAAGTCTCCTTCGAGCGACGACAACACTTCGTCTACGACGTCTCCCACAAGCTCGTCTAGTCCAATGATTTCCTCGCCATAGCCTTCTAGGGCTTCATAATCTTCAGCCATTTTAACACCTTTACGGGTGACCTTCTGTTTTGGATTTTTTTATCGCCTACCCGTCGAGGCTGGTCACAAGCGACGACTCGGCGGGAAACTATTCTTCGACGCGCGAGCCGTCGTAGATCTCAGCGCCATAGCCGGAGACCTTTTCGGTCTTTTCGGTCGGCGCTATCGTGCTTGCGATCCGGTATGCACTCACCGACAGCATTCCATCGGCTAAGGCTTGCGCGAATCGTTGCACCTGCTTTCCTTTGATCACATTTGCCGCGACGATCGCGCCGATACCAACGAGGTCCGTGAATTCTAGATCTCCGATTTTCGGCAGATCTACACCGCGAGACACGGCAAACCCTACTGCCGCAGCGGAACCCACCGCAAATATCGTATGTTGGTTATTCAGCGCTGCCTGTGTCGCTCGTGCTCTTGCGTTTTTCATGGAAGCCAGTCGGCTTCCCTCTAGTTTCCTTATTTTCGCCAAACTAGCTTTAGCCATGATTTGTGTCTCCTATTATTTAGATTTTTTTTTTGTTGTTAGATACCAACCGAACAACAAAATACCGATGCCAATGACCATTCCAGGCAATAACCCGGACGGCCGTTCGACCCATTGATCGAGTTTTTCGAAACCCGGGCGCTCACCGAGTTTTTTCAATACGTTTATCGATTTCCCCGCGACACCGCGATAAACCTTGAGCTGATTTTGATACTCATCGCCGTACAGCCCGAAAGCCTCCTCGATAGGCCGATCTAATAGAGTGTCGTACCATCTCCGAAAAGAGTTCCGCGAAGCCGACACCTCATTTTTGAGATCGTTGGTTACTTCCGCGCGCCCCTGAATTGTACGACCGACGAGTTGAGTGTACAGCTTGTTCCACTCGTCATTGAGGTTAGACGCGGCTTCTCGCAGTTCCCACGGGGTCATTCATAGGAAATTCCAGCGTTTTTACAGTGAAAGCAAAGAATTTCGATATACATCAATGATGCGCAATTGGCTTGTATCCTGCAATCGGCCCTTATTGGGCCGTAGAACAAATTAGCGCGTAGCGCTTCCGACTGAACAAACGGCAAGTCGGATCCATAAAAGGGGGATAGACGGCAATTTCTTAATTAATTCCCTTAGGTTAATTGACCTAAGGTGTTTGAACATCCGATGTTCACCAGTAAGCCGGAAATAAGAAGAATATTACAATCGGACTAAAATGTAATTCGAGCCGATAATTACGTTTCGAAACGCCTCGAAACGTAATTATCGTAATCAAGAATATTGTGGTATGTCTGTAGCGGTACTACTGAACGAGCGTAAAGTTGAACAGTTCGCGAACAGTTCTCGGCACCGCGTGAACAGTTCAAACGCTGGTAAAGTCGACTGTCAGGGAAGGTCAGTCAGGCGGCTTTTCGGTCAACAAACCGCTTGTTTTCCCGTGCACATCGGATAAAGCGGGTTCAGGTGAAAGCCACATTTCCCAGGGTTGGCACCCGGCGAGCCAGTCACACCACAGGATGGCCTTTTCGGCCGCGTCTTTCGGTGATGTATGCTGACTGCTGATAATCCAATATCGGTCGAGAGAGAACTTTAGGCCGTCTGGCGTCTCGCCCGCCATCTCTTCGGCTTTAATATCCTCCCAGCCTTTCGTTTGTGGTTTGTCGCCCGTCCAAATCGCTTGACGGGTATAAAGTACGTCTGCCGCCTTTAGCGCGTCGAGATATCCTATTTCACCGGGTTGCCCCACGTATCGGTGCCTCCCACTTATCGTAGTTCGGTGCACGTGCTTTCCGGTGTACGGATCTCGCAACGCACCGATAAGCGCCGCTTGAGGGATTCCCGAGACGAGCCGGTTGTACTTGCCCTTGCGCGCCGTAACTTTCGAGAGCTTCACTAACAGCCATCCGAGAGCGAATACTCGGCGTGCTCGCAAGGCTCCGACATCGGAACCCGCGTAACTGTAAGCTCGTATCAACGGACATTTCGCGCGGTCGTCAACTGTCCGTGTCAAATCTTCCCCCTTATTTGACACGGGTAAATCTTGCACACTATCAACAAGAAAATCGCGAGCATCGATATTCTTAGTTGACAGCATCCCTAATGCCGCACGGTGAATTCGCGTCAACGCGATCTTGTTATCGAGCATGTTCGCGTACTCGCGAATTACTTTCCCGGTTTGATCCGCGATCATCGCTTGGCAGTCGAGCCAAAGGTGAGCCGGGATAAGAGCCGGACATGGATTCTCGACACCGCCTTTTAGCAATTTGTCTTTAAGACGCGCAATTATCCGCAGATTCGAGCGCTTTACCTTCCTCGGCGAATGGTCTTTGTGCTGCTTTTTTCTCTCTTTATCGTATCGAGACCGCGCTTGACGGTTCGGAAGCGCTTCTCGTACTCGGTCGATTTCTGAATCTTTTTCAGTACTTCGAGCCTTTTTGTAGAAATCTTCGAGATTTTCGACACCCGTTACTTGTGAAAGTTTTTGCAATATGTTAGTAATGTCTGTCATCTGATATTTCGTTCATGGCGCATGGCGCGACGTAGAACTTCACTGTACTTGAATGACGAAGAACGTCGGCTCCTAAGAACGGCCGCTGCTATGTACGATATGTCGACGACGGGGTACATTAGAACAGTTGCTCTTCTACACTCCAAACGGGTTGTTCGGAACCCGTCTAACCTTCCTCGGATTGAGAGAACCATACTAGATGAGCAAATCCGAAAAGGCAATTAACGATTGTATCGCGAAACGTCCTACATCGGCGGTACGGTTACAGGTCGTCGATAAATCCATAGCCAGAAACGATGCTATATGCTCGTTTTCTGTGGATGAAGTCGAGGCTACCGGCCTCGTGGAAATCGTGCGCGATATCAACGCGCAATGCGAACAGCGAGCCGATTACAACAATCGAGAGACGCCTTTTTCGATCGAATGGCTATCAGGAGATGATCACGTAGCCCGATCGGTAGCGATCCGAGTAGCCACGTCCGACGCGGCGGGAAGCTCGCCTTCGGACGGCTCGATTGAATCGATTCTCTCGAATCTTCAAAAAATGCTGGCTGAATCTCACCGCTATACCGTGGACCTGACTAAGCTCGTCGGCGGGGTCATGGAAGGCACGATCAAAGCCCTCATGGAACGGATCGAGGTCCTCGAAGCGGAGCGCGCAAGCACGTTGCAACTGAAGGAAGAGCTGATCGTCGAGGCCGCTAGTATGGAGTCCGACCAAAAGGCAAATATGGATCGGCTCGTAGGCGTGCTCGAAAAAGTCGTTGTAGCTCGGCTATCGGGGAAGAATTCGCCGTCAGAATAGCCGGTTGAGGATTTCAACCGCGAGCCATAGCCACGAGAGCGAAATTATCGCGAGTAGGCAAAACTTCAGCACGTCAACGAACATGGATAGCATTACGAAAACCTTGATCAAAAACGATTAATTATCCGAAAAACATAACAATCAAAACGGCGATGATAAAGCCTATACCGACGAAAAAAGCGATAACCGCGGCGACTCGTAAAAAAAGCAGAACGATACGATTGCTCAAAACGGTACCTCCGCTTCGGAAAGAAACTTCTCGGCCGCCTTCAACTCGGCCAGCTCGCGGCGGCATTTTTCTAGGTCGTCCCAGCACGAATTACCATTTTCGTCGGGTTGCCGCTCGCGGAACATCTTTTCGGCTTTCTGCCCCCATTCGATTTCACGCTTTGAGCGTAGTTCGTCCAGTTCCTCCGGATGGTCGTGCACGAATTCTAAAAACGCTTCGGTTCGAGAGCGATGTTTTGAGGCCTTGATTTTTGCTCGATGCTTTTTGAATAGCTCGATCAAGGGTTTGTCCTCACCGAGGTTGCGCACTACTTCGTCGTCTGATTCCGACCGTAGCTCGGCCGCGCGACGGCCGCCCTTGCGGCCGCGTTCGGAAATCATCATTGAAGCTTGTGCGCGTAGCCGATCGATCTCCTGGCGCTCCTTATCGAGCGCTTCGAGAGATCTCGAGATCTCGTCGAGCCCGCGCTTATCGAGCACCTTACAGCTTTTGCACGTTTCGGCCGCGTGTTCCCGTGCGCGTTTTATTGCGTGTTCGAGCTTTCTTTTTGCGACGGTCGCGCGTTGTCGCGCCTTTTTTGTTGCCGCTTTGCAATCCGCTTGACACAACTTTAGCCTTTTTTTTCGCTCGCGTTGTGCGGCTTTGACCGCAGCTTTGAGCTTCGGTAGTACCGCTTTTCGTCGCTGGTTGATCTCCGCGCGTAATGCGCTCCGTTGTGCTCGGACGCTGTTTGCCATGCCTAAGCATATCCGAGCGCATTTTTACGATCAAGTCATCGATGCGCTTCTCTTCTGTTTCATCGAGTAGCTGATTTACGAATTCGTTTCTCAACGATCCGCGATATGCCTCTACCGCAAAAAATCGAGTGCGGTTTTT